>OHPD01000861.1_pt1 | contig 15909 bp, 17 predicted proteins | sample 1577641 | NCBI WGS metagenome assembly OHPD01 (sample SAMEA3879532, study PRJEB24766) | human gut metagenome | biome: human-associated habitat; feature: feces | place: USA | collected 1985/1987
AGCGCGGCACATGATGCGATGGCATGTAGGGAGATCTAAAGGAGGAATTTAAAGGTGAAAACGAAAGGAAAGAAGAAATTCAATCTCAATTTTGATTTGCTTCAGATCTGATCAATTACAAAGATGCAGGAAATATGGAAGCTTATAAAACTCTGCTCACAACAGTAACACCGGCCCGTTTCAAAGTCGGACAGATGATTGGAGCAACCGGCCTTCTGCTTGGTGTTGCACTTGCTTACAAGAATTCCAATGTCAATCAAGGCCGGCCTGGGCGGAGACATTATTAATTTTGTAATCTGTGTGGTTGCATTTTTCATCATCGGATATTTTGTAGCATATTTCATGATCGGTAAGTTTAAGTTCGCAACACCGGGAAGACTTGGAAATTATATGGATGACAATGCAGATGTATTAAAATCAGATATTAATGACATCTTATGATACCAGGATTGTGAGAGTGCATTGCACGAAACAATCCTTAGGTATCATAGTTGGGAGATTTTAGTTCATAACAGACAAATAAACTGGAGAAGGGTATGTAGAAACTTCTCCAGTGTTTTTACAGGAGTGAGAAGAGAATGAAGTTAATGACGTTAAATACGCATAGTCTTGTAGAATCATCTTACGAAGAAAAAAAGGAAAAGTTTATAGAGACGTTAATAGCTGAGCAGCCGGATGTAGTTGCTCTTCAGGAGGTGAATCAGACTGCAAGTGCCGGAGAAATTCCGGATGTAATGCTGGCCGGGTATAAGAGATGTATGGATTTCGGACTTCCTGTAAGAGAAGATAACCATGCGAAGGAAGTTGTTGAAGCACTCAGAGAAAAAGGAGTGTATTACTATTGGACCTGGCTGTCTGCAAAGATCGGATATGGAAAATACGATGAAGGAATGGCTCTTTTATCAAAGAAACCGATTATGAGAGTAAAGCAGTTCCTGATCAGCCAGACAGATGATTATGATAACTGGAAGACAAGAAAAATTTTAGGAATGCAGACAGAAGGGAACGATGACATTTTCTTTACAGTCCATATGGGCTGGTGGAACGACGAGGAAGAACCGCTGAAGAAACAGTGGGAGAAAATGGAAAAGCTGACGAAAAGTCTGGAAAAGAAAGATCGCACCATCTGGTTGATGGGAGATTTCAACAGTCTCGATAATGTAAAACAGGAAGGGTATGAACTGATCTGCGAAAGCGGATGGAAGGACAGTTACTGTCTGGCAGAACAGAAAGATTCCGGTGTTACAGTGGAAGAAGAAATCGATGGATGGCGCGATGGAGAAGGCGGTGGAGCAGTGAAAGATGCCAAACGTCTGGATTACATTTTCTGTAATACGCAGAAAAAAGTAAAGTCATCACAAGTGGTATGTAATGGTAAGAATTACCCGGTAGTATCCGATCATTATGGAGTAATGATTGAGGTAGAAGATTAAGAGGAGGAAGATAAAATGAGCGAAAGAGCAGCAGGTATTTTAATGCCGATCAGTAGTTTGCCGTCAGAGTACGGAATTGGTTGTTTTTCAAAAAGTGCGTATGAATTTGTAGATTGGCTCAAAGGAGCAGGCCAGAGTTATTGGCAGATTCTCCCGCTTGGACCGACCAGTTATGGGGATTCTCCGTATCAGTCCTTTTCTACATTTGCAGGAAATCCGTACTTTATCAGTCTTGATGAACTGATCGAGGAAGGTGTTCTGACACGTGCAGAATGTGAGAAAGTAAACTGGGGAAAAGCAAAGGGTTCCATTGATTACGAGAAGATTTATAATGGACGTTATCCATTACTTCGCAAAGCTTATGAGAGAAGTAAGATCAGTGAGAATCCGGAGTATCAGAAATTCGTGAATGAGAATAGCTGGTGGCTGTCAGATTATGCACTGTTCATGGCTGTGAAAGGAAGATTTGACAATGTAGAGTGGACAAAATGGGCAGAAGATATCCGTCTCCGTTGGAAATGGGCAATGGATTATTACAGAGAGGAACTGTATTATGATATTGAATTCCAGCAGTACATGCAGTTTAAATTCCACGAGCAATGGATGAAATTAAAGGCATATGCAAATGAAAATGGAATCAAGATCATTGGAGATATCCCAATCTATGTTGCAATGGACAGTGCGGATACCTGGGCGCATCCGGAACTGTTTCAGTTAGATGAGGAAAATGTTCCGACAGCTGTAGCCGGATGCCCGCCGGATGGATTCTCTGCGACAGGACAGCTGTGGGGAAATCCGCTGTACCGTTGGGACTATCATAGAGAGACAGGATATTCATGGTGGATTTCAAGACTGCATTATGTATTCCAGATGTATGATGTTGTCAGAATCGATCATTTCCGTGGATTTGATGAATACTTTTCAATTCCGTATGGGGCAGAGAATGCAATCGGAGGACATTGGGAGAAAGGTCCTGGAATCGATCTGTTCCGCAAAGTGGAACAGGCACTTGGATGGAAGCAGGTTATTGCCGAAGATCTTGGTTATGTGACAGATTCTGTTCGTGAGCTGGTCCGCGAGAGTGGTTTTCCGGGAATGAAGGTTTTGGAATTTGCATTTGATTCCCGTGACTCAGGTTGTGCGAATGATTATCTTCCACATAACTACCCGGTGAACAGTGTGGCTTATACAGGAACTCATGACAACGAAACAATCGTTGGATGGTGGAGCAGTATCACAAAAGAGGAGCAGAAACTGGCGAGAGATTACATGTGTGACCAGTACACACCGGAAAGGGAACTGTATAAATCTCTGATCAGCCTGATTATGCGAAGCAGTGCAAAGCTGTGTGTTATTCCGATGCAGGACTATTTAGGGTTAGGAAATAATTGTCGTATCAACACTCCGTCTACGGTAGGAAAGAACTGGAAGTGGAGAGTGAATACAAGACAGTTGTCATTGAAATTGCAGAAGGAAATCCAGGAGATGACACTTAGATATGGAAGAATGAACTGGGAGACAGTCGAGTAGGATTCTAAAAGATAAAATTTCATGAAAAAGAGACGAAGGTTTCTAATTACAAAATGTCAGAAACCTCCGTCTTTTAGTCTTCTTTAACATAGTTGGGTTAAACTACTGTCTTTTTTCTCAACGTCCAAAGAGCAACAATCAGTGTCAATATCTCAGCTGCCGGTACTGCCAGCCAGATTCCATTTAATTCCAAGAACCTTGGAAGAACTGTCAGGAAAAGAAGCAGCAGAGCAAAGGAACGAAGGAAAGTAATCATACCTGAGACATATCCTTTGCCATATGTCATCATACGGATTGCTGCGAAGATATTGATTCCTGAAAATAAGAATCCGAGTCCATATAAGCGCAGTCCGGAAACTGCCATGTCAAAGACTGTGCTGCCGGGAGATGCAAAGAAATATACCCCAATTGGTGCCAGCAGATAAGTGCATCCGTAGAGAATGATCGGTGCAATCGCAAAGAAGCGATAAGCGTACTTTTCTAAAACACGACAGACAGAGAAATTTCTGTCTCCGTAAGCATATCCTAGTGGCGTTGATAGTCCCATAGAAAATCCAAAATAAATTCCGATACATAAGAACTGTAAATACATGATGATTGAAACAGCAGCAACGCCGTCTTCTCCGGCGAAAAGTAGGGCACTTCGGTTAAAGACAACGGTTGTGATCGCAATCGCAAGCTGGTTTACGAATTCAGAAGTTCCGTTAACCATGCTATGAAATGCTTCCTTTATAGACAGTCCGCGGAATGTAAAATGAAGGAAGTTTGGATGTGTTACAAAGTAAACCACTCCCATTATAAAAGAAAGCAGCAGGCCGAGGAAAGTTGCAAGTGCGGCACCTGTAATTCCCATATGGAGCTGTCCGATAAAAATGTAATCGAAAACAATATTAAAAATCCCTCCGGAAAGTGCTGTCAGAAAACTGTACGTCGGAGAACCGTCAACACGGATGAAATAAGTGAACATCTCTTTTCCAACCACGATCGGAGCACCGAACAGCCACCAGTAGATATAAGCTTTACAATCTTCCATCAACAGTGAGGTTGCACCAAGCATCTGCAGGATGAGCGACAACCGGAAAAGAATAAGCGCAGAGACAAGAGCGCCAATGACAATGGCAGCAGCCATGCTTACCGAGAAAGTCCGGCTGGCTTCGTCATTTTTCTTTCCACCGATATGAAGAGCAACAAGTGCACTTCCACCTGAAGCGAAGGCAAGTGCGATACCGTACAGAATATTTACAAGCGGATAGACAACATTGATCGCGGCAAGTGCATTTGTTCCAACATAGGCGGAAACAAAGATTCCGTCAACGATCGTATAAACAGTAGTAAATAATGAGGTGAGATAAGTTGGAATGATAAAGCGTAATAATTTCTTTAATCGAATCTCATCTACAGATTGAAAAATAAGAGTTTTTTCCATTGGGAAACCTCCTTGTTTAAAAAAATCTCTTAGTATATAATAAACCTTAAAGATACATGAAGGTCAATAAAAAGATTTGCTGATCATTATGAATAAGAAGAAACGATACTAGCGTGGAAAAATATGCAAAACATAGAATTCACAAATAAATCAAAAAATGGGATTGAAATTCGCAGAAACAGTGACTATAATTTTTTAGTTAGTAAGAGAAGTAATGAGTGGATAAAAGATGTCTAAGGAGGAGTTAGATATGAGCAATCAGGAGAATGTATTTGAAACAATTTTAGCACCTATGACCGGTACAGCAGTAGCAATTACAGAAGTGCCGGATCCTATTTTTATAGAGAAGATTCTTGGAGATGGAGTCGCAATTGTTCCGACAGAAGGTAAGGTTGTAAGCCCGGTTGACGGAACTGTATCAAAAGTAGCAGAGACAGGTCACATTTATGCTGTTACTTCCGATAACGGAGTAGAAGTTGTGATACATGTCGGACTTGAGACAGTCGCACTGAATGGAAAATGTTTCCAGATCCATGTAAAAGAAGGAGACAAGGTAAAAGCAGGAGATCTTCTTGCAGATGCAGACCTTGAGTTTATCAAAGAAACAGGACGTAATTCCATCACACCGATCGTCATCGGTTCAAGCCTTGAAGGTAAAGATCTTGTATGTGAAGAGGGAGAAGTTCAGGCCGGAAAAACAGTTATTATGGAAATTAAGCAGAAATAAGAAGTCAGAAGATATTGTTCCAGAATCGGTTTAGCTTAGAAGGAAGGTTATAGTATGAAAGAAGAAAGATATTCAATCATATTCAGCAGCAAAACAGGAAATACAGCAGAGCTGGCAAATGCGATTCGTGATGCATTGCCGCAGGAGAATTGTGATTATTTCGGAACAAGCGAAATCGAAGAACCGGTATCAGAAATGCTTTATATTGGTTTCTGGACAGATCAGGGAAATGCAGATAAGTCCGCATTGGAATTATTGCAGAAGATAAAGAATAAAAAAGTCTTTCTGTTTGGAACAGCCGGGTTTGGTGAGAATGAAGCATATTTCCAGAAGGTTCTGAATAATGTTAAGAGTTCTATGGATAAAAGCAATCAGGTGGTTGGTGAATATATGTGTCAGGGAAAGATGCCGCAAGCGGTGAGAGACCGTTATGTGAAAATGAAAGAGCAGCCGGATCATATGCCGAATCTTGATCTGCTGATCGCAAATTTTGACCGTGCTTTATCACATCCGGATAAGAAAGATCTGGATAAACTCAGAGAGCTGGTTAGAGGATAGAAATAGTAAGAGGAAAGAAGAAGTCTTCAGTACGAGGGCTTCTTTTTTTATATGTTAGGAAAGTTCTTTCCTAACATATAAAAAACGCTCCGCTCAGGATGCGCACTGCGGCGTACAAGGTAGGTGTCGCAAGCGACCGCCGCAGGCGCAAGAATGTGTCGAGGCACATTCTTTGTTCTTTTTACAAGAAATAGAACTGTCACATTTATAACACAAAACATTCACAGAACTCTGATACTTTTGAAAAGTCAAAAATCTCGGTTTGTCTGCATAGATATAGACTGGAAGAAATATAGGGAGGTAAGACTTTGATAGAAGTAAAGAATCTTGTGAAGAAGTATGGAAATCATACAGCAGTAGATCATTTGAACTTCACAATAGAGGAAGGGCATGTCTACGGCTTTCTTGGACCGAATGGGGCGGGAAAATCAACAACGATGAATATTATGACAGGGTATCTCGGTGCTACCGAAGGAGAAGTGCTGATTAATGGACATGATATTCTGAAAGAGCCGGAGGAGGCGAAAAGGCAGATTGGTTATCTGCCGGAATTGCCACCGTTGTATATGGAGATGACAGTTCGTGAATATCTGGAATTTGTAGCGGAGTTGAAAGGAATCGCTAAGAAGAAAAGAGGAGAGTCTATCAATGAAGTAGAGAAGATGGTGAAGATCTGGGAAGTGGAAAACCGTCTGATCAAGAATTTGTCAAAAGGATACCGTCAGAGAGTCGGACTGGCACAGGCAGTGCTTGGATTTCCGGAGATTATTATTCTTGATGAACCAAGTGTCGGACTTGATCCAAAACAGATCATAGAGATCCGTGAACTGATCCGTCAGCTTGCGAAGAAACATACGGTGATCCTGAGTTCTCATATTCTGGCGGAAGTCCGTGAAGTCTGCGATTATATTTTGATTATTTCCAAAGGAAAACTGGTCGCAAGTGACACACCGGAGAACCTGGAACGGAATCTGGGAGATTCTGATCTGATTGAGATCGAGACGAAAGCAAGCCCGGACGAAGTTCGAAGAATTCTTGAGACAGTAGATGGAATTCGAAGCATTTCTACAAAGCATCTGGAAAATGGAATCACATGGGCTCAGATTCAGGAGAAGAAAAATACAGATGTACGTGAAAAAGTATTTCAGGCATTTGCACAGAATCATCAGCCGCTGCTGAAACTGAATCCGTTGCAGGTAAGTCTTGAAGATGTCTTTATGGAACTGACGCAGAGCGACAGGGCAGCAGAAGAATATGCAGAAAAGGCGAAGAAGAAGGAAACGGAGGACATGAAAGATGCTGGCGATTTATAAAAGAGAAGTACGCTCCTATTTTCAGTCTATGGTGGGATGCGTGTTTGTTGCATTTCTTATTGCATTTACAGGAATCTACTTTATGGCATATAACCTGACAGCCGGATATCCATACTTTTCCTATACGCTTTCAGGTACACTGATCGTATTTATCGTAGGGATTCCGCTGATCACGATGCGCAGTTTTTCAGAAGAGCGTAAAAATAAGACAGATCAGCTGCTTCTGACAGCTCCGGTCAGTCTGTGGAAGGTTGTGCTTGGAAAATATCTTGCAATGGTAACGGTAATTGGAATTCCGAATGTGATCTTCTGTGCGTTCCCATTAATCATTAAGGCACAGGGAACTGCATATCTGAAAGTAGATTACATATCCATCGGGGTATTCTTCCTGTTGGGCTGTGTATATGCGGCAATCGGCATGTTCCTGTCTGCTCTGACGGAAAGTCAGATGATCGCATTTATCAGTACATTTGGTATTCTGCTTATCTTGTATCTTTGGAATGGAATTCTTTCCATGCTTCCAAGCAGTGCAGTCAGCGGATTGGTCGGTGTGATTATTATTCTGACTCTGATTGTTGTTTATATTTATCAGATGACAGGAAATATAGTGATTGCCGGTGTGATCGAAGCAGTTGGTGTGATCGCCGGTGTGGTTGTGTACTTTGTGAAATCAAGTCTTTATGAAAACCTGCTGACAAAGATGCTTGGAAGACTGGCACTTGCAGATGTATTTACGGATATCACTTCGAACAGTATTGTAGATATAACAGGAATCGCGCTGTATCTTTCACTGATCGTAGTCTTTGTGTTCCTGACAGTACAGGCAATCCAGAAGAGACGTTGGAATTAGGAGGGCATGAAAGTGGATAGAAGAAAGAAAACAACAGGAAAGATCAAAGGGATGTTCCACACCTCCGGTACAAAGCACGGATCTTACAGTGTGGGGCTGACAGTACTTGTAATCGCGATTGTTATTGTGTTCAATCTGGTGATCGGACAGATTCCGGAAGCTTATCGCAATCTGGATATGAGCAGTACAAAGATTTATGAAATTTCAGATACAACAAAGGATCTGCTGAGCGGATTGAATGATAAAGTCGATATGAAAGTTCTTGCGGTAAAGAAAGACACGGATGACAGGATTAAGACATTTATCAGTAAATATGCAGCACTTTCAGACAAGATCAATGTTGAATGGATCGATCCGGTTCTGCATCCGTCAGCATTGACAGAGTATAATGCATCCGAAAATACAATTGTTGTATCTTGTGAAGCAACAGGAAAGACAACAACTATTTCTTTTGACAAGATTCTTGTTATGGATATGTCTTCCTATTATTATTCAGGAAATGCATCTTATTCAGAATTTGACGGAGATGGCCAGCTGACAAGTGCGGTGAATTATGTGACAAGTGATGTGCAGAAGACAATCTATAAAGTAAGCGGACATGGAGAGGCGGAACTGTCCTCTACAGTTACAGATTTGATGAGTAAAAATAATTACACTCTGACGGAGCTGAACCTTCTGATGGCAGGTTCCATTCCGGATGATTGTGATCTTCTGCTTATGAATGCACCGACAAATGACCTTTCAGAAAACGAAGTGACACTTCTGACAAATTATCTGGCAGCAGGCGGAAAAGTGATGTGTCTGCTTGGGGATACCTCTCTGACGGATTTCCCAAATCTGGCAAGCGTGCTGAAGGTGTATGGAATTGAAGGTGCAGATGGTTATATTGCGGATCCGACAAGATGTTATCAGAACCAGCCATATTATATCTTCCCACAGTTGAATGTATCCGGTGATCTTGCGAACGGAATCAGTTCTCAGATGGTGCTTTTGACGAATGCACATGGAATGACATTGACAGATCCGACACGAGATACGATAACAACAAGTGCATTTATGGAGACATCGGAAAATGGATATGCAGTAACAGAGTCCGAACAGAAACAGGGAACGTATGAACTTGGAATTGTCGCAACAGAGACAATTTCTTCGGGAGATGATTCTGAGGAAAGCAGTACAACAGAAGCCCGTCTGACTGTGATCTCCGCAGGAAGCCTGATCGACCAGAATATTACAGATGCATTTTCACAACTTGAGAATGCACAGATCTTTATGAATGCAGTAAGTGCAAACTTTGATGGAGTGCAGAATCTTTCTATTGAGGCAAAGAGTCTTGGAACAGAGTATAATACGATACAGCATGCCGGTCTGTTCAGCCTTCTTGTAATCTTTGGAATCCCGGCAGTGATTCTGATTGCCGGATTCAGCGTATGGTTCAGAAGAAGAAAAGCTTAAGGAGGAAGAAATCAGAATGAAGAAAAAGAAAGGACCATTGATTTTAATCTGTGTTCTGGTGTTGCTCCTGATCCTCTATTTTGTCTTAAGCACATGGAATAAGAAGCAGGATTCCAAGGAAGAAGAAACGGTGAAAGTAACAGACCTGAAGACCTCAAAGATTACCGGAGTGAAATATGACTTAGGAACAGGTGAAATGAATTTTGAGAAAGATGAAGATACCTGGTACTATACTGCAGATAAAGATTTTCCATTGCGTCAGAGTTATCCGAAGACAGTAGCTGATGCCATGGGACAGTTGAATGCGGATCGAGAACTTGAGGATGCGGATGCACTGGAAGAATATGGATTAGATCACCCGACTTATACGGTTACACTGACAGATGAAGATGGAACTGTGACAACGATCAAGGTTGGGAATGCGACCGGAAATGATTACTATGCGACAGTGGACGATACGGAAAAGGTTTATACAATTCCGGCGACTTCATTGGATGATATCCAGACAGAACTGGATCAGATCGCTCAGCTGGATACTTATCCAAGTATCGGAAGTGGAAACCTGAAAAAAGAAGTGATCACACAGAATGGTGAGACGATAACCTATGATTCCGAAAATGAGGATCAGGCAGAAGATGTTGCGGCAGTAGCCGGAGGACTTGGTGCAGCAACGCTGTCAGAGGTAGCGGATTATTCTGTAGATGATGCGGATCTTACAGGGTATGGTCTGGATGAGACTTCCAAAATCACAGTAGAAGTTACTTATACAAGCGATGATGAAGATCAGACAATGACGCTTTACATCGGAGGAGAAAATGGAAGTGGGGACAGATATGTCAGGATTAATGATTCCAGGATTGTGTACCTGATCTCAGATGAAATCTGTAATAATATATTGAATCAATAAAGACTGGTAACTGTTCGGAGAAAACGAAGAAAATTCGCTGTATTTCCTCTGGACGGTTACCACATTTTATATTTATTTAATTGACTTTTGAATGAAAACAGCGCAGAATATAGCACATATCATTTTAGTAGGAAACTCAACGGAAGAGTACACGATAAGTTACAGATATCGTGAAAATAATGTGTGTAGACAGAGTTATTGAGAAAGAAGGATTTTGTATGAAAGAAAAATTTTTACGTTTTATGCAGGGAAGGTATGGCGTGGATCAGTTTTCTAAAGCGCTGCTCATTGCAGGATTGGTAGTAGTGCTCCTGTCTTCTTTTTTTACAGGGAAAGGAGTGGGGACGCTATTTTATTTCCTTGGATGGGTATTGATCATTTATTGTTATTTCCGGGTCTTTTCCAGAAATATATCGAAACGGTATGCAGAAAATCAGAAGTATCTTGCGAAGACTTATAAACTCAGAACCTATATTCAGCAGCAGAAGAACAGTTTGGCACAGAGAAAGGTATATCATATCTATAAGTGCCCGGGATGCAAGCAGAAGATCCGTATTCCGAAAGGAAAGGGAAAGATAGAGATTCGCTGTCCGAAGTGCGGAACAACATTTATTAAAAAGAGTTGATGCATTTACCAGAGACGCAACATCTGCTATGATATGCAGGTGGTATTTATAGAATGAGGATGAGAGAAAGAACGAGGGAATAAGAAGGATGTCAGATCCATACAGTATATTAGGTGTAGACAGGAATGCTACGGATGAAGATGTGAAGAAAGCTTATCGAAAGCTGAGCCGACAGTATCATCCAGATGCGAATATCAATAATCCGAAGAAAGATGAGGCTGAGGCGAAGTTTAAGGAAGTGCAGCAGGCTTATCAGCAGATTATGGATGAACGCGAAAAAGAATATAATTCCGGGTATGGTTCAAGTGATGGCTCAGGTTATGGTAGTTACGGTCCGTTTGGAGGATTCGGCGGTTTTGGTTCTTATGGATATGGTTCAGCAGGAAGTACGGGCGGAACTTCCGGGATGAGTGAGGAAGATGCACATCTGAATGCGGCAGCTAATTATATACGAAGCGGACATTATAAAGAAGCTCTTAACGTACTCGCCGGAATCAGCCAGCATAGTGCAAGATGGTATTTCTACAGCGCATCGGCGAATTCCGGATTAGGAAATAACGTGACTGCATTGGAAGATGCGAGAGAAGCAGTTCGTCTGGAACCACAGAATATGCAGTATCAGATGTTGCTTCAACAGCTGGAAGGTGGCGGAAACTGGTATCAGACAAGGCAGACAATGTACGGATATCCGGGAACCTACAATAGTAGCTGGTGTGTGAAACTATGTATTGCCAATCTGATGTGCAATATTTGCTGTAACAGTGGCGGACTGTGCCTGGGAGGCGGTCCGGGCGGCGGAACATTTATGTAAGATGAATAGAAGAGGAGAATCGAGAATGTTAACACAGTTTTCGAGAACAGAACTGCTTCTTGGCAAAGAGGCGATGGATAAACTGAAGAATTCAAGAGTTGCCGTATTTGGAATCGGCGGAGTCGGCGGTTATGTATGTGAGGCACTGGTACGAAGCGGAATCGGGGCATTTGACCTGATTGATAATGATAAAGTATGCATGAGTAATCTGAATCGCCAGATTATTGCGACGAGAAATACAGTTGGCAAATACAAAACAGAAGTAATGAAGAGTCGTATCCTTGAGATTAATCCCGAGACGGAGGTGAATATCCATAATTGTTTCTTTCTGCCGGAAAATGCGGAAGAATTTCCTTTTGAAGAATATGACTATGTAGTAGATGCAGTTGATACGGTAACAGCTAAGATTGCGCTTGTAATGAAATGTAAAGAAATGGATGTGCCGATCATTAGCAGTATGGGTGCAGGAAATAAGCTGGATGCGAGCGCCTTTCGCGTAACAGATATTTATAAGACAAAGGTGTGTCCGCTTGCGAAAGTGATGCGACGTGAATTGAAGAAACGCGGCGTAAAGAAGCTGAAAGTAGTATATTCGGAAGAGAAGCCGATCCGTCCAATGGAAGATACTTCGGATAATTGTAGCACAGAGACGGTTTGTCAGGACGGTGTAGAATATAAAGCTGCAAAACGCAGATCCACTCCGGGCAGCGTGGCATTTGTACCGTCAGTGGCAGGTCTGATCATTGCAGGTGAAGTAATTAAGGACCTTGCGAGATAAGAAAGAACGACAGGGGAAGAGAGATGAGTAAATCAAAGAAAGAATTAAGTTTTGCCGAAGAAGTAGAACAGAGTCTGCGTAAAAAATTCAGAAAGAATATATGGTGCAAATTTACAAAGGCAATCAACGAATATGAACTTGTGAAACCGGGAGACAGAATTGCGGTCTGCATTTCCGGGGGGAAAGATTCTATGCTACTGGCGAAACTTTTTCAGGAACTGAAGCGTCATAATAAATTTGATTTTGAGGTGAAATTCCTTGTGATGGATCCCGGGTACAGTCCGGTCAATCGTCAGGTGATAGAAGAGAATGCGAGACGTCTGGAGATTCCGATAGAGATTTTTGAGTCAGATATTTTTGAATCAGTTTTTAATATAGAAAAATCCCCATGTTATCTCTGTGCAAGAATGCGTCGTGGATATTTGTACAGTCATGCGCAGAAGATGGGATGTAATAAGATTGCGTTGGGACATCATTATGATGATGTGATCGAGACGATCCTTATGGGAATGCTTTATTCAGCGCAGGTGCAGACAATGATGCCGAAGCTGCATAGTACAAATTTTGAAGGAATGGAACTGATCCGACCGCTATATATGGTTCGCGAAGAAGATATCAAAGCATGGAGAGATTATAATGATCTGTATTTTCTTCAGTGTGCATGTAAGTTTACGGAAGCGTGCGCTACAAGTGAGAATAATGAAGAGAATCTTTCTAAGCGTAAAGAAATCAAAGAATTGATCGCTACATTGAAAAAAGTAAATCCATATGTGGAAGGGAATATTTTCAAGAGTGTCGAAAATGTAAATCTGGATACTGTGGTTGCATATAAGTTAAAAGGGATGAAACATCATTTCCTTGATACTTATGATCTGAAAGAAGAAATTTAGCCGATAGTTCAGATATATAGTTGAAATAGGTATAAAACAATTTAAGAAAGAGGCTTGACTTCCGTTTGTTCCCATGATACAATGTTTGGGCGAATGGAAGTAGGCTTTTTTTTTATGCCTAAAAATTGATGGCTCGCAACCATCAGCAACACGTAGGTGAATATATTAAAAGCGAGGTGGAAGTTGTGCGCACAAGAATTACTCTGGAATGTACGGAATGCAAGAACCGTAACTACAACATGACAAAGGATAAGAAGACTCATCCGGAACGCATGGAAACCAAGAAGTACTGCAGATTCTGCAAATCACACACACTGCACAAAGAGACAAAATAATTGTTGTCGAAAGGAAGTGGAATTATGGGTGAGAATACAAAAACTCAGAAGAAGAGCTGGTTCAAAGGACTTAAGACAGAGTTCAGGAAGATCGTTTGGCCAGACAAGAATACACTTGCTAAACAGACCACGGCAGTTGTTGCTGTCTCCGTAGTGCTTGGAGCGCTGATCTCAGTAGTTGATGCGCTTTTGAGATATGGAATTGACTTTTTAGTGAAGTAGTTGATCGCAGCAGAAAGGTGATTTTATGTCAGAGGCAAAATGGTACGTCGTTCATACCTATTCAGGGTATGAGAACAAAGTAAAAGCAAACATTGACAAGACAATTGAGACTCGTCATCTGGAAGACCAGATTTTGGAAGTTCGTGTTCCACTTGAGGAAGTACCTGAGATACGTAATGGAGTGGAAAAGGTCGTACAGAGAAAGATGTTTCCTGGATATGTTATGATCCACATGATCATGAATGATGACACTTGGTATGTTGTAAGAAACACAAGAGGTGTTACAGGATTTGTCGGACCTGGATCCAAGCCGGTACCGCTTGATGAGAGTGAGATGGAGAACCTTGGAATCAAACAGGATGAGGTGATCCTTGATCTTGAGATCGGTGATGTTGTAACTGTACTTAGCGGTGCATGGGAAGGAACAGTTGGAGCTGTTCAGACAATCAACGAACAGAAGAAGAGTCTGACAATCAATGTTGAGCTGTTTGGCCGAGAAACTCCGGTTGAACTTGGTTTTTCAGAAGTGAAGAAAATGGATTAAAATTGCGTGGGAGGGATGAGAATCCCGCCAATACCACAAGGAGGTAATTGAAATGGCAAAAAAAGTAGAAGGATATATCAAATTACAGATTCCTGCTGGAAAGGCAACTCCGGCACCACCGGTTGGTCCTGCACTTGGACAGCACGGTGTAAACATCGTAGAATTTACAAAACAGTTCAATGCTAGAACAGCAGATCAGGGAGATCTTATCATCCCTGTAGTAATCACTGTTTACAATGACAGAAGCTTCAGCTTCATCACAAAGACACCACCGGCAGCAGTTCTTATTAAGAAAGCTTGTAAGATTCAGTCCGGTTCTGGTGTACCGAACAAGACAAAAGTTGCTACAATCACAAAAGCTCAGGTTAGAGAAATCGCTGAAATGAAGATGCCAGACCTGAACGCAGCATCCGTAGAGGCTGCTGAGAGCATGATCGCTGGAACATGCCGTTCCATGGGTGTAGTTGTAGAAGACTAATCCGGATCATATAAAGATTATATTGTAGGATACAATCAGCCGACCTTTTCCGGTGTCCTCGGGGGAGAGAGCGCTGAGAGTTCAATTGTTTAGTAAATTCATAAAGTGGGAGGGGCAAGTTCCCGCCAATACCACAAGGAGGTTATTGTAAAATGAAACGAGGAAAAAAATATATCGAAGCTGCAAAACTGATCGAAAGAGGAAATCTCTATGATCCTGCAGAAGCAGTAGCATTAGTAAAGAAATCAGCAACAGCAAAGTTTGACGAGACAATCGAGGCTCATATCAGAACAGGTTGTGACGGACGTCACGCTGATCAGCAGATCCGTGGTGCTGTAGTTCTTCCACACGGAACAGGTAAGAAGGTTCGCATCCTTGTGTTCGCTAAGGACGCTAAGGCAGAGGAAGCAAAAGCAGCAGGCGCTGACTTCGTTGGAGGAGACGAACTGATCCCGAAGATTCAGAACGAGGGATGGCTTGACTTCGACGTTGTAGTTGCTACACCGGATATGATGGGTGTTGTTGGACGTCTTGGACGTGTACTCGGACCTAAAGGACTTATGCCAAACCCGAAGGCTGGTACAGTAACAATGGACGTTACAAAAGCTATCAACGATATCAAAGCTGGTAAGATTGAGTACAGACTGGACAAGACAAACATTATCCATGTTCCGATCGGAAAAGCATCCTTTACAGAGGAGCAGTTAGCGGACAACTTCCAGACGCTTATCGATGCAATCAACAAGGTTAGACCAGCCGCTGTTAAAGGTCAGTACCTGAAGAGTGTTGTTCTGACACCTACTATGGGAGCTGGCGTAAAAGTTAACCCGCTGAAGTTAGCATAAAAAAGTGTTGACATCCCGTATATATTTATGATATCTTATAACAGTTGAAGATGACTGCCCGAAGACAGCAGGTGCCGTTAGGCATAAGGTTGAGAACGCCTGCCGAGGAAGATACGAATTCTTTTTAAAAAGAACATTTGTAAACCTCTGTGTCTTCTGTCGCAGAGGTTTTTTGTATAGG
>OHPD01000905.1_pt1 | contig 15074 bp, 14 predicted proteins | sample 1577641 | NCBI WGS metagenome assembly OHPD01 (sample SAMEA3879532, study PRJEB24766) | human gut metagenome | biome: human-associated habitat; feature: feces | place: USA | collected 1985/1987
GCGAGGTACTATATGAAAATTAATGAATTATTAAAGAAAAGACCAACATTGTCTTTTGAAATATTCCCACCAAAAAATAATGAAAATGATATCACATCTATTTATGCAACCATTGATGAACTAGCAAAAATGAATCCTGATTTCATTTCTGTCACTTATGGAGCTAATGGTTCTACATCTAAAAATACATGTAAGATTGCCTCAACCATTAAAAATAAATATGGTATTGAATCTGTAGCTCATTTAACATGTATGAATAATACAAAGGATGAAATCAAAGAAATTCTAGAAGAACTTAAAGAAAATGGTATTGAAAATGTCCTTTCTTTACGTGGCGACTATCCTAAAGATGGTGATGGTATTAATCATGGTGATTTTGAATATGCCAGTGAATTAAATGAATTCATTGAAGAAAACTTTCCTAATGATTTTTGTTTATCTGGTGGATGTTATCCAGAAACACATTATGAAGCTAAAAACTTTGAAGAAGATCTTTTAAACCTAAAGAAAAAAGTCGATGCTGGAGCTAAATATCTTGTTACTCAAATTTTTTATGACAATCAATATTATTATCGTCTAGTCAGAGAAGCAAGAAAAATTGGAATTCATGTCCCTATTCTTGCAGGAATTATGCCTGCTCATAATCCAAAACAGTTAAAAAATATCGCAAAAATGTCAAATTGTTCTGTTCCGTTTGATTTAGCAGCTATGATTGATCGTTTTGCTGGAAATCCTAAAGCGGGAAGGGAAGTTGGTTTACACTATGCAACTTATCAAATCATCGATTTAATGACTCATGGTGTAGATGGAATACATATTTATACAATGAATAAACCAGAGATTGCAAAAGAAATTTTAAAAAGAACAGAATATATTCGTGATGAATTTTTCAAAGATTAAAGAAAATGCTTTAAAGTATTTAGGATATCATCATCAAATACTTGATGAAAAAATGAATGTTTTGATTGATGAATGCATAGAGGAAATTGAAAAAATGAGTTCTTTTAGAGCAACTTATCGTAAATTCCCTCTTTCTTTTCATCCTTTAAGAATTGATGAAATTTCTTTAAATCTCGATTATCCAGACTTGAATAATTTATTTCAAAATTGTCATGATGTTGTTATTATTGGCTGTACTTTAGGCCTGCAAGTTGAAAAAAGATCTCATTATTACAGTCATATCGATATGACCAAAGCAACTATTTTTGATGCCGTTGCAAGTAGTTTTTTAGAAGTGCAATGTAATGAATATGAAAATGAACAACTGATTGGTAAAAGAACGTTTCGTTTTTGTCCAGGTTATGGTCGTGTCCCTATTGAACTCAATAAAGAGCTTGCATTCATTATCGAAAGTTCTAAAAAAATTGGTTTGACGGTTCAAGAAAGTAATATTTTATTACCGCAAAAATCAATGGTTGGTTTGATTGGTTTAGGTGATAACAGAAAAGAAAAAACATGTCAGAATTGTTTACATATAAAAGATTGTAATTTTAGAAAGAGAGGTCAAACATGTTACGCGAAAGATTAAATAAAGATCTTCTTATTTTTGATGGTGGTTTTGGTTCACAACTTCAAGAACTAGGAATGAAGGCTGGAGAAATTCCAGAATATTATAATATTGAACATCCTGAAATGATTATTGATATCCATCATCGTTATTTAAAAGCAGGCGCTGATTTTATTACAACCAATACATTTGGCGCAAATCCCCTTAAATTAGAACAACATAAATATAGTTATCAAGAAGTGATTTTAGCGGCTATTCAAAATGCAAAAGAAGCTAAAAAAATCAAACCTGATGCTTATATTGCTTTAGATATTGGACCTATTGGTAAACTTATGGAACCGATGGGAACTTTAACTTTTGATGAAGTTTATCAAAGCGTTAAACAAATGGTAGAACTTGTAAAAGAGGATATTGATGTTGTTTTATTTGAAACAATGACAGATATTTATGAATTAAAAGCAAGTATTTTAGCCGTTAAAGAATGTAGTGATCTTCCTATTTTTGCGACGATGACCTTTGAAACAAATGGTCGTAGTTTATCAGGATGTGATCCTCTTACAATGGTCAATGTCTTAGAAGGATTAAAAGTGGACGCTTTAGGGATCAACTGTTCTTTAGGACCAAATGAAATGGCTCCAATTATTGAAAGCATTTTAGAAAGTACCTCTTTTCCTGTTATGATTCAACCAAATGCAGGTCTTCCTCTTTTAGAAGATGGACAAACCGTTTATCCAATGAAAGCAGATGAATTTATTGAGGCAATCGTTCCCCTTGTTAAAAAAGGAATCGCTATCGTTGGTGGATGTTGTGGAACAACCCCTGAATTTATTCAAAAATTAAAAGAAAACTGCCCAACAACAGTGACTCCAAGAGAAGTTTCTTTGTTGACACGTGTCTCTTCAGGAACAACAACTGTTGAATTTGGAAAACATGTTGTTGTTTGTGGAGAAAGATTAAATCCAACAGGAAAGAAAAAATTAAAAGCTGCTTTAAAAGAAGAACGTTATGATGAACTTGTTGTAGAAGCCATCAAACAAGAACAAGCAGGAGCTCATGTTTTAGATGTCAATGTCGGTTTACCTGGTATTGATGAACCAAAAGTGATGAAGCATGTTATTAAATTATTACAAGAAGTTATTCAACTCCCTTTACAAATTGATAGTTCTAATTTCCAAGCAATTGAAGAAGCTTGTCGTTATTATAATGGAAAACCACTTATTAACTCTGTCAACGGGAAAGATGAAACCATGGAAGCCGTCTTCCCTGTTGTAAAAAAATATGGTGGTGTTGTCATTGGCTTAGCCTTAGATAAAAATGGCATTCCTCCAAAGGCTGAGCAAAGATTTGAAATCGCTAAAAAAATCATTAATAAAGCAAAAGAATATGGCATTGATAAAAAAGACATTATTATTGACTGTCTTGTTTTAACCGCTTCTGCCCAACAAAAAGAAGTTATGGAAACAGTCAAAGCTGTTTCTATGGTTAAAACATTGGGTGTGCATACTGTTTTAGGAGTAAGTAACGTTTCTTTTGGTTTACCAAATCGTCCTTTACTTAATAAAACATTCTTAGCAATGGCCATGTCGGCAGGACTTGATTTACCAATTATCAATCCATTAGATCAAGAATTAATGAATACAATCGACGCCTTCAATGTACTTTATAATTATGACCAAGATGCTACAAATTACATTCAAAAACAAGCACAAAACCAAGTCGTTTTACCAAAACAAACAACATCCTTTTCTTTAAACGATGTTGTCTTACACGGTTTAAAAGATGAAGTCAAAAAAGCAACAGAAACAGCCTTAGAAAGTCAAGATGGACTAACAATCGTCAATGACATTTTAATTCCTGCTCTTGACCAAATTGGAAAAGACTATGAAACAGGTAAAATTTTCTTACCACAATTAATTCAATCAGCAGAAGCTAGTAAAATTGCTTTTGATGTTATTAAACAAACTTTTAAAACAACGAAATCTTCTAAAGGCCCTGTTTTAATTGCAACTGTCCATGGAGATATTCATGATATTGGAAAAAATATTGTAAAGGTTGTTTTAGAAAGTTATGGCTATCAAGTTATTGATTTAGGAAAAGATGTTCCTGCAGAAGTCGTTTTAGAAGCCTATCATAAGCATCATCCTAAAGCTATTGGTCTTTCAGCTTTAATGACAACAACGGTTGTTTCAATGGAAGAAACGATTACTTTATTAAAGCAAGAAGAAAACATGTGTCCAATCTTTGTTGGTGGTGCCGTATTAACAGAAGATATCGCACAAGATATTCATGCGGATCACTATACAAAAGATGCCATGGCTGCCGTCAATTTACTCAATGAAATTGTACATTAAAAGGAAGTTTATTGAAAACTTCCTTTTACTATATGATTTAAAATTTGTCCACAAACATAAGCATCATCATAAGCACGATGCGCATTTTCATTTTTTATATGTAAATAACGAGCAATCGTTCCTTGTTTATAATTATAAGGTCCATGAATATATTTTCTTGATAATTGTAAGGTATCTACATAACAAATCTTCCCATCTAATTTTAAGCGATCAAATGTTTCCTTTAAAAACGACATATCAAATTTCGCATTATGCGCACAAACAATCACTTTGCCTTCAAGAGCCTCTTTCATAAACTCTTGGAACATCTCGTATGCTTTTTCTTCTCGTGGTTGATTTTCTAACATTTCATTAGTAATATGTGTTAAATTAGAAATAAACTCAGAGACTTCTACTTCAACATTGACAAGTGTATTAAATTTTTGAACAGCTTGTCCATTTTCAAAAAGAACAGCTCCTAATTCAATAATTCTTTCCTCTTTTGGATTCAAATCTTTTTTCTAATTGTTTTTTGATATCTTGATGATATTTTACTTTAATAAGTTCTAACATCTTATAATCTCTCTAAAAAATGAATTAATCTTTGATAACATTTATAAAATGAATTCATATTTAATCTTTCATCGGGTGTATGAATATCAAACATATCTGGACCTAAAGTAATAATATCTAAATCTTGAAGTGCCCCTTTGAAAATACCTGTTTCAAGACCACTATGTGTTCCTTCTTCTTTTAAAGTGATTCCTTCTGTTTCTTTAACAAAATCAACATATTGTTTTCTAAGTTTTGAACCTTCATCGTAATTCCATCCTGGATAGTTATTATCTAAAACATATTTTGCCTTAAACATTGAAGCAATTAAACTCAATTTGTTTGATAATTCATCTTTAGCTGATTCCATTGGTGAACGAATTGAAAAATAAATATTGAATTTTTCATTCATTTCCACTACACCCATATTTAAAGAAATATTGGTAAGATCCATTTTTAAAGATTTATGCATAAAGCCATTAGGCATTAAATACATCATTGAAATAATATCTTGGCTTTCTTTAACTGAAATCACTTCATTTAAAGAATCTACTTTTTCTAAACGAACAAATATATGCTTATCACTTTCTTTTAATTCTTCTTTTAAATCATTTTCTACTTTTAAAACAACTTCTTTGATTTTTTTAAAATCATCATTTGAAGCAAAGACACTGACACATTCTCTAGGAATCGCATTATCTTTTAAACCACCATTAAAACTTCCTAATAAAAATTCAATATTATTTAAAGAAAGATGATAATAGACACGTGTCATAATCACATTAGCGTTTCCTCTTTCTAAATGAATAACGCCTCCTGAATGTCCACCTTGTAAGCCACCCACATAAAGTTGATAACAAGGTGATTCGTTTTTTAGATAAGAAAGTCCTTTTTCAACAACAGCTCTTCTTCCTCCAGAACAGCTTACAGTAATAATTTTTTCTTTCCCTCTATCAAGTCCAATCATCTTTTTCGCTTTTAAAATACTTTTATCAAGACCCATTGCTCCATTAAGTCCTACTTCTTCTTGAACGGTAAAAACACATTCTAAAGCTGGATGTTTTAAGCTTTCATCATCTAGTAAAGCAAGCATATAACAAACACCAACACCATCATCCGCTCCTAATGTTGTTTTATTGGCATGTAAAAAACCATCTTCTTCAATAAGTTCAATAGAATCTTTTGAAAAATCATGATCACTATCATTATTTTTTTCACAGACCATATCCATATGTCCTTCTAACATGACTGTTTCATGATCTTCATAGCCTTTTGTTGCTTCTTTAAAAAGCACGATATTATGCATTTTGTCCCTTACATATTTTATATTTCTTTCTTTTGCAAAGTTTTCCACATAATCACAAATTGCTTTTTCATTGTAAGATCCTCTTGGAATCTTTGAAATTTCTCTAAAATAATATTCTACTTTTTCCATATATATTCCCCTATACTAATGTTCTATTCATCCATTTATTGGATTTATATCTAATCATAAAACAAATTGACCTAAAAATCCAGTCAACAATCATAGCCCACCAAACACCAATGACACCCATGTGTAAATACAAAGCAAAAACATAGCTTAAAGCAAAACGGAAAGTCCACATTGAAAATGTAGAAACGATCATTGTAAAAGTTGCATCATTGGCTGCACGTAAGGCATTTGGGAAAGAAAATGCCATTGGCCAAACAAAGAAATCAAAAACGCAGTGAAGAGAGACCATGGAAACCGCTAAATTAGCAGTATCTTGTGGTAAAGCATAAAATCTTAAAATATATCTAACCCCAACAAGTAAAATACCAGCCGATATAATCGTAGAAATATAAGCAATAATCATCAGTTTTTTCGTATAATATTTAGCTTGCTGATAATCATTAGCCCCAATACATTGGCCTACAACTGTTAAAATAGCAAGTCCTAAAGCCATTCCTGGAACAACGGCAATAGACGTTAAACTAAAGGCAACAGCATGTGCTGCAATGGCAGCTGTTCCAAAAGTTGAAACAAGTCGTTGAACAAGGATTTTCCCCATTTGAAACATTCCATTTTCTAAACCATTTGGAATACCAATTTTTAAGATTCTTTTGACAGTTGAAAAATCAAACTTATATTTTAAATACGTATCAATATGTACAATATGTTCTTTATTTAATAACATATATAAAATAATAAATGAACAGAACATTCTTGAAAGTAAAGTAGCAATTGCTGCTCCTTTGACTGACATATTTAAAATAAAAATAAAGAAGTAGTTTAAAACGATATTTCCAATATTCATATAAAATGAATTTGTCATAGCCACTTTACTATTTCCCATTGATCTAAATAAAGCAGCCCCACCATTAAATAAACCAATAAAAGGATAAGATAAGGCTGAAAAGAAAAAATAAGTTCTTGCATAAGCCATCACATCACTTTCAATATGCCCAAAAATCAAATTCAATAAATTCCCATTGAAAATCATACATAAAACCATAATAACAAGCGATAAACCTAAGATGGTAAATAAGAGCTGTTTGGCACTATGGCAAGCCATCTTTTCATCTTTTTTACCAATATATTGCGAACAAACAACAGCTCCTCCTGTAGCTAGTGCCGAAAAGATATTGATAATCAACACATTTAACCCATCGACAATACTCACTCCTGAAACTGCACTTTGCCCGCATTGGGAAACCATCATCGTATCAAAAATCCCAATTGTCAATGCTAATACCTGTTCAATAATTAAAGGTATTATCAATTTTTTTAAATCTCTATTACTAAATAACAAAATAATCACTTCCTCGCATCTATTATATACCTCTTATTTATTCTCGTTTTATGCTTTCAAAAAATGAAAAAAATCTAATGCATGTTGCGATCTCGCCAACAATCATTAGATCTAGAACTTCCATCATTATAAATAATATAAGGAACTGCCCTTCTTCTTTCATAGCCTTCTTCATTTTTTAATAAATCTTGAATAATTGAAAGACGTTTGTTCCCGTCTTTACAATAATATTGACCATCAATAATATTAACTTTAATAGGAAAAGATAAACCTATTCTCTTTATGGAATCATACATTGACTGAGGATAAGGACAATACTCAAAATTTATTTCTTGAAAATTTATTTTTCTAATTCTCATTTAATATTAAATTCCTTTTCAAAGAAATCTGCAATACCATCTTCATCCACTGTTAAAGTCACTGTAGAAGCATGTTTTTTAACTTCATCATCCGCATTGCCCATCGCAACAGAAGTTCCTACAAGATGAAACATTTCAATATCATTTTCACCATCACCAAAAGCATAAGTATTTTCTTTTGGAATATTTAATTTTTGATATAAATACTCACACGCTGTTCCTTTTGTGTAACCTTGAGGATGTACATCCATACGAATATGTCCTGTATCATAAGCATTGATGGACCATTCTTTTGGTAACATATCTAAGGCTTCATGTAAGTCTTTTGCATTATAGAAAAGCGCTGTTACTGTATTGGCTTTAATATCTTGAAAACGCCAATCATCATTATACTCTTCAGGTAATTTATCTGTCCCATTATAAAGCCTTAAATGTTTTTTGATGAGTTCTCCATCTACATCACTGAAATAACTTGTCGCTCTTTCACTGATAATATATTGACCATTGGTTGCTTCATAAACACTATTTTGTAAGTTTAAATCTTTCACACTAAAAACATTATTTAATAAAACTTCTTGATGAAATTCAATATAGCCTCCATCACAACCAATAAAGCCATCAAAAGGAATTTCGTCTAAACATTCTGGTTTAACCCCTCTTGCACTCGCTACAACAATATAGTTTCCTTGTTTTTGAAATTCTTTTAAAGCATGAATTGTTTTATCTGTTGGTTTTAATAATTGATGAGGAACATTGATCATCGTTCCATCGACATCAAAAAATGCAATTTTAGTCATGTATATGCTCCCTTATATATTTTTCTACTTCTTCTTGATCAGAAAAATGAATCTTTTCTGTTCCAATAATTTGATAATCTTCATGACCTTTTCCTAAAATCATTAAGATATCGTTTTCTTTTAATAAACTCATTCCTTTAGCAATCGCTAGATGACGGTCATTGATGACTTCATAATCACCACTAACACCTACTAAAATATCATTAATGATTTTTTGAGGGTCTTCTGTTCGTGGATTATCATCTGTAATAATGACATGATCACTATGTTTACAGGCAATTTCCCCCATGATTGGTCGTTTTGTCGTATCACGATCTCCCCCACAACCAATAATCGTAATAATTCTTCCTTTTTTAAATTCTTGAGCACTTTCTAAAACATTTAAAGTGGCATCAGGGGTATGGGCATAATCTACAAAGATACCATTTGTACCATAAACGATTAACTCCATTCTTCCTTTAGGTGCTTTGAGTTTTGTATTTAAGGCTAAAATAGCATCAATTTCATATCCTAATTCATGAATTAAAAGCATCGCTGTAAGATAGTTATAAACATTGTATCTTCCTACCATTTGAATATGTGTTTGATATTCTTTTTCTTGATATTTAAAGGTAAAGGTTGTCCCTAAGTGAGAAAATTCAATATTTTGAATAAGAACATCACCTTTTTGATCAGAAATCAAAAGATTTTGATTACCTTCTAATTCAAAATGTGAAGCATGTGGATCATCACCATTTATGACAGCAATTTTCTTTCCTCTGGTCTTTTTAAATAATAGTTGTTTGGCATTCGCATAATTTTCTAATGTTTTATGAAAATCCAAATGATCTTGTGTTAAGTTTGTAAAAGCAACTTCATCAAATTCTAAGCCATGAATACGATCTTTCGCAAGTGCATGTGAAGAAACCTCCATCACAAGTACTTTACACCCCGCATCTTTTGCTTTAATAAAATAATCATAAAGCACATCTACATCAGGTGTTGTATTCACCATCTTAATAAAGTTCCCACAATAATAAAAACCAATTGTTCCCATATAAGCACAAGGAATATCAAGCATCGTCATCATTTGATACATCATATAACCAATCGTTGTTTTACCATTTGTACCTGTAACCCCTATTAATTTCATATCTTTGAAATAAGGATAATAATGTTTGTACAAATAATCTTTTAAATACTCTCTTGTATCTTCAACAACAACAGTTTCAACATCATAGTTTCCTTCTTCTACAATGACTTTCGTTGCTCCATTTTTGATTGCTTGAGGAATGTAATCATGTCCATCACGATTAACATTTCTAATCGCAATAAAAGTATCTCCCGGTTTTACTTTTCGTGAATCTGTTTTTAAATCTATTTCCATAATAATCTCCTTAATAAACTAATTGAATTGCATTATGTATACATTTTAAATGATAGGTTCCTGGTTCATATTTTTCTCCATCAATATTGACATACTGACTAGTTTTGACCCAAACATTTTCTTCTTTAAAATGTTGAAATTTTTTTGTTTTATGTAACTTATTGGTAATGAGTCCTTTTAAATAATACGGTAATTCTTTTTTAGAAATCTCACCCACTACAGACATATCAATCATCCCATCATCTAAAGATGAATAATACCCTGCCTGATAGCCTCCACCAAAATAATGTCCATTACAAAATGTACATATAAGAACATTTCCTTGATAGATATCTTTATTGTAAGTATAGATTTCTGTTGGATAAAACTTCAAATGAAAGATTTTATCTAAAATCGTAAAACTATATTGTAAGATACGTGGCGCAATGGTTGTTTTTCGATTGGTATTGACGATATTACCAACATCTGCATCTAGACCACAACAAAATACATTCACACAATAAAGATCATCTCGACATTGAATCACATCAATAGGTTTTGCTTCTTTTTTAAGAGATTTTTTAAAAATCTTGATAGCATCCAAATTTTTATAAATGCTTCTAGCAAAATCATTACCTGTTCCTTGCGGAATGACAACGAGTTCATGAAAAGATCCTACCATGCCATTGACCACCTTATGAACAAAACCATCGCCACCTATCGCATATAAACGACAAACTTCCTTTTCATCTTGATAAGATAAGGCTATCTTTCTTACATCATCTAAATCTTTGGTATAGCGTAATTCATAACGTTTTCCTTGCATCATTGTTACTATACAATTAATCAAACTTTTAGAAGTATCTGGTTTTAATATAAAGATATGTTTCATGTTTATCACCTTATCCATTATAACATAAAAGAGAGTGCAATTAACACTCTCCATCTTATCTTCTTTTCTTATTCTTTCTATAAAGACAACAAATAATAAAAGCAATAATTAAAATAGCTACAACAATAGCTTTATTAAAAACTTCAACCGGTTCAAAAAAAACACCAATACTTCCTGATAAAAAAATCATCCCTAATAAACACATTATAAATACAATAATAAGAGCCTTTTTCATAATTACCTCCATATAAAAACGATTGATCTATGATCAATGTATCATAAATCCATCGTTCTTTCATTATTTATAACTTAAATGACATCTTTCAAACATAAATAACATTCTATCTATTAATTGATGAAGCAATTTTATGATAAGTATGTCTTTTACCACGAATCGCAATTGATAATGCCATAATATTTTCAGGTAAGGCAATACCACAGAATCCTGCATCTCCAATATGTTGAATATCAATTCCACATCTTTTATTTAATAAAGCAATTTCACGAATTGTTCCTTCATCTGCACCTTCTTGGCTTGTACCAATCGCACTTAATGATAAAGCCCCATGAGCTTTAATATAACGACAAGCTTCAGTCACTTCTTGTTCAGATAAACCTGGAACTGTATTAACTGCTGGCATTAAAATAACATCTGCCCCTGCTTCAATGAACTCTTTGATACTATTCATATCAACGATTGGTTCATCGATTCCAGCTGCATGCATTTTCCCTGCAATAATTAATCCTTTAAAATATTTTTTAGCTTCTTTGATTGCTTCGCAAATTGAATGATTTGAAACTCCAACTCCTGGATTTCCTGTTAAACAAATAAAGTTGAAACCTAATTCTTGAGCTTTAATATAAGTTTCTTTTCTTGCTTGTCTACCTGTAGAAATCACACGTCTTTCTTCCATTAATTCAGCTTCTAAATCAACTGGTTCTAGGTTACATCCAATTGGACGTCCTACGATTTCTTTTAATTTTTCTACAGGATTATCACATTCTGGTAACCCTTTGATTTCTGGGTTATTACAATCAAAACAATTTAATAAAACCATGTCACTTCCAAATGAAACAGCAAGTTCAGCATTTGTAAGATCTCCTAATAAAGGTTCAATCGCAACAACTGTTTCTGTCATCACAGTTCTTCCTTCACTAGCAAGAATAGCTTGTTTTAATTCTTGTCCATCCATTTTCAACATTTCACTACTTGTACAACTTAATAATCTTTTCATTTCTTAAAACCTTCCTTTTCATGTCTCTATTATCCTATATGTATATACAAGAGTCAATTATTGATTATCTATTTGTTCTTGTAATTCTAATAAATAAAGATATCTTTCATTTTTCTCATCAATTTGTTTTTGCAAGTCATCTCTTTGTTTTGAAAGTTCATCAATTTCTTTAAAATTAGTAACACCATTCATCTTTTCTTCAATTTGACTTAAATTTGTTTCTAAATCCATAATGACATCTTCAATTTCTTCAAATTCTTTCTTTTCCATATAAGTCATTTTGATTTTCTTTTGTTTACTTTGTTTATAAGCTAAAGCCCCTTGACTCTTTTCTTTTTCTTCTTTAGTTGTAGTATCAAGATTTTGACTATAACCCCCATTAACATATCTTAAATGTTGATTTTGTAAGATAAATAAACCATCACAAATACGATCCAAGAAATATCGATCATGACTAACAGTCATAATAATACCTTCAAAATCATCTAAATAATCTTCTAAAATATTAAGAGTATCAATATCTAAATCATTTGTCGGTTCATCTAAGACAAGAACATTAGGCATCATCATTAATACACGCAACAAATAAAGTCTTCTTCTTTCACCACCAGAAAGTCGAGAAATTGGTGTATGTTGTAACCTAGCATCAAATAAAAATCTTTCTAACATATCTTTAGCAGATAATCCTTGACCATCTACTTTAAAGTCATTGGAGATTTCTTGAATATAATCAATGACCTTCTTATTCATTGGAAGATCATCATATCCTTGTTTAAAATAACCAAAACGAACAGTCTCGCCAATTTCTACATAACCCGTATCACTCTTTAAATTTCCTGTAATAATATTTAATAAAGTTGATTTCCCTGTTCCATTATCTCCTAATATCCCAATACGATCATGCTGTTTAAACATATATGAAAATTCATCAAAGAGTTTCTTTTGTTCAAAACTTTTAGAAATTTCATGAAGTTCGATTGTCTTTTTACCAAGACGAGAGAACGTATGAATCATTTCTACTTTTCCATTGACTTCTACATCTTTAACTTTTGATAATTCTTCAAATCTTTGCAGACGATCTTTACTTTTAGTTGTACGTGCTTGTACACCAGCACGTACCCATTCTAATTCTTTTTTTAAAAAAAGTTTTCTTTTTCTTTGACTAGAAAGTTGTGTTTCTAAACGAACTTGTTTAAGTTCAAGATATTTTGAATAATTCGCTTCATATTTATAAATTTGACCATGATCTATTTCAATAATACGATTAACAACTCTTTCTAAAAAATAACGATCATGTGTCACCATTAATAAGCCTTTAGACCATTTAATTAAGAATTTTTCTAAATATTCAATCATCCCATTATCTAAATGGTTTGTTGGTTCATCTAAAATAAGTAAATCACAAGGTTTAATTAAAGCAATTGCTAAAGCAACTCTCTTAAGTTGACCTCCTGAAAGTTCTTTAATCTTTTGTGTTTCATCTATAATACCAAACTTACCTAACTGTGCTTTAATTTCATAATCATGAATTTCTTTAGAATCTAATTGTTTATAAACAGTTTCCATAATGCTATCATTTTCATTATAAAGTGGCGTTTGTGGTAAATAATTAATACGGATATCTTTTTGATAACTTATTTTACCTTGATATTCTTCTATTCCCGCAATTATTTTTAATAATGTGGATTTCCCTGTCCCATTAACTCCTAAGATTCCTACTTTATCTTTATCTTCTATATGTAATTCTATATGATCTAAAATACACTTTTCTCCATTATATTTTGTTAAATCTGTCATTGACACTAACATTTTCATCACCCACGCTATCATACCACAAACAAAAACAAAACGCGACTACTCGCGTCTTGTCTTGTAATGTTTTATTAATAAAAGAAGAAGTGTTGAAATTGATAATCCCAATAATGCATACCAAAATTCTTGTTTTGTATCATCTCCCGTAGCAACAGGACTTGTCGTTACAGGTGTTGACTTTTTAACTTCCGTTTTAATTGTTTCACTTGGCTTTTCAGGTTCATCAACATTAGTTTCTATTACTTTGTATGAAACTGTTGGGAACAAAAATTCTTCAGGTTCTAATTCTTTAGAAAAACTATCAATAGGATGTAAAATAGCTTGCGTATTTGTTTTTAATCCTTCTTTAAAAAGATGACCATCTTCATCGTATTCCCCATATTCTCCTGCTTTTTTTTGAGGATTTATAAGTTGTAAAGTATAAACAAGTTGAACATGTTCGAATTGACTCACAGGTACATTCATTTTCCATATAAAATGTTCCTTTTCTTCAGGATAATAGAATAATTCATAAGCATAACCATTTTCTTGATGATTAAAACCATAATGATTTTCTTCGATGAATTCTGGAACATATTTGTGATTTCCAACCATCATATAAAATTGTTTTGTATCTGTTATAAAGTCAAAATCATAATCATTTCCATAATTGTCTTTTCCTTTACCCATAAAGTCTTCTACATAAGTTCCTTGATCCAATAAATAATAAATATCATTTTGAATATCTTTAAAAGAAATTTCTTGTCCTTTAGATAAATAATTCATAAAAGATGTTGCCCATGGATAATTACTATATCCATTAGCAAGCATTGAATAACAATGATATCCTTCATCTTTCATTGCTTGGTAAGTAGAAACAGTATAATAAAGAGCTTTATCAACAGAATTTAACCCTTCTTTAGATTCTTCTAGAGGCATTATATTTGTTGGAGTCTCACCATAAAGATAATCATACTGATCTCCTTGAATGGCTAATTTTTCTTTTACATCTGTTAAATAATTATCCCAATCAGGAAGATCTTCTTGACCATATTTTAAATTCCAATTATCAGGTCCTGGCCAACTTGCAACAATGCCATCATTTTCAAACGACCAAGCTGTAACCGTTGCTTTTTGATTATACATATAAGTAATACCATCACTAACAAAGACCATATACTTACGTTTAGCTGCTACCTCTTGATCTTGATCCAATAACTCTTTTCCTGCTAATAATCCTGCATGACAATTCGTTCCAGATGTTATTTCTTTAAAAATCGCCTTTTTGATATCATCCAAATCATTTTCTAGATCAAACCATCCAAAAACATTTGCCTCTTTATTAAAAATAACAATCCCGACTTTTACTTTAGCATTTGTTTGTGAAATTTGTGTTTGTAAATTTTCCAACATATCTAAAGTTTGATTTTCAATTTGTGTACTTGTTGATTTATCTAAAACAAAAACAACATCTGAAACAAGTTTTTCACTT
>OHPD01000921.1_pt1 | contig 14858 bp, 14 predicted proteins | sample 1577641 | NCBI WGS metagenome assembly OHPD01 (sample SAMEA3879532, study PRJEB24766) | human gut metagenome | biome: human-associated habitat; feature: feces | place: USA | collected 1985/1987
TTTATAAAAATACTGAATTAGTTTTCAGCCTTTTTTACATATTCATTTAAATGAATACCATTTTTCAAAGCATCAATGACATGATCCTTATCAATGATATTTTCTACCTTTTCATCTAAGATTGTTCCAATAAAACGAGAATCATCGTCTAATGTAATTGGCCAATAGAAATAGAAATGATTACCATCTTTAAATTCAAAACGATAATCAAGAACATACCAATCTCTTGCAATTGGTGTTCCATAATTTTCATAACGATGTTTTAAAATTAATTCAACACTTTGAATATCTTCATATTTATAAGATTGCATATATTTTTCTGCCTTATTAAATAAAACGCCATAATAATACTTTAAATTATTTAGATATCCATGGAATTGATAATAACGAATCCCATCTCTTAAAAATTCTACTGATTGATTCATTGTTTGATCTAACGGCATTTTTAACCATATTTGTGAAAATTGAAATTCTGTCGCAACAAAGATATTCACAAAAAGAATCATTAATAAAGCAAAGATTATGATTAATGCTGTTGTTTTTTCAAGATTTTCATCAAATAGAGCAACTGTACAAATCCACAAAATAAATGATGGGGTGATTGCAGCAGGAATCTTATATAAGAATTTTTTAAGTGCAAGTTTCTTTGTAAGTCTTCTTCCAAGAGATACAGTATCTGTTGTTTTTTGATAACCTAATTTATAATTCTTCGCTTCTCTTTGAATTTGTTGTAAAGCTGGTAACATTGGTAAATCTTTGCTTACATACATTTCGATATTTTCTTGGACTTCTTCTAAACTTTTTATTTGTTTTTCTAGATGAATTTGGTTGATTTTTAAACATTCTTTAAAATCAAGTTCATTGTTTAAGATAGCTTTTACATCATCAATTGAAATATTTAAATTACGTAGAAATTTTACCATAATCAATTTTTGAAGATCTTCTTGGCTATAACTACGATAACCATTTTCATCTCTTTGTGGTGTAACGATCCCTTCTTTTTCATAATAGAAGATTGTATGCTTTGAAATCCCTAATTCCTTTTCTAATTCGTGTGTTTTCATAAATAACACCCCTTCCTTAACTTTATCTAACACTATAGAGTGGCTTTATAGTCAAGGATTTTTATCAAATTTTGAATGAATCGTAAGAAATCCCGGTTGATATTTATTTTCTTGAACATAAATCCAATGATTTTTTAAATAACCATTAATAACTTCTAAAATCTTATCTGTAGGATAACTTTTACCTTCCTGTCTAAGTTCTAAACCACAACATGTACATCCACCAACACCATGAATCGAATATTCTATATTATTTTGTTTAAGCAATTGATTGATTTCGAGAATCATATTAAAGTGTACAACATTATTCATAAAATCACTCCTTTACTTTATTATAAACAAAAAGGAAGCTTAACACCTCCCTTTATAAACACATTTTATAAATATTTAAACAATCTTCTTGGCTTAATGGTCGATAAGCTCTTGGCAGTGAATCTTGACCATAACATGCTTTAACTTTTAATTCATCAAATTTTTCATCTGTAATATTCATTTCACTAAGTGTTGTAGGTAAATGAAGTTCATCTTTAATGAAGTTTTGTAAAGCTTCAATTCCTACTTTCGCATTAGCCATATCATTACCTTGATCTTGAATACCCATCACATTTAACCCAAAACGAGCAAAGTCTCTAGCAACAGTTTCATCTTTGTTTAATAAATATGTCATCCATTTAGGAGTAATAATAGCAAGAGCTAAACCATGAGTCATATCATAAGTTGATGAGAATTGTTCAAGTGCATGAAGTTGAGCTTGTGTTTTATATCCTGATGTACAGAAACTATTTAAAGCCCATGAAGCAGCCCATAACATTGTTGCTCTTGCTGAATAGTTTTCTGGTTCTTTCACCGCAATTGGTAATTGTTGGCGAACTGTTCTTAATAATGTTTCTACAACATTGAATTGTAATGGATATTTATCGCTATTTACAAAATAGTTCATATCAAATAAGTGAGCCATAATATCAAATCCACCACAAGCTGTTTGTATAGGTGAAACACTAAATGTATTAGTAGGATCTAAGAAAGCTGCTCTTGGTCTTAGGACATCTCCATTGATTCCACTTTTAACACCTTTTTCTACATTGGCGATGACACATGATTTATCCATTTCACTTCCCGTTGAAGCAATCGTAGGCATTGCAAGTACAGGTAAAGCATCATACCAAGCTACTTTCTTTTCTACTAAATCCCAAATATTATCAGTATCTACAAGAGTTAAAGCAGCAATCGCTTTAGAGGCATCAATAGCAGATCCTCCCCCAATTCCTAAAACAGCTGTGATATTATTTTCTTTACAGATTTTTGCACCTTTATTGACAGTTGTATGTCTTGGATTTGGTTCTACACCAGCAAGTTCATAAACTTCTATATGATTATCTTTTAATTCTTTCATGACTTTATCATAAAGTCCAATTTTTTTAATCGATCCGCCTCCATAAACAACAAGGACGATCTTTCCATATTTTAAAACTTCTTCATGTAAATGACCTAATTGATCTTTACCAAAATAAACTTTTGTTGTGTTTTGAAATTGAAAATCATTCATTTTATTTTCCTCCTAATCCTCTTTCTAATTGTTGTCTACATTCATCGACACGACTTCCATGAATACTTAATCCTTTATGAACGATACTATTTGGACAAAGTTTCTTGAGATCACTTTCACTTCTTCCCATACCGCCTCCTTCATGTGAACAAATAGGATAGATATGTTTATTTGTGAAATCATAACTTTCTAAAAATGTCATGACAATCATTGGCATTGTTGACCACCAATTTGGATATCCTAAATAAATCGTATCGTATTCATCTATACTTTCTAATGGATCTAATATTTGTGGACGAGCATTATTTTTAAGTTCTTCACTTGCTCGTGATGTACATTCATGATAATCAAATGGATATGCATCCATTTCTTTAATTTGATAAACATCTGCATCAATCATTGTAGATAATGTTTCAGCAATGACTTGTACATTTCCTTTTTCTAAATTAACAATATTTCCCGAGAAATAATTTTCTTTATTATGTGAAAAATAAACAATTAAACTTTTACTCATTGATCTTTATCTCCTTTGCCATGTTATATGCTTTTTCTAATGCATCTGTTTTTTCAATATCATCTTTATTCCCTGTTTTAAAACCTAAAACATAATCAACAAAACGATTATCACCAACTCTTAAACAATCAATATACTTTTGGAAAGTATCTTTGATAATTCTAAAATAACTTTCTTCAGGCGCTAATCCTGTAGTAAGTAAATAGAAATCTTTATCATAAATTGTTTTTTCAATCGCAAATGTACGATCAATCAATAACTTCATTGAACCATTAAATGTGTAAAAAAACACCGGTGAAGCAAAGGCAATTATGTTTGCTTCTAACACCTTTTTATAAATTTCTTGCATGTCATCTTTTTGTACACATTGTTTTGTCTTTTGACAGACATTACAGCCTAAACAAGGTTTAATATTTTGATAGTTAATGTAGACCTTTTCTGTAGAATACCCATTTTCTTCGACTCCTTTAATAAAGGCATCTGCAAGGCGATCGGTATTTCCATTTTTTCTTGGACTACTCATTAATACAAGAACTTGTGCCATATTTCTTTCTCCTTTTACGTCTATATAATAAAAAAAATTAGGAATTGAAACAATTTCAATTCCTAATCATCTTCATAAGTTTTACTTATTTAAAAGTTCTTTATACATTTTCACAAATTCTTCAATATAATAATTCGTATTTTCTTTAGACCAGCACGCAAAATAATTTCTTTGGATTGGTTTTCCTTTATAATGCAAGGTAATTCTTTCAATACCTTCCATTGGTTTTGGTAAATGGCCAATTTGGTCAATTGGTAAGTATCCTCTTTGACTTGCTACCATTAAACGTGCTTGTTCTAATGAATCTGCATACAAAAATCTTCTTGAAAGATTAAGTGATTTCTCATAAAATTCTCTTTCTGAATCTTCTTTATCTTTAGAAACAACAAGAATGCAAGACATATTTTTTAAATCATCCGTTGTAAGAATTTCTTTTTTAGAAAGTGGATTCATTGATGATATTTCTACAAAACAGTCGCTATGTTTTAATTCATAATTGTAATAATCTTCATTAAATGTTCTTCTTTGTTCACTTATTTTAACATCAATATGATGTTGGACTAGAAGTTCAAATAATTCTTCATGAGTTCCGCTTACTACCGAAATATTGACTTCTGGATAAATACGATTAAATTCAACAATAGCTTGATGAAATTCACTCGTACTAAAGTTTTTAGGATAACCAATTGTTAGATTCAATTCTTGATCTTCTCCTCGACGAATTGTTTCTTCTTTAAAATTTTCAATTTCATCTAAAATCACTTTTCCATGACGATAAAAATATTCTCCTGCAGGAGTTAAAGAAAATTGTCTTTTATTTCTTTCAAATAAACGAATGCCTAATTCTTTTTCTAATGATTTAATTTGTTGAGAAATTGCTGATTGTGAAATAAAGCATTGTTCTGCCGCTTCGGTAAAGCTATGACAATCAACAACGGTAATAAAATATTTCATTTGTTTAAGTAACATGGTCTTCACCTCTTATGTACTATTTTATCGTATTTTATTCATTCTTTGTATCCAAATTTGTTATAATTTAGATAAAAGGGGAGAATGAAATGAAAAAGAAAATATTAAGTTTATTAATTATTAGTGTCATGGCACTGAATTTAACAGGATGTGCGATGTTTGAATCAGAAATCAGTGATATTAAAGGGAATCTTGTAGGAAATGGCTATACTATTGATACTTTCGATAACTATGGAAAAAGAGTCATGACAACAACTGGAGATAAAATCAATATTCAAGGAAATCCAGTAGAAACAACTTCTTATGATAGTGATGGAAGTATTATTACAGGTTATGAATTATCTTCTGTTATTACGATTACTATTGATGGGCAAGAAATTGAATCTTGTGGGGATACTTGTATCTTTACACAAAAAGGTTTAGAACCAAATGTTGATTTTACTCAAGAAGATATTGAAAGTAATGATAATGGAAAACTTTCAAATAATACATATATTGCGAATATTATCAATAAGTATAAAAATAAGTTTGGTAAATCAAGAGTGGTTGTGATTAAATCTCAATTAGGGCAACCAATTACAGCTTATTCAGGGGATAAAGTTTATTGGACTGTTCCTAAAAAATTACCAAAGATGACAAAATTGATGATTGATGGTAAAGCTCTTTATATTCATCGCGCAAATTATCAAATTATTGATACATCATTGCTTAATTAAAAGACGGGGAGCCCGTCTTTTACATTGTGAATAAACTTAAAATATCTTCTTTGGACATTTGCGATAAACCACCACTATTGTTTTCAACAAACATGTCAGCTAATTCCTTTTTACGTTTTTGTAATTCAATAATTTTCTCTTCAACACTATCTTTCATCACAAGATTAAAGACTTGAACATTATTCTTTTGTCCTATACGATAAGCACGGTCTGTCGCTTGATTTTGAGCAGAAACATTCCACCATGGATCAAAGTGAATAACGGCTTCGGCTGAAGTTAAGTTCAAACCTGTTCCTCCTGCTTTAAGAGAAATCAAGAAAAGTGTTGTATCATCTTTTTGGAACCTTGAGACAAGTTCTCTTCTATCTTCTTTATTCGTACTTCCCGTAAGCATATAATACGTAATTCCTGCCTTTTGACACTCTTCAGCAATTAAATCTAAAACAGAAGTAAATGATGAAAAAATTAATACTTTTTGTTTATTTTCTTGCATTGTTTTAATCAATTCCATACAAGCTTTTAATTTAGAAGAAGGCTGATCAATATTATCATAAACAAGACGTGGTTCTAAACAAATTTGTCTAAGTCGTGTTAATAGTTTTAATATTTGCATCTTATCAGAACCTTCTATATCATAAAGTTCTTGTAATTCTTTATTGGCTTTAGCAAGATTAGCTACATAGATTTTTTCTTCTTCATCATTAAATGGTAAAATCATATTTTGTTCAATTTTATCTGGTAATTCTGTTAAGACTTCTTTTTTATTTCTTCTTAGAATAAATGGTGTGACTAGTTTTTTAAGCTGTTTTGTTTTTTCTTCGTCATTGTTTTTAACAATGTCATTTTCATATTGTTTTTGGAAATAATGATAATTAAATAAGTATTGTGGCATCAAGAAATCAAAGATTGACCATAATTCCGCTAAACTATTTTCAATTGGTGTTCCCGTTAAAGCTAATTTATGTCTTGTTTTTAAGGTTTTAACTGATTGGGCATTTTTAGTTTTTTGATTTTTGATATATTGTGCTTCATCTAAGATAACATATTCAAATTCAATTCCTTGATAAAGTTCAAAATCTCTACGCATATAATCATAAGAAGTTACATATAATCCTTGTTTGATTTCTTTAATCAATTCACTTCTTGTTTGCATATTCCCTGTAATACAAGTAACTGGTAATTTTTTAGAGAATTTATGAACCTCATCTTCCCAGTTATAAATAAGGGATGAAGGACAAATAACAAGACTTGGTCTTTTTGTTTCTAAAGAATCTAATAACGTAATAATTTGTAGTGTTTTTCCTAACCCCATATCATCAGCAAGAATACCATTAAAACCATAATCTTTTAAGGTATGAAGCCACACATACCCTTCTTTTTGATAATCTCTTAAAATATTTTCATAGTCTTTAGAAAGTGGATATTCTTTTTGGGTTGCTGATTTAAAACGATTTAATGTTTCTACAAAAGATTCTTCTCTGTCGAGTTCAACATATTCAAAGTCCTTTTCTTCATCAATAGCCAACATTCTTTGTTTATTCATAGAGAACTCACCATTATCAATGTCTTTGACATCAATATGATAATCATCCATAAATTGACTCAATTCTTCTAAATCAGGTGACTCTAAATAAAGAAGTTCTCCATTTTTTAAACGATAGAATTTCTTCTTACGACGATATTGATTTAAAACCTCTTGTAATTCTTTCTTTGGTATTTCATGGGATGAAATATCAAATTTTAAAAGATCATTTTCAATACTGACACCGACATGTAAATTATAAGAAATTTTCTTTCCTATTCTTTTTAAAGCATCTGATACATAAACATCCCCATATTGTTTTAAATAATCTAAACCTTCAAAAATAAATTCATAGGTTGTTTGACTATTGGTATCAAAATAAGCACGATGTTTTTCTGTATCAATAGAAGAAGCATAACGTTCAATATATTTTTCTACCAAATCTTGTTGATAAGTTGTCATCAATTGCTTATTGAAGCCATACACTCTATTTTGATTTTCATCTACATAGACCGGTTGAAAATAAATTATTTGATTATCATCAATATCCCCATAGATTTTAATTTCATCATAGGTTGATATCTCTTCTTGACTTTGATCGAAGACTTCAAAATATGAAAGAATTGGTAGTAAAACATACTTGTAGAAATCATGATATTGTTCCTCTAAAACAATCAGTTGTCCTTCATTTTCGATAATGCTTTCTAAAAAACGGGCAATATTCCCCTCTTCATCAAGAATTATACGTTCCATATAAAACTTTCCATTATTCATTTCATAACGATAACCATGTTTATTTCCAATATACATTTGTTGATTGATACTTACTCTAATGACATAAAAATCTTCTTCTTTATTTATATATAAACGTAGATCAGGTTCTATTTCACCAAAAGAAAGATTATCCTTATTGATTTCATAAAGTTCATCGAGTAAACGTTTATCAATCGGAATATTTCTTTTAATGGGTTCATAGTAATAGTTATCGTCTTCTATATCTTGACTTCTAAAGAAAATGGCTTTTTTCATGAAATCAATTTGTTTTAAGGCATTTTCTGTAAAATTCTTTTCACTGTGTACAAACTCTAATGCTTTACCATATTTATAATTTTCTTGATGATTTATTCGATCAATAAAATCTGTAATGTTTTTGACAACATACTTCTTTTCATTTCCAACTTTATATTCTACATTTATTTCATCATCTTGAAGATAAATAAAAGGGGTTAAATCATATTTTTCATTATTAATAGATAATTGTAATTCTGTTTGATATTGATTTTTACTTAAATCAATGAGATGTGATGAAGTATGGGCTAGTTGTCTAAGTTGTGCTTTTCTTCTTTGTCTTTGATTTTCTTTTTCAATTTCTTTTATTTTTTCTACTTTTTTACTTTGATAATCAAAAGGAAAATCATTGATTTCTAATTCATTAAGTTTCATAATAACAGCCCCTAAATGACCACACATAGAATCTTGATCATTAAATGGACAAGCACATTTATAAGAAACAATTTTATTGTCTTTGATTTCTAATGAACATTTTTGCATGTGATTAAAAACTGAAACGATTGCATCAATATGATAAAGATCATCTTTTAAAGTAATATGCATACTTTCTACATTATCATAGTGATGATATCTTCTGGCAATCTCTAAGTTATTTTTACTTTTTACAACATTTAAATTAATATTAAATTTCAATTTCATCACCTTCTTCCAAACATTCATCTAACATTTCGTGTATTTTCTTTCTTCTTGGAAATTCTTTTTTTATCATATCAACAAATTCTATTTTTGACATTCCATCTAAATATCTAAAAAGTTCATAAATGTATCCTTTAAAATAATAATTTGAATTTCCTTTTTCTATATATTTTTTTATACATTCAACATAAGCCATTAAATACATTTCTAAACTATATTCTTTAATGATTTCTTTTGTTTGTTCAAAAAGTGTCATATTAGGTCTTTGAAGTAAAACATAGATTAAATATTTAACATCTTGATTTTGTCTAAACATTAAAGCTAATTCATAATCATCATAGATAGGTTCAATTGCATCCATAAAATCTAGTAAATAATCTTCAAACTTAATTCCATAAAATTGTTTTAAATCTTCATAATAAACAGGAATATGCGATGAACTATAATAGTCTAATTTAGAATAAATATAATCCAAGTAGGCATCTTCATGTTCAGGATCAAGCAATGAATCAAGTTTTGCCTTGGTTTCTTTTTTTCTAATATTTTGTTCATGTTTTTTATAATAAAGACGAGCAAGACCTACTTGTTGATGGTCTACATAATAACGTATCATTTCTGTAATATAATCTTCATTATTATTATAAATTTGAATATCATCTAGATATTTTTTCATGTCTAAATGATGATCATTGATAATTTTAAAGTATGTATTTAATAAAGATACTTTTCTTTTCGTTAAAAGCATTTCTCTAATAATATCTATTTGATCTTTGACATCTAATTGATAGATAACAATCATAATATAACTAAACGCATCTTCATATCTTTGATATTTCATATTTTCTTTAAGCCAACGAGTTGTGAGTTCTTTATTATGTGTGCTTGTAAGTAATTTACTATAACCTTGAAACATGATTTGAAGTATTTCATGACAGTAATCTTTAGGATAATTAGAACTTAAGAATTCATCAATGACTTGTTGATAATTGGTAATATGAAAATTTCCTTGTTCATTTAGTTGAATAATACGTTTTAAATATTTTTTAAATTCTTGATTGAATTCTCGTTTTAACATAAAACTGCCATGTGTTCTTCTACGAATATCTTTTAATAAAGCATTGATATCAATATATTGTTGTTCATCTTTAGGAAGTCGATCTTCAATCGCAAAATAAAGTGCTGCTTCATGTTTACAATGTTTCCCTTCTATTGCATAAGGACAATCACACGACGCAGACATGACATCATAATGTTCATCTAAAGTAATTTTAGTATGATAAGCTTCATTTCCTAAAATAATCCCTGTATAGGTTTGGTTATCATATTGATTTACAGAAAAAACTCTATTTTGTTCAAAATAAGCTTTTCCTCTATTTAATATTGTTTCGGTAAAAAATGATTTCATAGGCTTCCTCTTTTCGTATTTATTCCATTATACCAAGAAAGAAAAAAAGCACAAAACTTAATTTGTGCCTAAAATACGTTTATTGATAACTTCTGCAATCGCTCCTCGATTATTTGTTGCCTTGGTAATAATATCACATTCTTTTTTCATTTCTTCAACTGTATTTTGGACACCTACCCCAAGGCCTGCTACTTTGATCATTGATAAATCATTAAAATTATCACCTATTGCAATTGTATCTTTAATATCTACATGTAATAACTCTGCAAGTTTCTTTAAACCTTGTCCTTTATTAACTCCTTGATGATTAAATTCAATATAACGATTCGATGAATAACTTACATCCAAATCACTTGTTATCTCTTTTAAATCATTTTCAATTCCTTTTAAATATTGGTAATCTGTATTCATATATAAGACTTTTACAATTTCTTGACCCTTTAAAAAATCAATATTATCATCAAAAATTTCTGTAACTTCCATTCTTCCTGCCAAATAATCTTTTTCTTCTTGGACATACTTATAAGCATAGACCATATCTTTTGTATAAACATGGATACAAACATCATAATCTAAACCTCTTTTGTAAAGTTCACTCGCTTTTTCAAAAGAAATTCCTTCGAAATGAAGTAACTTACTTCCTTTATTTTCAGTAATGGCTCCACCATTATAAGAAATCACATATTCATTTTCTAAATCATACAATCCTAAATCTTTTAAAGTTCCACCAACGGTATTAAAGCCTCTTCCGGTTGCTGGTACAAACTTCACACCTAACTCTTTTGGTTTTTGAATGGCTTCAATATTCTCTTTAGAAATCGTACGATCATCACTTAATAAAGTTTCATCCAAATCACACGCTATAATTTTATACATAGTATCCCTCTTTTCTTACTTTTATCTTATCAAAAAGGAATTAATATTTTCGTAACTTTCATGATATGAAATAAATACTTTCTATGGTATGTTTAATAAGGATGATGTTATGAAAAAACGTATTTATGAAATTATAGAAGTATCTAAAGAAGATGACACAACAAGTCATATTTATGATCTTGTGATGATGTTTACAATATTTATGAGTATTATTCCTCTTGCTTTTAAACAAGAAACAAAGTTATTTACAACACTTGATTTAATTACAGTTATAATTTTTATTATTGATTATTTATTAAGATAGGCTACAGCTGATTTAAAATATGATGATCCTCGCTTTATTTCTTACATAAAATATCCATTTTCATTTATGGCAATTATTGATTTATTATCAATTCTTCCTTCAATCAATATGATAAATAAAGGATTTAAAGTCCTTAAAACAATTCGTCTTATTCGTACCTTTCGTGTATTAAGAATCTTTAAAAGCTTTCGTTATTCAAAAAATATTCAAATCATTCTTCAGGTTGGAAAAAACTCAAAGAAGGCTTTGATTGCTGTTCTTTATTTAGCTATTGGTTATATTTTTGTTTGTGCCCTTATTATTTTTAATGTTGAACCAGATAGCTTTAATACTTTCTTTGATGCCATAACGATTTCTCTCACAACCGTTGGTTATGGCGATATTTATCCTATAACAACTTTGGGAAGAATAATTACAATGGTTTCTTCCTTTATGGGAATTGCGATTGTCGCTTTACCAGCTGGTATTATTACGGCAGGTTATATGAAAGAAATAGAATCAGATAAAATCTGATTCTATTTTAATGAGCTATTTATCATTGGCTTATCGTCATCGTTTTTCATAATAAAGAAAGTATACATATGATAGGGACATTCCTTTAATCCAAATAACATTGCATAGATGTTTTCTTCTTCTGTTTCTATTTCCTTATAAGCATCCAAATATTTTTTATAACCTAATACTTTTTCTAAATCTTGGTAGATTTCTAAACTATATCTTCCATATACAAATTTATGTTCTTGTTTGAGTTTGTTTTGCATATCTTTTAGATAAGCATTTTTCCATTCAAGTATTTTATCAAAATCTACTTCCACCCATTTTCTAATTATTTCATTTTCTACTATATGATCTATTTCTAAACAATAAAGCATTTGAAATAATTGATCTTCAACAAGATTATTTGTATAAGCTTTATGAAAATGAATATTAAGTTCCCCCTCTTTTTCTTCTAAAGCAATTTCTTCTTGTTTTTCCCATTTTTTTAAACATGCATAAATAAGAATAAATTCATCTTGAGGTAATTCATTTATTAATGAAAGCAAATAGGTTGTATATTGTAAATCTTGTGGCTGTTTATTATTGGGATTTATTTTTTTATAGTTAAGTACATGTTTTTTATGATCTTGATACAAGATTGTTGGAAAATGTGTTTTAGGCCTTTTTTGATAAAAGTAATAAAGAACAATAAGAATCATAGCAAAAACAAATAGTAATTCCATAAGATCATCTCCTTTAATTTATTGTATCAAAAAATGGAGGAAAATGAAGTGACCCTCCTAAGTTTGTCCAACTTTTTCGGTTCACTTCAAAATCCTCCATTTTTATTTAATTCTTACAAATCGATCTTTAATATCTTTGACCTTTACACCTTGTGTAACTGTCGCATTTTCATCACTATACTGTGATATAGTGCAATCGTCATCCATTTTATCTTCATAACTAATAACAAAATAAATATCTTTTTCACCATTATTGATTACTAAATAACATTCCTTTTCTTTATCAAACATCTTTGTTATATCAATCGCTTTATCTTGATAATAGAATAAACATTTATCTTCTTTTTCATCATAAACAATTTCACTATTATCATTCATACTTTCTGCAAGTTCATCACCACTCATTGGTTCTATTCCTGTAAGTGTTCCTTTTGATCCTGAGTGTGTTCCCATATCAATGACGTTACCATCCTCATCTGTCGTATAGAAATGATAAACATGATCTTCCACTTCTTCATATTGAATCATTCTTTTTTCTCCATGAAACCATACCTCTATCTTACTTTGTATACCCCCTATATCGAAAGCATAAGCTACGGTAAATGTGGAAAGTAATATAATAAATGAAGTGACAAAAGTAATAAGGGATTTAGGTATTCTTTTTTGATTTAAGTTAACTTCTTTTTGATAATGAACATGTTTAAACGCTTGTTTATACGCTTCTTTATTCTTCATCGTTCCAGTTCTCCTTGAGTTGTTTTTTTAATAATTGTCTTGCTCTAGAAAGCCTTACTTTGACATTTCCTTCATTTAATTTTAATTGTTGAGCAATTTCTTTAATTGAATAATCTTCATAATAATATAAGTGAATCACAATACTATACTTTGATGGCAAAGCCATCACTGCTTGAAATAATTCTTCATCCTGTGATCTATCAAATGGAATCGTTGCCATATAATCTTCCATAGATACTTGTTTTCTTTTCCAAAACTTTCTTTGAATATCTTTAGCTTTATTAATTGCTACTTTATATAACCAAGATTCTATATGTTCCTTTGATTCAAAATCTTTTTTATATGTATGATATCTAAGAAAAGTTTCTTGAACAACATCCTCAGCATCATCAGGATTTTTTAACATCGTTAATCCTATCGCAAAAATACGATCTTTATATGTTGCAATCACTTGTTCTGTATCTATCTTCATAACATCCTCCTCAAGAGCTCTTTCACTTATAATACGTTTTATATAGAAAAAAGGTAACAAAAAGTCTATGTATTTCTACATAAACTTTTTATTACTTATTCATCTCTATGATACAAATTCTACAGGAATGGGATTAGCGATTGTTAGAAATTCTTCGTCTTGTACAACTTTACAAGTATAGTTGTGTAAATCTAAAATATTTCTAACAATCGCTAATCCCATTCCTGTAGAATTTGTATCATTTCTGGATACATCTGCTTTATAGAGTGGTTCAAATATATGATTAATATCTTTATTTTCTATTTTTGATCCATCGTTACTTATAATTATTTTTTCTTGTTTATAAACAATATTTATTTTTTTATTTGCATATTTAAAAGCATTGTTGATTAGATTGTCAAAGACAATCATCATCAATTGTTGATCACATGAAATATTGATTTTAGGATCAATATCAATCGTAATGATTTTTGATTCTAAATCATAATGTTTTAATACTTCTTCAATCATTGGCGAAAGATTATAATTTTGTTTATGCAACTGATAAGACTTTGTCGTTCTTGTATATATCAACATTTGATTTAAAAGATTATTCATATGCTTAGATTCATCTTCGATCATTCTTAAGTATTTACGTTGTTTTTCAGGATTAACATTTTCTATCAACATTTCTGTACTATTTAAAATAACTGCGTTTGGTGTCTTCATTTCATGGGCCATTGCATTGATAAATAAGTTTCTTGTTTTATTTAATTCCTCTCTTTCATTTTCAAGATACGTATATATAAAATAAATACATGATAGAATAATTTGTACTAAACTAAACATTAAAATAAATCTATCTTTTAGACTATCTAAAACAATATTTGGGGTATCGATAAACATATTAAGTTTTATACTATTTTCTTTATTTACATAATGAACATATATCTTTGACTTATCAGAAGAAATAGCACATGTTTCTTGTTCTACTTTAATATCTTTTTCTTTTGGATTCTTTTCTAGTGTTTGTTTTGAATTAAAAAACATTAATTCAAAATCACCAAGTCTATTTTGATCGTTTGCTTTTTTATTTTGAGATTTATACCATGAATAGTAATTCATTGTTCCTTGTGAGTTACCGAGTTTATAAGTCATATGACTATTTTCATCATAAAAGACAATTTGATCTATGATGTATTGATTATCTTTTGAATGAAAACTCATCTTTTTTATAGTACAACCATCTTGATTTTGATTATAAAAGTCTAATAAATTATTTATC
>OHPD01000934.1_pt1 | contig 14657 bp, 10 predicted proteins | sample 1577641 | NCBI WGS metagenome assembly OHPD01 (sample SAMEA3879532, study PRJEB24766) | human gut metagenome | biome: human-associated habitat; feature: feces | place: USA | collected 1985/1987
GTACAAAGCTTATACAGATGTAACAGGAGATACAGAGAACAAACCGTTAGTAATCGGTGGTGGAACTTATGCGAAGTCCTTAAAGAACATCATCGCATTCGGACCGGAGAAACCGGGCGTAGATTACCGCATTCACGGTGCAGACGAGTACACACTCGTGTCAGAGGTTGAAGAAGCAGTTCATGTTTATATGGAAGCAATCAAGAACCTGCTTGCAATCTAATCAGAACAGTTCATGTAGAAAAAACGACCATTTATGAAAGCAGACCTTAACGGTCTGCTTTTTGTGTTATGATAATTTCATTAAAAAGATACTTGTGATATACAAAATGCAAAAAATCACAGGTACTGTGACAGTAACCAAATAATAGTTATCATATTATAGAGTAAAAGGTAGGTTTCAAAATGAGTCTGAAATATGAAAAGTTGATCAGAAAAATGACACTGGCAGAGAAAGCAGTTATGATGTCAGGAAAGAACACATGGGAGACAGTTGATTTTGAAAAATATGGGATTCCGTCTATGGCAATGTCCGATGGACCGCATGGGCTGAGAAGACAGGCAGGAGCAGGAGACCATTTGGGATTGAATGCCAGTCTTCCGGCGACGTGTTTTCCGACAGCGGCAGGAGTGGCAAACAGCTGGGACGAAGCACTTGGAGAAGAAATTGGAGAAGCACTTGCAGAAGAGGCAGTGACAATGGGCGTCAATGTAATCCTCGGACCGGGACTTAATATTAAGAGAAGTCCTCTGTGCGGAAGAAACTTCGAGTATTTTTCAGAGGATCCATATCATGCAGGAAAAATGGCGGCGGCATATGTTCGTGGAATCCAAAGTAAGGGAATTGCAGCCTGCCCGAAACATTTTGCAGCAAACAGTCAGGAGCTGCGCCGTATGGCGAACGATTCTGTCGTAGACGAAAGAACGTTCCGTGAGATTTATACAACAGGATTCGAGATTGCGATCAAGGAAGGTAAATCAAAATCCATCATGTCTTCCTATAATGAAGTAAATGGAATCTATGCAAACGAAAACAACCATATGCTGCAGGAAATTCTGGTAGATGAGTGGGGCTTTGATGGTTTTGTTGTATCTGACTGGGGCGGAAGTAACGACCATGCACTTGGCGTGAAGAATGGAAGCCATCTTGAGATGCCGGGAACAGGAAAATCAGGTATGTATGATATTATTCATGCAGTTGAGAACGGTGATCTTGATGAAGCAGTATTGGATCAGAGACTGGATGAACTTTTAAATGTGATTTTCTCAACACATCAGGCAACAGAAGACGCAAAGGGAAAAACATTTGATGTGGAAGCGCATCATAACCTGGCAAGAAAAGCGGCAGAGGAAAGCATTGTTCTTCTTAAAAATGAAGAACAGATCCTTCCGTTGAAACCTGGAACAAAAGTTGCGGTGATCGGTGATTTCGCAAAGACCCCAAGATATCAGGGCGCAGGATCATCACTTGTAAACCCGGCAAAACAGCCGGAAGCAATCCTTGATGTGATCGGATCCACAGATCTGGATGTTATTGCATATGAGCAGGGATATATTCGCAATAGAAAACCGAATCAGAAGCTGACAAAGGCCGCAGTAGAGCTTGCAAAGAAGGCCGATATCGTTCTTTTCTTTGGAGGACTTGATGAAATCAGTGAGTCCGAAGGGCTTGACCGTACACATATGTCCATGCCGGCAGCACAGGAGACATTACTTAATGAACTTACAACAGTAAATAAAAATATAATCGTAGTTCTTTCAGCCGGATCAGTGATCGAGATGCCATGGTATCCATATGTAAAAGGAATCGTGCACGGTTATCTTGGTGGACAGGCAGGCGCGTCAGCAATGTTGAACGTTCTGACAGGAAAGGTGAATCCATCCGGTAAGTTAAATGAGACTTACCCAATCTATTATGAGGATACGCCGGCGTATGCATATTATCCAAGTAAAGAAAGAAGCAGTGAGTACAGAGAGTCTCTTTATGTCGGATACCGTTATTACACAACTGTTGGAAAATCAACGCGTTTCCCATTTGGTTACGGATTGAGCTATACAACCTTTGAATATAAAGATTTGAAAATAGATACAGAAGGTGTGACATTTACAATTAAGAATACAGGCAATGTGTCAGGAACTGAGATCGCACAGCTGTATGTTGGAAAATCTTCTGAGACTGTCTTTCGACCGGTTCGCGAGCTGAAAGGTTTCGTAAGAGTAGAGCTTCAGCCAGGAGAAGAAAAGGAAGTAAGAATCGGATTTGATGATAAGACATTCCGTTTTTATGATACAAGAACAGATAGCTGGGAGATTGAAAGCGGTACTTATCAGATCATGATCGGTGAAAATGCGCAGCAGATGGTTCTGGAAGGTGCTTTAGACGTAAAAGGTACTGTTGAAAACGGCGGCTACAAGAAAGAAGAACTGCCGGAATATTTCAGCGGCAAGATTAAAGACATTTCAGACGAAAAATTCCGTATTCTGTATGGAAGAGAGATTCCGGATGGAAGCTGGAGCGGTGAGATCCGAATGAACGATGCAGTTTGTCAGTTGTATTACGGAAAAGGAATTCTTGGAAAACTGCTCTGTGCAATCCTGAAATTACTTCTGAAAATCAGCGACTGGCAGGGAAAGCCGAACCTGAACGTTTTATTCAACTACAATATGCCAATTCGTGGATATGCGAAAATGACAGGCGGTATTGTGACGATGAAAATGGCAGAGGCATTGACAGAGATGGCGAACGGACATCGAATTAAAGGAACAGCACATCTGATCAAAGCTGCAATCAACAGAGGATAGGCAATATAGACAAAAACGAAATATATAAATTGTTAAATATGCCAAATGGAATTGCAGGTTATGAAAAAAACGTACCAGTTATGCGAAAAAAGGCATGAGAGAATAAATTATGTTAACATAAGCCCATCAACAAAAGGGAGGAAACATTATGACAAACTTTTTAGTAAACTTATTGTCCCCGATATTCACTAGTCTGGGAGTAAGTGTTGCAGACCTGACGTCATATATTGAACGACTGAGTGGTTATATTATTGCTATCCTTGTTGCATTAGTTGCAATGATCGTAGTAATGATCGCAGCGCATAAAGCGAAAAAGGGAGTTCGCCACGTGATCCGCTGGCAGGCAGGAATTGCATTTGTGGCTATCGTTGCAGTACTTGTTAATGTGATCTGTTATGGTCCGATGTACAACAACGTATCAAGTATTTTAAATGCGAAGAAAGTAGAGCTTTCAAAAGAAACAACAGAGCAGAGCCGTGAAACAATTCAGAAAGTCGGAGAAGAAGGAATGGTTCTTCTGAAAAACAAAGGAATCTTACCACTCGCTTCTGACACGAAGAAACTGAATGTGTTCGGATGGGATTCAACAAATCCGTTATACGGTGGAACAGGATCCGGATCTTCAGATTCTTCCACAGCGATCAGTATTTTACAGTCTTTAAAAGATGCAGGATATGAGACAAATGAATCTCTGACAAAGATGTACACAGATTACCGAGAAGACCGTCCGACAATCGCTATGGCTGAGCAGGACTGGACATTACCGGAGCCAACAAAAGAATATTATACAGACAGCCTCATGAACGAAGCAAAAGAATTCTCTGATACAGCTGTTGTAGTGATCGGACGTTCCGGTGGAGAAGGTGCAGACCTTCCGACAGATATGAAATCAGTGATCGACGGAAGCTACAAGAAACTGGCAGAAACGGTGTCAGTCACACCGGAAAATTACGGATATGTAAAAGGAAGTTACACAAACAACGGTGATTATGATGATTTCGACGAGGGCGAAAGCTATCTTGAACTGTCTAACACAGAAGAAGATATGTTAGATACAGTCTGCTCTCAGTTTGAAAATGTTATTGTGGTTGTAAATGCAAACAATGCGATGGAACTTGACTGGGTTGATAAGTATGAGCAGATCGGTGCTGTTATCTATGCACCGGGAGCAGGAGCAACAGGATTCGAGGCACTTGGAGAGATTATCAACGGATCTGTGAATCCATCAGGAAAGACAGTCGATACATTTGTAAAAGATCTTCAGCAGACACCTTATTACAACAATATGGGTCTGAACGCATACACAAATGTAGATGATCTGAAAAACCAGATCGCAAAAAATGATGCAGCTTACGAAGGAAGTATGGGATTTGTAAACTATGCAGAAGGAATCTATGTAGGTTATAAATTCTATGAAACAGCCGCAGAAGAAGGGCTGATCCAGTACGAAGATACAGTACAGTATCCATTTGGATATGGTCTGAGCTATACAACATTTGAAAAGACAATTGAGAATTTTAAAGACAATGGTGACACAGTAACATTTGATGTGACAGTGAAAAACACAGGTGATGTTGCAGGTAAAGATGTTATCGAACTTTATTACACAGCACCATACACAAACGGTGGGATTGAAAAAGCATCTGCAAACCTGATCGCATTTGAGAAAACAGAAACTCTTGATCCGGGAGCAGCAGAGACAAAATCAATCACTATTAACAAAGAGGATATGGCATCCTATGATTCTGAAGGAATCAAGATTTCCGGTGGTGGATATATCTTAGAGGCCGGAGAATACACAATCTCTCTTCGTTCCGATTCACATACTGTTGTAGCAGAAGAGAAATTTACAGTAGACAGTGATATTGACTACAGTAAAGACGGACGTTCTTCCGACGAAACTGTATCAACAAACCAGTTTGAAGATTACTCACGTGGTGATTTCGAACAGCTTTCAAGAGCAAACGGATTTGCAAATTATGAATCTGCTTGTGGAAAGTTAAGTGAAGATGCTTATGCAATGAGCGACGAGACAAGAAAAGCAGTAGAAGAAAACGTATTTGGAATCTATGACGGTACAAAATACAATGATGATTCCGACGAGATGCCGAAGATGGAGCAGGATAACGGACTTCAGCTTGCAGACCTTACAGGAAAATCATATGATGACGAAGATTGGGATAAACTGTTAGATCAGTTAAGCTTCGAGGATATGTCAACACTTATCAATGTAGGTGGATGGCAGACAGCAGAAATCCAGTCTGTAGGAAAGATTGCAACATCTGATTGTGACGGACCGGCAGGACTGAATAACTTTATTACAAAGACATACGGAACAGCTTATCCGTCAGAAGTACTGATCGCTCAGACATGGAATAAAGATCTGGCAAAAGAAGTCGGAGATTCTATGGGTCAGGAATATGTTGACGCAGATAACTTCGGATGGTATGGACCGGCAATGAATATCCACAGATCTGCATTTGCAGGACGTAACTTCGAGTACTATTCAGAAGACGGCGTATTATCCGGATACATGGCAGCGAATGAGATGAATGGAGCTGCAGTGAAAGGTGTATATCCTTATATCAAACATTTTGCATTAAATGATCAGGAAACAAATCGTTGTTCCTTCCTTCTGACATTTGCTTCTGAGCAGACAATCCGTGAAGGATACCTGAAAGCATTCGAACTTGCAGTGAAAGGATTTGAAGGAAATGCAATAGCAGCAATGTCATCCTTTAACTGGATTGGTACAGTTCCAAGCTGTGCAAATAACGGACTTCTGAATAACGTTCTCCGTGGAGAATGGGGATTCGTTGGAATGGTAGAGACAGATTACGACGGTTCTTATGGATATATGATCACAGATCACTGTATCAGAAACGGGAATGACCTGATGCTTGGATTCAACAGTGCTGAGTCTAACAAGCTTACAGATGAGAGTGCAACAGCAGTACTCGCAATGAGACAGGCATGTAAGAACATTCTCTACACTGTAGCAAACAGCGGATACTATGCAGATGGTAACCCGGCTGCAGGTATGAGCAATATGACAAAACTTTTCGTAACAGTAGACGTAATTCTGGCAGTTCTCTTAATTGTAGCAGATGCGATCGTGATCGTGCGTTTCAGAAAGAAAAGAAAAAATGTAGATAACGCAGAAGCGTAATATATGAAACTATGAAAGACAGGATTGGACAGCAAAAAACAGGCCAATCCTGTTTTCGTTATGATAACATAATCGCCTCTGAACAGTTATATAAAGCGTAGCAACGACTTGAGATAGATAAAAAAATCCTTTATTATATATAGAAAGATAGTAGGAGGAGGATTCAAATGATCAAAATTGCGATTGTAGAAGATGAAGCAATGTATGCAAAACAGCTGGAAGAATTTCTGCATCAATACGAGGCAGAGAATCAAGAAGCGTTCGAGATAACCATTTATTCCGATGGAGATCAGATTGTCAATAAATACAAATCTCAGTTCGACATTATCCTTATGGATGTCGAGATGAAATTCATGGATGGAATGTCAGCTGCGGAAGAAATCCGTAAAATGGACAGTGAAGTTGTAATCATCTTTATTACAAACATGGCACAGTATGCAATTAGAGGTTATGCGGTAGATGCGTTGGATTATGTGTTGAAACCAGTTTCTTATTTTGCGTTCTCCCAGAGATTGAATCGCGCGATCGAACGTATGAAAAAGCGAGAGGCAAAGGTGATTATGGTAAATATAAAAGGCGGTATGGTGCGTATTAATATCGCAAATATTTACTATATTGAAAGTCAGGGACATACGTTGATCCTTCATACGATCCTTGGGGATTATGAAACCACAGGGAAAATGAAAGAGATGGATGAAAAGCTTTCAGGGATGAATTTCTGCAGAGGAAATAAAGGATATCTGATCAATCTGCAGCATGTAGACCGGATTCAGGACAACTGTGCGGTGGTAAAAGGCGAAGAGCTGGTGTTGAGCCGTGCACGTAAAAAGGAATTTATGGAAGCTTTGACAAGATATTGGGGAGAGGTGATAAAATGATCGATCATTTGATGCCGGATATCCCGAGACTTTACTCGGCAATTGCAGAGTGGCTTGCATGCATGATATTTATCCTGCCATTTAAAAAGAGATTTTCAAAAATAAAGACAGGTGTGATCATGGCGGTGATGCTTGTTGTACAGAGCGGATTCATGGTTGTGACGGAAGATGTCAGATTGTTTTTCTGGATTCCCTGCATGATCGTAGCAGTATTCCTTATGCTGTTTTTCATTTATGTATCCTGTGCGATCGAAATAACAGACGCAGTATATTTTGTGCTGATCGCATTTGTTGTGGCAGAATTCATGGCATCGATCGAATGGCAGGTTGCTTGTTACTTTAGGATAGCGCAATCAGGAGTATGGTGGAAAGAATGGTCAGCTCTTATCCTTGGATATGGAATGATCAGCGTGATCTTGTTCAAGATCTTGCATGTACATTTCCCGGAAGATGGACAGATGGAGATAGGTTGGAAAGAATGTTTTTCAGCATTTTTGATTGCGATATCTGTTTTTGCTGTCAGCAACATTAGTTATCTCACGGTAAATACTCCATTTTCCGGAAGGTATTCATTTGAGATAGCAAATATTCGTACAATCGTGGATCTTGCCGGAATTGCGATTCTGTACGCACATCTTATGCAATGCTGTGAGATGCGGGCAAGAAAAGAACTTGAGGCAGTTCAGAATGTACTTCAGAATCAATATGCACAGTATGTGCAGTCAAAGGAAAGTATTGAGTTGATCAATTACAAATATCATGATCTGAAACATCAGATTGCAGTATTGAGAAGTGAGGAAGATCCTCAGAAAAGAGAAGCATTTTTGGATGAGATGGAGGCGGAGATCCGTCAGTATGAAGCACAGAATAAAACCGGAAATAAAGTTCTCGATACTGTGCTGACGAGCAAAAGTCTGTATTGTAATAAGAATGGGATTACACTTACCTGTGTGGCAGACGGAACACTGTTAGACTTTATGGATGTTATGGATATCTGCAGTATCTTTGGCAATGCACTCGATAATGCGATTGAATGTGAGATGAAGATACAGGACAAGGAGAAGAGACTGATTCATGTGACAGTGTCCAGACAGAAGGCATTTTTGATTCTTAAGTTCGAGAATTACTGTGAAGAAAAATTGCAGTATCAGGATGGAAATATTGCGACAACAAAGAAAGACAAAAAGTATCATGGATACGGAATGAAGAGTATCCGTTATACAGTGAATAAATACGGCGGAGCAGTTACGATTGATACAAAAGAAAACTGGTTTGACCTGAAGATTTTGATTCCGATTAAAGAAGAACAAGGAAATTAAGCTTGCAGTTTATGCAGAAAAAGTGCAGGTTATGTAAGTACAATAGATAGGCATGTAATCCATGTTAGGATATAGATACAAAGTCCGGGGAGGACAATAGAATCTAGAATCTTAGAAGAATGGAGAGCGTAGAATGAATAAGTCAAACAACATATGGAACCGTTTTGCCGAGAAACATCCGAGTGCTTCAAAATGGATAAGAGAAGGCGGATTGTTCGTAATCGTAAGTAATCTGATCACTGTACTTAAATATGTAATGCTGCTGTTTTTGCCACTTGCGTTTGCAGGACTTCCGAATATTGATTTCGGTTTCCCGGGAATCGACATTACATTATTCGGTGAGACATTTAAATGGAATATCATCGGATATGATGCGGCGCATGGCGGACTGCCGTACTTCTGTGCATACATGATCGCAATGTTCATTGGCGAGTGCATCAACTTCCCAATACAGAGAAGCTTTGTGTTCCGCAGCAAAGGAAAGATCTGGTATCAGGCGTTCTGGTATCTGATTGCATTTTGTATTGTTACATGTATTGTAAACTCAATTAACTGTATCTGGGTTGCAGTAGCAGGAATGTTCGTACCTGGATGGCTTTACAATATCGGAACAACCGTGCTCAACGGAGGCGTATCGATGGTGGTATTCTTCTTCGTGAATAAAATTATTTTCCCGGAGGGAGAAGCAAAGTAGAATAGAGAAAAGAAGAACAGGGCAGTGCGCGTTAGCGTGTTGTCCTGTTCTTTTAACATGAAAATCATTTTCAAATTCACCTTGACAATAAAATTTTTTGCGCTAAAATAAAAAAATGATTTTTGATAGATTCGAGATGGAAGTAAAGTAATGTTGGAATTTGTAAAACAAAGCAAGAAAAGAAAGTTATATTGTATCTTTGGCATATTGTATCTGCTGTGTATTATCTTTGTTGCAAATGATGCATGGTTGTATAGCACACCCATTGCAAAACTGACAAAGGTCGAAACCAGTGTCTCAGGAGAAGAGACAGGAACCAGAGGGACGAAGGAGAAAAAATATAAGCAGAATATCCAGGGAGTAATCCTAAATGGAGAAAACAAGGGAAAGACAATAAGTTTTACGAATGAGTGCACGTATACCGGAATGATGAAACAGCCATATCATAAGGGAGATAAGGTACTGCTCAATGGAACAAGCAAGAGAATGGGTTCTGGAATTCGTGGACTGAAACGAGATACAGAGCTTATGATACTCATAGGATTTCTGATGTTTATATTAATTATCGTTGCAGGAAGACAGGGTGCGCTTACGATATTGACCGTTATTTTTAATGTTGCTGTTTTTGCAATTGGTTTTTGGAAAGCGGGAGATACATCAAATGTGCTGGAAATGTGCAGCAGGCTGGTGATTCTTTTTGCGGTTATTACATTGGTTGGATTAAACGGGATTCATAAAAAGACATGGGCAGCACTTTTTACAACATTGATTGTTCTTGTAATGATCATGGGAATCTTTGATGTTGTAATCCATCATGCAGAAGATCTTGATTATTCGACCATGGAGTATCTTGGAAGTATTGAAAATCCGGATGAAATTTTCCATGCAGAAATCCTGATCTCAGGACTGGGAGCAATCATGGATGTGGCGGTCGCCATCGCTGCATCCTTAAGTGAAATTGTTGAAAAGAAGTCGGAAGTGACATTTTTGGAATTATTTAAATCAGGAAGAGAAATTGGATATGACATTATGGGAACGATGATAAATGTGCTGTTGTTTGTCTTTGGCTGTGGACTGATCCCAATGTGTCTGATTCGGATGAATAATGATGTGAGTTTAATTACTATTATAAAATTGCACATTCCATGTGAATTGTGCAGATTCCTGGTGGAAAGTATAGGAATTGTTCTGGCAATACCGATTTCTATTTTGGTTACTTCTGTGATGATAAAGGTCGCAAGAATGTTTCGTAGACAGAAGAAAGCAAGAAAGGTGCAGGGAGAAAGAAAATGCTGATAACACTTGGATTGATTTTACTGATTTTAATTATGGTCGTCGGTGGAGACAGAGGTGTCGTTTCGCTTATTGCTTTGTGTGGAAATCTGTTGATCTTAAGTCTTGCAATCTGGCTTATGGCATCAGGAGTTCCTGTTCTTCTCGTTACGGTTTGTGTCGGTGTTGTCATTTCCTGTATTACGTTGTTCTATCAAAATGGTAGCAATAGAAAGACATGGAGTGCATTTCTTGCAACTATGATCACAATGCTGTTGCTGTTTTTCTTCATATATATCGTTGTATGGAGAAGTGAGGCGGGAGGTCTTAACGAGATACAACAGGTTGGAGAAGATGTATTTTATTATAATATGAACCTGAATATTAGTATGAGAAATGTTGCTGTCTCTGTTATACTTCTCAGTACTCTTGGAGCTGTTCTTGATATGGCACTGACAGTTACCACATCTGTTTATGAAGTGAAAAGCCATAAAGAAGATATGACTTTTAAAGAACTGATTCACAGCGGAATGCAGATAGGAAAAGAAGTGACCGGAACAACGGTGAATACACTTCTGTTTGCATATTTAGGAGAATCACTTCTGCTTTTTTCCTATCTGCGGATGCAGGGATATTCGTTTGAACTACTGTTGAATTCTAAAATCATGTTTGAAAATTGTGCCTCAATGATCTTCGGAGCAATTGCCTGCGTGGTTGTAATGCCGGTGGCAGCGGTTGCAGGGGGCTATTTTTTTCGATTTAAATAAACATAAAATCCAACGTTCAACATAATTCCAACTGCTGTAGAAACCGGTGCAGCAAGACCAATCTTTGTCAGGCTGGCGTTTGGCTGGATACTCATGATGTATGCCATTGGCAAACGAACCAGAAGTGTCTGAATCAGACCTTGTGTCATAACCCAAAGAGTCCTATCATTTCCATTAAAATACCCTACCATACTGAAAAGAACGGCTGTTACAATTGTTTCCGGTGCGAATCCTCTCAGGTAAGCAAAACCATTCTGAATAACAGCTGCATCGGTAGAGAAGAATCCGGCCAGCACATCTCCCTTAAGAAATACAAGAGTGAAGACGAAACATCCCACAACCAGACCGACACCGATTCCGGTGAACATAGATTTCTTTGCACGCTTTGCTTTTCCGGCACCGACATTCTGAGAGACGAAAGAAGCCATGGACTGCATGAGTGCGCTAGGTACCAGCATTGCAAAGTTTACGATTTTGCAGGCAACGCCGTAACCAGAAGAAGCCTCCAGTCCGAGCCGATTTACAAAAGCGCAGAGTGCGAGGAATGACATCTGTGTCAGGAATTCCTGGAGTGCAAGAGGGAGTCCAATGATGAGGAATTTCTTGCACTGTGGATTCAGACAGAAGTCTTTCTTTCTAATCTTGAATGGTAGTTCTTTTTTGATAAGGAGAACTACTGCGAAGACAACACTGATTGCCTGGGCGAAAACAGTTGCAATCGCAGCACCGGCTGCGTTCATGTGGAAACCTGCAACAAGTATCAAGTCACCGAAAACATTTATGATGCATGCGACAAGTACAAAAAGCAGAGGGGACTTGCTGTCTCCAAGTCCACGGAAAATCGCAGAAAGCAGGTTGTAAGCGACGATAAAAAAGATTCCACTTCCGCAGATACGGATGTAAACAGCAGTCAATTCTATAGCTTCAGCAGGTGCCTGCATCAGGATTGCGATTGGGTGTGCAAAACAAACCATGACGATGAACAATCCAACGGAAATCGTTGTAAATACAATTGCAGCACCGCCAATGACGGAGCCAATCTGTTCCGGTCTTTTTTCGCCGAGATAACGTGCAATCAGAACCGTGATACCCATAGCAAACTGGACAACTACGAAAGTGACCAGATTCAGAACCTGGCTTCCGGTAGAAACAGCAGAAAGCCCGGAAGTAGAACCAAATCTTCCAACGACCAGAAGGTCAACCGCTCCATATGCTGCCTGAAGGATTAGTGCACCAAGCACAGGCATCATAAATGCCACCAGTTTCTTTAAAATACTTCCTTGTGTAAAATCAGCAGTTTTATCTGTCATTTTGAATGCTCCTTTCACACATGATGTCGTAAAATTTCTGAATTGTCCGGATCATACAGTCGGCTTCAGTGTCAGATATAGCATCAAGGTAAGGAAGTAGCTCATTAAAATAATTTTCATTATACTTTTCAGATAGCTCCTTGCCATGTTCGGTCAAAGACAAGTATGTGACACGTCCGTCATCCGGAGAGGAGATCTTTTGAACTAATCCTTTCTTCTCCATTTCTTTTATTGTCCTTGTGACACCCGGTCGCGGGATATTCAGAACGTCACTTAGATCAGAAACTCTTACATGGACTTTCTGTTTCTGAAGCTCCTGGATCATATCCATATAGCGGATGTGAGATGACACGATACCTTCCGGAAGCGGAGGGAGCATCTCACGAATTCGTTTTGCCTGATAACATGCATCGAGCATGCGTTTGATTTTTTTATTTGTCATAATAAAACTCCTATATAGTTACCAAAGTTAATTACCATAGATAATTATATGGAAATTCAAAGGATTGTCAAGAGAAAATGATGATTGTAATGATAATTTGAGGAACTTGCAGAGAGAAGTCTTGATATGTTCGCAAATTAATAAAAGACAAGAAAACGTACAAGATAACACGTAAGTTATGGTAAAACAAATAAAAATTAGATATAATATAGTAAGAAAACATATAAGATAACAAGTAAGTTACAAGAAATTAAATAAAAATATGCGAGGAGGTGACAGCACAGATGGGAAGTTATTTGAATCCGGGAAACAGCGGTTTTTCGAATATGAGAAATGACGTTTATGTCGATAAAACAGAAATGATAAGTCTGATTAATCAAACAATCAATACGCCACGGAATCTGACATGTATTAGCAGACCACGGCGCTTTGGGAAATCTTTTGCTGCCAAAATGTTGTGTGCATATTATGATAAGACTTGTGATTCTAAGGAATTGTTTGATGATCTTAAAATTGCAAAAGATGATGAATATTTAAAATATTTGAATCAGTATGATGTGATCTATCTGGATATGGCGAGTGTTCTTGGTGTGACATCATCGGAAGATGCAGTCTCCTATGTGAAACGAAATATAACAGAAGAAGTTTTAGATATTTATTCGGAAGTGAAAGAAGCAGAAGCACTGTTTGATACATTAGCGAATCTGGTGACTTATACAGGAAATAAAATCATTATGATTATCGATGAGTGGGATGCACCGATTCGTGAGAATGGTGGAAATGCAGGAATCCAGAGAGAGTATCTATTATTTTTACGGTCATTATTTAAAAATAGTGGAACAACGGATAAGATTTTCGCAGCAGTTTATATGACAGGAATCCTGCCGATTAAAAAAGATGGTTCACAGTCTGCAATTTCTGACTTCGAAGAATTTACAATGGTAAAACCAAGAAAGTTTGCGCCATATGTAGGTTTTACAGAACAGGAAGTAAAGAACCTGTGCAGCGAATATCAAATAGATTTTTCGAAGATGAAGCTATGGTATGATGGATATTCATTCCCAAATGCAAATTCAATTTATAATCCGAACTCTGTAATGAAAGCACTTAGAAATGATGATTTCGATTCCTACTGGACGCAGACATCGGCAGCAGAGAGTTTGATGGAATATATTAGTCTTGATTATGACGGACTTTCCAAGACAATCGCTGAACTGATCGGTGGTATTGAAGTAGAAGTTGATACGAGTGGATTTTCGAATGATCTTGTAACATTCAGAGAGAAAGATGATGTACTGACATTGTTGATTCATCTGGGCTATCTGGCTTATGACAAAGAAACGGAAAAAGTGCATATTCCAAATGAAGAAATCAAGCGGGAATTTTCAAGGACGATCAGGGGAGTCAGACGGAACGAGACAATTCAACGTGTGCGTGAAAGCGACCAGATAATTTCAGATACAGTACATATGAATGCGGATGCAGTAGCAACACAGATTGAGAAGATCCATATAGAGGAGACAACGGCTCTTTTCTACAATAATGAGCAGGCATTACGAAGCGTGATCAAGCTTGCATATTTTAGTTATCGCGATTATTATCTGAAGTTCGAAGAACTTCCGTCAGGCAATGGCTATGCAGATATTGTATATTTTCCAAAGAAAACGTCGAATCTTCCGGCATTAGTAGTTGAAATGAAGTGGGATAAATCAGCGGAAGGAGCAATTACACAGATTAAGAAACGGAACTACCCGGCGGCAATCAAAGATTTTGGCGGTGAGATTTTGCTGGTTGGAATTAATTATGATAAAGATGCTCCGGTGGGCGAACGGAAGCATACGTGTGTGATAGAAAAATATCAAGTGTGATACATCAGAATGGAATGGAAAAGAGAAAAAAGAATTCTACTCATCGGCGATTTCGGTATACACGATGGTATCAATTGTAGGATTTATGATTTTATCCGCAGTAGTTTTGCGGTGATATGTCAAATGAAAACGAAGG
>OHPD01000955.1_pt1 | contig 14453 bp, 10 predicted proteins | sample 1577641 | NCBI WGS metagenome assembly OHPD01 (sample SAMEA3879532, study PRJEB24766) | human gut metagenome | biome: human-associated habitat; feature: feces | place: USA | collected 1985/1987
TGGATTCGCGTCGCGGAGGACGGCGTGAAGTCGTCGATCGACAAGTTCTACTCCCCCGAGGAGGTGCGCGCCATGGCCGAGCGCTGCGGCGCTGTGGCCGGGGACATGGTCTTCATCCTCTGCGGCAAGAAGTTCAAAACGCTGACGCAGCTCTGCGCCCTGCGTCTGGAGGTCGCTCAGCAGCTGGGCCTGCGCGACCCGAAGAAGTTCGCTCCGCTGTGGGTCATCGACTTCCCGCTGTTCGAGTGGGACGACGAGACCCAGCGTTACTACGCCGTGCACCATCCGTTCACCTCGCCCAAGCTCGAAGACGTACAATACCTGGACAACGACCCCGGTCGCGTGCGGGCCAACGCCTACGACTTCGTCTGCAACGGCACCGAGATCGGCGGCGGCTCGATCCGTATCCACGACTCGAAACTGCAGGCCAAGATGTTCGAGTTGCTGGGCTTCACGGCGGAACAAGCGCAGGAGCGTTTCGGCTTCCTGATGAACGCCTTCAAGTACGGCGCACCCCCTCACGGCGGTCTGGCCTTCGGTTTCGACCGGCTCTGCTCGCTCTTCGGCGGTTCGGAGTCGATCCGCGACTACATCGCCTTCCCGAAAAACAACAACGGCCGCGACATGATGCTCGACGCACCGGGCTATATCGACCAGGCGCAGCTCGACGAGTTACACATTCAATTGGTAAAACCGGAAGAATAAACCAAAACAAGATCTCGTATGGCCTCTGTAAGATCGCTTCGGCGGCTGCTCAGGTTCTGCATGATCCTTTTAGCATGCAGTTTGGCAATGCTCATCACCGTTTATACATGCGGTACTGCGGCCACGGGCGACAAAGTCCGCGCCTGGGTCACGGTGCTGCTGCTTCTGGCGCTGATGGGAAACAGCTATCGCTCGATGCGCCGCAAGGAGCGCGAACGGCAGGACAAACTGCGCAAATAGCTCCTTTAGCCAGACAGTTCCACGGAATTCAAGGCTTCTCCGAAGAACAACGATAGCTGCAACATAATGCTCGATGCACCGGATTAGAGCGATCTTTCGCCGTTCGACAAACTGTACCGGAATTGAAAAACCGGAGATATTAAAGCTTCAAGTATCGCCAATACAAGAAAGAGTATCCTGAACAGAAGGATACTCTTTCTTCATACCAACTGAAATGATTACACCAGGGAAGCGATCGCACTCACCAAGATAATCAAAACGATCAACGCGATACACGATATGACAAGCCCGGCGATCGCCAAGCCGCGGGGAGTTCTGAAAATTCCCACGAATGAAAAAATCAAACCCAAGGCCCACAATACCCAGCCGAGCCCCGGAACCCAGCTGAAAATCAAACCCAACAAGGCCAGAATAAAACCGGCGGTTCCCAGTCCGTTCGTGCTTCTCCGCTCCTGCTGATTGATAATGATCGTCTGCCCTTCGACCTGATGTCTGCCGACTTCATTTCCATTCTGCTTCGTAATATTATCCATAAAATTTAAGATTGTATCGTCCGTACCCCGACGACTGGTAATAAAAAGAAAAGCGTGGCACCGAAGCCCATTTCAGAATCGCAGGTCGTAGGAGTACCTTTTGGCGTGAAATAAGCGACAGCCCCACGCCTATATCCGCAGAATACGAATACGACGCGAGAAGATGTCTGCCTATTCTCCGCCAAAATGAATTTCCTACGTTCACGATTCGGGAACAGACTTACACTTTTCCGTGTGTATCAATATGTACGGCAAATATAGCGATCCTTTTCGAAATATACAATAGCGCATCGCGTCGGGAACTGCGACCGCAGAACAAGCGTGAAGCACGACGTAGAAACGAAATCCGGCCAAGACACGATCTCCCCGCTGCTAATCCCCGAACCGGACGGCAGCGGTTCTACGCATCCGCTCTTTCGGACCGCATTCAGTCCGGCCGTTGCCGAAAACAAAAATTTTCAGTACATTTGAGCGACAAAAAAATGCTTTCCATGTCCATTCCCCTCGCCGAACGACTGCGTCCCCGTACGCTCGATGAATATATCGGACAGGCCCACTTGGTCGGGCAGAACGGCGTATTCCGCAAGTTCCTCGAAACGGGCAATGTCCCCTCGTTCATCCTCTGGGGTCCGCCGGGCGTGGGAAAGACTACGCTGGCCAAGATCGTTGCCACGACTCTCAAACGCCCGTTCTACACCCTGTCGGCCGTCACGTCGGGCGTCAAGGAGGTGCGCGAGGTGTTGGAATCGGCCCGCAAGCAGAAATTCTTCGACTCCAAACCGCCGATCCTGTTCATCGACGAAATCCACCGCTTCAACAAGTCGCAGCAGGACTCGCTGCTGGGTGCTGTCGAGCAGGGCGTGGTGACGCTGATCGGAGCTACGACCGAAAATCCCTCGTTCGAGGTGATCTCACCGCTGTTGAGCCGCTGCCAGGTCTATATCCTCCAGCCGATGACCGACGGGGAACTGCAAACCCTTTTAGACCGGGCTCTGGCCACCGATCCGGAGCTCAAAACCCGGGAGATCGAGGTACAGGAAACCGAAGCGCTGTTCCGCTTTTCGGGCGGCGACGCCCGAAAGCTGCTCAACATTCTGGACATCATCACGGGCGCCGCAGACGGCAAAGTAACGATCACCAACCAATACGTCACCGACTGTCTGCAGCAGAACATCGCCCTCTACGACAAGAACGGCGAACAGCACTACGACGTGATCTCGGCCTTTATCAAATCGGTGCGGGGCAGCGATCCCAACGCAGCGATCTACTACCTGGCCCGCATGCTGGCCGGAGGCGAAGAGCCGCGCTTCATCGCCCGCCGGCTGGTGATCCTGGCCTCGGAAGACATCGGCCTGGCCAATCCCAACGCCCTGCTGCTGGCCAACGCCTGTTTCGACACGGTGCACAAGATCGGCATGCCCGAAGCCCGCATCACGCTGGCCGAAACCACGATCTACCTGGCCACCTCGCCCAAGAGCAACTCGGCCTACATGGCCATCAACCAGGCGCTCTCCTTCGTCGAACACGATACGACCAACCGGCCCGTACCCCTGCACCTGCGCAACGCCCCCACCAAACTGATGAAACAGCTTGGCTATGGCGACAACTATAAATATGCCCACGACTACCCCGGCAACTTCGTGCGCCAGCAGTTCCTGCCCGACGAACTGAAAGACCGCCGCATCTGGGAGCCGCAAGCAAATGCCGCCGAACAAAAGCATAAAGAAAGGATGCAGGCCCTGTGGGGAAAGGAAAGATTTTAGAAATGGAAATTCTGCAGAACAACATTAGAAACAACTTATAATAACACTTATGAAAATAGTAGTCCTCGACGGCTATGCCGCCAACCCCGGAGACCTCTCCTGGGACGAACTGAAGAGCCTGGGCGAATGTACCGTTTACGACCGTACCGCCCCTGCCGAAGTGCTTGAACGTGCTGCCGGAGCAGACATCCTGCTGACGAACAAAGTAGTGCTCGATGCAACAACCATCGCAGCCCTGCCCCAGTTGAAATACATCGGCGTACTTGCCACCGGATACAACATCATTGATACCGCCGCTGCCAAAGAACGGGGTATCACGGTCACCAACATCCCGGCATACAGCACCCCGTCCGTTGCGCAAATGGTTTTTGCCCACATCCTCAACATCACCCAACGGGTGCAGCACTACACCGACGAGATACACAAAGGCCGTTGGACCAACAGCCCCGATTTCTGCTTCTGGGACACTCCGCTCATCGAACTGAGTGGCAAGAAAATCGGTATCATCGGTCTTGGGCAAACCGGCTACAACACCGCCCGCATCGCCATCGGCTTCGGCATGGAAGTACATGCATACACATCCAAATCGCCTTTCCAGCTTCCTCCCGAAATCAAGAAAACGGAGCTCGATGAACTTTTTGCCAACTGCGACATCATCAGCCTGCACTGCCCCCTCACCGACTCCACCCGTGAACTGGTCAATGCCGCCCGCTTGAAACAGATGAAGCCCAACGCCATCCTCATCAACACCGGACGCGGTCCGCTGGTCAACGAGCAAGACCTTGCCGATGCACTGAACAACGGCACCATCTTTGCCGCCGGACTGGATGTGCTTTCGCAGGAACCGCCCCGTGCCGACAACCCGCTGCTCACCGCCCGAAACTGCTACATCACCCCGCACATAGCCTGGGCAAGCGCCGCCGCACGCGAACGCCTCATGCAAATCATGCTGGATAATATAAAAGCTTTCTTGGACGGAAAGCCGATTAATTCAGTAATAAAATAACCAGCAAAAGGGTGTGACGAAAGCTCCGGCAAGCTTGTAGCCGGGGCTTTCGCCACACTTTTATAAAACACACCTGCGTTAATCATGGGAAAAACCGCCGTCAAAGGTCTGTTTCATCTGATACTGATAGCTACCACATTTGCACTGGCTGTTGTCACCATCATCGCATCCCGTTCCGGGCATTACCATCCGGAACATTCCACCATCATGCCCTTGCTGGGACTTGCCGTACCGGTACTGCTGGTGTCCTGCCTGATTGTTGCCCTCTGCTGGGCATTGGCACGCAGGAAATGGGCGTTCGTCACGCTGACGGCTTTCTTCTTCAACTGGGAATACCTCACAGCTGTTATCCGTTTCGGTTCTCCTCAGGAAGTACCCGCCATCGCACCGGCACCGAACCGGCAAGGCGAAAACAGCGGTTACCTCACCGTAGCCACCTACAACGTCCATAACTTCGGAAACGAAATTACCGGCTACTCCTGCAAACAGATTGCCAAGTATATGCAGCAACAACACGTCGATGTACTCTGCTTTCAGGAATTCGGCGAAAACAAACACTTCACGGCAGACAGTCTGCGTCGTGCCCTTTCTCACTGGCAATATGCCATTATCCCCGCAGACGACTCCATCCGCGGCATCCTCCCCATCGCCGTATTCAGCCGCTACCCGCTTATCGGCGGACGTTTCATCACCTACCCTCACAGCGCCAATTGCAGCATGCTGTGCGACATCATTCTGAATACAGATACCATCCGCTTGCTGAACAATCACCTGCAAACTACCAGCGTCAGCCAGAACCGTAAAAAATGGGAACGCGAACTTGCCGCCGACAATACACGCCGTGAAGCGCAAGCCGTACAGGATGCAGCGGAAACCCTGCATGAAAACTTCGTGAAACGTGCTTTCCAGACCGACAGCATCTGTCAGCTCGCTACTGCCAGCCCTCACCCCGTACTGGTGTGCGGAGACTTCAACTCCCTACCCTCATCCTACACCTATCACCGGTTCTCCGAGAGCCTCAAGGACGGCTTCAAGACAGGCGGACACGGTTATATGTACACCTACCGTTACGGCAAGCGCATGCTACGCATCGACTATGCCTTCCACTCACCGGAGCTGGAATGCACCGACTACTACTCTCCTAATCTGGATTTATGCAGTGACCACAACCCGGTGATATTTACGGTGAAGTATTAAAAGACGATTCCAAACACCCTCCACTCTGCTATACCGTATTTCCTCTTACGCTCAAGGTACAATAAAAAAATAGAGCTGCCCCGGTTTCCCGGAACAGCTCTACCGTAAAAATAAACATGAACAAAAATATCCTTAGAACGTCAAGCGGATACCCACCTGAGCATGCCAGCGTGAGGAAACATCACTCTTGGTGATTTCGGACTTGTTGTAAATATAGTTAGGAGTGGTCTGACCGTCCACCGTTGTCAGTTTTGTAACGGAAATCGGTGAAAGGTTATAGAGTGAACCATAGGTTGCTCCCCATTTCTTGTTCAACATATTGGCAAAGTTGATAATGTCGAAAGTAAATTCCAGTTTGCCCAACCCCTTAGGATTATAGATGGTCTGAGCCAGATGGAGATTGATTTCATGTTCCCACTTGGTGAGGTTGGAATTACGCTCGGCATACTGTCCGCGATGATCCTTGGCATAAGCATCACCTTCAATCCACTGTTTGAAAGCTTGGCGGCTTTCTTCGGCAGTCATGGTTACTTCTCCCTTTTTGTTTGTAGCGTCCACGAACTTCATCTTATCCAACTCTTCGTCAGTCGGAATATACAGCAGGGAGTTACCCTTCTGTCCGTCGCCGTTGAAGTCGGAAGTTTCATTCATGGTCAGGCTGTAACGGTTTCCGGAGAATCCGTTATAGATAACAGAGATAGAAGTGCTCATCCAGTTGTTCCAGTATTTCGGAGTAGTATAAGCCACCTGAGCCATTACGCGGTGAGGAATATCGAACTTGGAGAAACCCAGTTCATTACCGCTGTTGGTGTCGCGGGAGTAGTTGTACTTCCAGTTAGAGTAGGCAACGGAAGAAGTTCCGTCGTTTACAGACTTGGAGTGTCCGAAGGTATAAGATGCAGACATGTCAAGACCGAACCCGAAGTGTTTCTCCAGCAAGGCCGAAAGAGCATAGCTATAACCCTTGTTTGTATTCTTCAGGTTGATAATAGAGTAATAGTCACCCGCCTGTACCTTATAAGAAGGAGAAGCGGAAGCCTCTACACCCGGAACGGCATACACCTGTCCGTTTTCCACAAGAGCAAGATTCTCGAAGAATACATTATTCATGGTCTTGGAGTAAACACCCTCGAGAGTCATCTTCACATCACCCGGCAAGAACTGTTCCCAAGCCAGATTGGCACGCAATACCTGCGGATACTTGAACTTCTTGTCGGTAGTCACGATATCCTGCTTCATGCTTCCTGTAGCGGCAGCCAGCGGATTATCCTTGTATTCTCCCAATGAAGGAGCTTCATTGGTATCGTTCTTGCCCGATTCATCCTTGGGCTGGAGAGTAGTACCTTTCTGTTCCATACCCGTATTGTTGAACGAGTTACTGAGCCACACAAACGGTACACGACCGGTAAAGATACCTACACCACCACGGATAAGCGTGCGATGTTCTTCGTCGGTATACCAGCTAAAGCCCACACGCGGTGAAACCATCAGCTTGGCACTCGGAGTTTCGCCTACGCGCACACCCATATTACGTCCGGCTGCAAAGTCGTTGAAAGTAGGATTCACAGTAGGTTTGTTGAACAGCAGAGGAATATCGAAGCGGATACCGTAAGTGAAGTTGAAGTCTCTTGACACTACCCATTTGTCCTGAGCATAGAAACCGAACTGGCCAGCTTTCATAACAGGAGCATATTTCAGGTTACCACCCGTCATGTCGGGGTCGCTGTACTTGTAAGTAAACTTGTAGGGCTTGTCTTGCAGGAAGTAATCCAAAGAGTTATAGTACCATGCACCTTCCGAAGCCTGGATAAACAAGTTGCTGATTTTGTAGATTTCGTTGTGAGTACCGAAAGTCAGTGTATGGTTGCCAAGATACCAAGAGAGGTTATCCTCAAAGCTATACACATCCTGATTCAGCTTGTTGGCACCGGAAGAGAACTCCGTACCGATATTGGCTGTAATCTTAGTTTCACCGTCACCGCCTGTGACATTGCTGATTTGTACGCAAGGACCTGAATATTCCGTATCGCGGAAGTCGCGGACAAACGTACCCGACGCACGCAACTCGTTGTAGAGGTTATCTCCCAGACGAGAGTTCAACTCGGCCACTACCGAATTCATCTTGTTATTCATGCGATAACCGCTGTTGCCGAAATAGTAAGTGGTGGAATTTGCTCCGTACACATCTTTATAAGAGTTGTTGTGCTGGTAGCGTACGGCAAGTTTATGCTTTTCGCTGATATTCCAGTCCACACGTGCCAGAAGACCGAAAGATTTCTGTTCGATATCACGTTCACCGTAAGTTTCTTCTATACCGGTGAGCTTCTTGTATTGGTCGGCAATCTGCTTGGCAGTGGCGCTGGTGATGTAATTAGTGGTATATCCCGGATAAGTGCTTGAAGGACAGCTGTTCTTCTTACCTTCTGCACTGACAAAGTAGAACAGTTTGTTCTTGATAATGGCACCACCCAACGTACCACCGTAGGTACGGTCGAACTGCTGGGACATCGGCGACTTTTCGTAACCGCGTACGGCACTATACTTGCCATACATATTCTGGTTGTTGAAATAAGTGTAAGCGGAACCGTGGGTTTCGTTCGTACCCTGCTTGGTGATGGCGTTGATACCGCCGCCCGTAAATCCGCTTTGGCGAACGTCGTAGGGAGCCACCACTACCTGAATTTCCTGAATGGCATCCATAGAAATAGGATTGGCGCCTGTCTGAGCACCGTTCGTACCACCGGCAGAAAGACCGAACACATCGTTGGCCACCGTACCGTCAATCTGGAAACTGTTGTAACGGTTGTTGGAGCCTACGAAAGTGATACCGCCGTTTTTGGAAGTCATAGCCAACGGACTGTTCTTCACGATGTCGTAGATGTTACGGTCTACAGTCGGAGTATTTTCAATAGAGTTGGCAGAGAAGTTGGTAGCAGCACCGCTTTGTGTTTTGGCATCGGCTACGACAACCACTTCATCCAGCAATTCCGAACTGGGGTGCAGTTTTACATTTTGTGTATAAGTGTTACCTAATTCCAACATGATACCGGTGAACACTGCGCTCTGATAACCTACATAAGACACTGTAAGCTTGTACGGACCACCCGTACGCATACCCTGAATCGTGTAACGTCCATCCACATTGGTAATAGCACCGTACTGTGTACCGGAAGGCTCATGAACGGCAACAATCGTCGCTCCGATTACCGTCTCATTCTGTTCGTCGGTCACCTTACCGCTGATAGCGGAAGTCGTAACCTGCGCATTTACGCCCGCAGCCGTCAGAACCAGCATAAACGTAAAAATAAGTCTTAACACTTTTAACATAATAGCTTTTAATTAGTTTCTTAAAATGTTATATTTTTGAAAACATTGGCAAAGATAAGCAAAATAATATATAAATGCATTACAATCATGCTACATTTTTTAAGAATTAAGCCTGATTTTATTTGTCGCATAACCGACCCGCCATGCTTCTTATAAAGACAAACAATACTATGCCATCCTCTACCACCGCCTTTTCTTCTTGCAGGCTTTCTGCAATGCCACACCGAACAGGCAGCAAGCACATTTCAATTCTCTTGGGGAGAGTTTATCCAAATTGTCGAGAATACCGGAAATCGAGTAGTTTTTATCAAGAAACTCATAAGGATCGGCGGCTTCTTCCAAATCCTGCTTTATCAGGCAGGTGCATAGAGGACTTTTATCCATTAGTTTATTTTTTGGGGTTATGTAAGGGGTTATCTTATCTGCTTTACAAAAACATGTTTGGGAAACACCCGCATCGAAAAAATGCACCTCACTCCCCTTACGGAAAGAAAGATGCTCAAAGATAACACTTTTTGCTATTATTTGCATGATTATGGATAAATAATACAATAAAAAGAAGAAATGACCCGCATGACAGAAACATTACCTGATCTTACTTATCGTTATCAAATTTTGAAGCCTGTAACCACCGCAGCAACAGCTTGTACCGAATTTGCTAAGAGTGAGCAAGAACACCTCACTGTATAACAATATCATCCACTCCGAGTACTCGTAAAAAGTTTACTACTGAACTATCTCAATGCTCAAGTAGTGATATATCACAATCCAAATCCTAACCCGAAAGGTAACGGCAACAAACATATCCTCAAAAAGAGACGCGGACTACACCGACTCCACGAATAAAAACATCTCGTGAAATCCGCGTAATCCGCGCCTTTTCAAATCTCTGTCTGACAGCTTATATCAGCAATATGCTATACAGCCGCTTTCTGCAAAGAGTCTTCAACGTATTCGAACTTTCCTTTGCCAATCACTTTATACTGTATGGTATAGGTAGTGGTAGAGCTACCATCGTATATACCGAAGTTTATCGTATAAATTACGTCTACACCATTATCGGCTGGTGCAGCATCAGCATAAAGGACTTCCAGTGCATGCGGGAAGGCTTCGGGCAGACGCTCCCACATCAGTGCAGTGATTTCATCGGAAGACATGCCATCGTACGTGCCCTGTCCTTGCCATGCGCTTACGCGGAAGTCGAAGTTGTTCTGATAAGCCGAACCGCCGTAATAGTAATCATTATTGCCATAAGAGGTTACGTATTCAGAATGATTCTCTTTTACCCAATCCGTAATGGCCTGATAGAATGCAGATACTTCAGCATTATTTTTCTCTACGGGCAGATTGATGAGGATGCTCGGAGAATACAACCATTCCGTACCGTTGTAAGCGTAAGGTCTTGTTTCAATAACGATGTTGTCACAGTATTGCCATACGTTAACGGTGTCGTTGTAGATGTACTGGTCGGCATTGGCCTGGTATTTACCACTACCTGCATAATAACGGTAGATTACGGTGCAAGTGTCGCCGCCTATCGGGTAAAGCAGTTCATCGGCATTAGTCAAATAACGCGGAATGTAGTTTTCTGCCTTGACGGTAGAACTGAAAGAATAGTCCTTACCCGGTTGTCCGTCATCAGTACCCATGCTCGTATAATCATCCAATGCAATAAATTGTGCCTCAGCAGAGTTTTTAAAGAGTTCCCACTTGTTCTTTTTACGTTCATACAAAGCAAAACGCAGTTCAGTATTGACTACAGTAGGAATGTCCTTACCCACTACGATATTGTCAATCTGATAACTGGTAGTTTTACCTTCTTCCGGATCTCCTGTATAGTGGAAAGCAATATGAATAGTCTTATCCGCATAATCATCCAAATTCATGATGCCTGCTTGACCAAAGTCTCCCCAGTTTTTTGCAGGTTCTTGAGGAATTGTAAACTTACTTGTCACATCATCCCAAGTCGCCTTAGTTACATCCTTACCGTCAAAATCGGTTGAAATGAGTACTTGCAAGCCGTCATGTTTCCAATATCCTACTTTAACATCCCATGCAAACTTCTTGTCGGCTCCTTCTACTTTAATGGCAGGAGTTACCAACCAAGCTTCCGCAGGACCGTCAGCCTTGTTGGCTGTAAATTGCAGATACTTATTCTTACTGTATTCGCCTACAGTCCATTTATTACCTTTAGCACTGATGTACCAACCGGATATTTTCTCCAAATCACCCTTGGTCAAATCTTCAAAATCGTATTTGGCAATAGGGGTTTCCACTTTTTCCGGTTTAGCATCCTTATTGTACTGATACTCTATGAAAGAGAATGCACCGTCCTCGGCATCAGCATACTTTTCATTCAGTATCTTATACATTTTACTTTCTGTATCCTCATTCAGATAGGCTCCATAATACCCTTCTCCATGAATAATAGTATAATCTTCTTCTGTGAGTTGCAGATACGGAATATCGTTATACTTGGGGTATACCGTCTTGAAACGATACGTAATCTTTGCCGAGGAGTTCAAATCCGCTCCCAGGTAAGTTTTGGCCAACCAGTCCGGTATGTAATCATCAGGCATGGCATCAGCAGAGAAGTATTTGTTCTTCTTCACATCCTTGCCCATCGCATCGTAATCGGCATCGGTAAGCGTGTAAACAATCTTGGCAACATCAGTAGGACGCCCACCTTCATCGTAACCAGGGAAGTTGTCCTCGTTGTAATCGCAGCCCGTCATCAGAAAAGCGGCCGCACACAAACTGTATATAAACTTTTTATTCATAATCGTAGTTCTTAAAGGTTTAGAAATTGAACTTCAGTCTTACGGAGTAAGTACGTCCAAAGCCGTAGAGTACACGTGTAGCCGTCTCCCAGTTGTGGCTGCCGCCATCACGGGCATCAGCGATGTATTCCTGGTCGAAGAGGTTGTTGACGTTACCGCTCAGTGTAGCGCGTACCTTACCAAAGTCGAAAGAGTATCCCGCACTCAGGTCGAACGTGCTGTACGAGGGAATCTCCCATGGGCTAACCACTACGATTTCATCGCCGAAACCGGCATTGCCTGCATCGATGTCATAGTCGGCAAAGTTACGCGCAAAGAAGTTCCAGTCTGCCGAAATACGCAATCCCTTCATAGGACGGATGTTCACGCCCAGAGCGGCCGTAGTCTGCGCTGAACCGCCTACGTATACATTATCCATTTTAATATTGGCCTTGTAGTTGGAAGCTTGTGACATATCAGCCAATGTACCACCCTTGAAGTCTGTCATCAACTGACCGGCAGCATTGTAATAATATCCGCTGGCATTACCGTTCCAACGCCAGTCACCCCAAGAGAACATACCGTTGATGTCCAACCATCTCAACGGGCGGATTGCAAAGTCAAGCTCAACACCCAAATGGTTGGCATTGGCTCCAGTCATATTCAAGGTATAACGATCCTTGATGTTCTGTCCATCCACATTATAGTCAAAATCGCCAGAATCATACAAAGCCTTATCCATCCAACGGGTGTAATAGGCATTGAGGTTGGCTGTGAATATGCCGCTACGATAGCCGTAACCAACTTCGAAAGACATGATTTTTTCGTTCTTGGCATCTTCGTTGCGGGCATGAGAGTTTTGCGAATTAACGAAAGAGGTATCGAACATTGGAGCACGGGTGATGAAACCAGCATTGATGAACACGTTATTCTTTTCATTAAGATTGTAGTTAACACCACCCTTTATGTTTCCACCCAAATAGTTCTTGGTATCGGATTTAGCCTTGTCCTTGCTATAGTACATACGATCGTAACGCCAATAACCGGTGTTGGAAAGACCACCGGAAACGAATGCGCTGAGCTTGTCGCGATTGTACTCAAGCTGTGCGAATGCGCCCTCGGACATTACAAAACCATCGTAGTCGCGGTAATATACATCACCCACACCCAACTTCTGGTTCTTGAAATTGGGGTCAGCAGCTGCCGGATTATTCTCGGCCAAAATTTTACCACGATTTTCAGCATCGATAAAATAGTCGCCGCCGAAAAGGTCTACAATGACATTCTGATGCAAACCTTTATAATAGCGTAAATCGATACCGCCATAGAAGTCGAAGTTTTCACCAAACTTGGTGGTATAAGTAGAAAGCAATCCGTACCACATGTGGTTGTTCATAGACTTACCCATAATCATCTTGGAACCAGTGGTGCTGGTTTCATTCAAAGCTTCTACCTCGTCGTAAGCGAAAGTTCCGTCTGCTTCGCGGAAATCATTGTTCACCAATCCGTTACTTGCACCATACCAACGGCTACGGTTGGCAGCGTCACCCGAACCGCTGTAACCGTTACCACGACCGATGGATACGTACAATGCCGTACTCAAACTTGATTTGCGGTCTATCTGCCACAAGTGGTTCAGTGAAATCTGCGGTTTATGATAGGAGTTTCTGGACGAGTTGTATGCCTGCCCATTTCTGTAACCGAAAGTCGGGTTGTATCTATAAGGGCTTTTCTCACCCATATATTTCTGCACGCGCTGCCATTCCTTGATGGTGAGTCCGTTCTGGTTGTTGCGCTGATTGTGCCACTGCGGAGCACCGAACGCAGTAAGAGACAACTGGTGATTGTCGTTGAAACGCTTAGCGATGCTGGCAAACCAGTTGTAACCTTCGAAATCCGTACCCTGGATGTATCCGTCGCCCCAGGTCTTACCACCCAGCAACGTGAATGCCCAGCCATCTTTGGACAGACCAGACGATACGCTGAAAAGGATTTTATTGTAACCGTCGTTACCCATGCCGTAAGATACGAATCCGCCTCTCTTGGCTTCCGTACTCTTTGTTACGATGTTAATAGAACCGCCCACTGCCGGAACAGATACTTTGGCAGCACCCAAACCGCGCTGTACCTGCATGCTACGGGTTACATCGGACAGTCCGGCCCAGTTGGACCAGTACACCTTCTGATTCTCCATACCGTTCATAGGCACACCGTTAATCATCATAGCCACATATTCTGACTTAAAACCACGAATCTTTATGTTGGAATCACCAAAGCCACCTCCCTCATTAGAAGCATAAACACCCGGAGTAGATTTCAAGATTTGCGGTAACTCCTGAGAACCTATCTTATCTTCAATAAATACGGGGTCGACAGTAGATACTGCAACCGGAGTCTTGCGTGCCACAGCAATAGACGATGTAATCACTACGTCCTTCAGCATCACAGCATCCGGTTCCATTGGGATAGCACCCAAATCCACAGAAGCGCCCTTCTGCGTAATCTTCTTCTTCTGGTCTTTATAACCCACGTACTTGAATAGTAATGTCGCATTCGAAGCAACGCTTTGCTTGAAATAGCCATCAATGTCGGTCACCGATCCTTGTGTAGTACCTTCCACCATGACGGCGGCACCCACTAACGGTTCACCTGTTTCTGAATCAACAAGCTGACCTCTCACTGTAGTCTGAGCAAATGCAGCGGCACTAAATACCGACAACACTGCAACCAACAGGAATTGAATTAGATGTTTTCTCATAATTCTGTTTTTTGTTAATAGATAGTGTTAATTAAACATTAATTTATGTTTTAAGTCGCAAATATAACTAATAAAAACGAGATTAATGTTATATTTATGTTACATTTTTTGAAGGTAGAAAGGCTTTTTTGAGATATTTTTAAACAAAAAAAGCCCTGCATTCTA
>OHPD01000975.1_pt1 | contig 14191 bp, 17 predicted proteins | sample 1577641 | NCBI WGS metagenome assembly OHPD01 (sample SAMEA3879532, study PRJEB24766) | human gut metagenome | biome: human-associated habitat; feature: feces | place: USA | collected 1985/1987
AGACCCACTGGTCGATACCCACCATGTACATGATGACGAACACCACGAACAGGGCAAGCAGCCCTCCTGCAAAGATGAACAGGTACTGGCTCTTGAGTCCCTTGAACTCCGGGCTGCGCCCAATCCCCTTGTTGACATTGAATTCCGCCATATTACAGGAAGAATGAGCGTAAGATGGTGGCAGCGACAATCAGGAAGATACACGCACCGAACCAGCTGGCGGCAGTCTTTGAGGTGTCCGGGTCACCTGACGAGAACTTGGAATAGACTTTCACGCCTCCGATAAGGCCGATAACGGCACCGATGGCGTAAATCAGCTTGGTGCCGGGATCGAAATACGAAGTGACCATATTGGTAGCTTCCGTAATTCCACCGATACCGTTGCCCTGGGCGGATGCCCCCATTGAAACCAGCAGCGTCATGGCTGCCAAAAAGAATCTTTTTTTCATGTGTCGAAACTTTTAATTGGTGAAACAAAAAATGATTTCGACTGCGAATATATAATGCTTAATTTATTGATTTACAGACTATACGATATGTGACACCGTATGACATCACGTTACATCGGAAAAAGATTTTGAGCTGTTCAAAAAGGGCTTTTCCATCAATGTTAAACAGAAAAACAGGGATAAGAAGAAAGTGGAATTTCATTCCTTCCGGCAAAGGCAGCCCCGTTTCCGCGGCTACTTTCGCAGGAATGAATACATGGTGCGTAAAGCGGATACAGTCATAGCCTATTGGGAATCTTTAGCCGAAAGGGGGAACATACTACACGGTGAGCAAGGCGTTTGAAAGCGGCAAACCGGTCTCAATCTTTATGAAAGGATGAAATAGCGGCTGTCTGTATTGGAATGGAAAAGCGAAGTGTGAAAGCCGGCTTTCACACTTCGCCTCTGTTCGTTTTACACGTTTTATGTATTGTCTGCTCCTCAGAACCGGAAGATATGTCTGACAACATAGAAAAGGCACACCGATATCACATCGACATGCCTTCTGAAACTATGACAGCAAAAAGAAACAATTAAACGAATTCATCTATATCGAATGCCTCTGTCTTATTTTTTATATTATCCATTGCTGAAATTTGTGAATCATCACAAAGCATACTATCAATAAGATTTCCTATCTTCTTTTTGATAGCGGCTTCTTTCCGCATAATTCTGATGACTTCTTCTTCAGATAGATAGATGCGTGGGGCACGAATTGCAGGATTTCTTTTTATGCCAAAAGATTCTGCTTCTGACTTCGGCATTGCTTGTTGTTTTTTTGTTTTTCTCATTCGATTCCATATTTACATGTATTTATTCCAATCAATTCCAATCTGTTCCAAAGGCTGTTTTGGCGTCTCTATTCCATTTGGCATATTTTCCCTGAGCAGTCTTTCCAATTGGCTCTGAGTACTCAGTTCGGTTGAAAAGAACCTGAACAGGTCTGTATCCTGAAGTTGGTACAAGGTTTCGGCAGCATTTCGGATTTTCTTTCTGTCATCCGTCCCCGAAATAAGCACATCAGCGACATTGTCCAGTTCCTCAAAAGTCAATGCCCTTGAAAAATCCGGGTCAGGAACGCACCCGTCATTTGACATAAGTTCCCGTTTTTCCGATTCTGTCAGTCCTTTTTTGGGAGTAAAGTCATCAATCACGTCATCCGGATTTATATCCTCATCCTCCTCTATGGGTTCCTTTTTCATAGGCTCAGAACGTGTGGGAGTTTTTCTCGCCACTTCCGGGTCTTCAAGATAGACTATCTTCGTCTTGCCGATTACTTCATTGTACTCGTTCAGGGGATTCGGCTGCGTTTCGGTATTCTTTTCATGCCCGACTTTAAGGATATTCCTCTCCGCTTGTACGATCCACGCTTCAGCCTTGTCCAGTCTTGCCCTATACCGGGCTTTCCTTGCTTTTTCCGCCATCCGTTTTTTGCGTGATTTCCATAACCGGATACGTGCAATACGCATATGACGAAGCTGACTATCCCAAAAATTATAAACTCTCGGACTGAAAATGAACATCAATACCTTATATAATATGTAAGTTGCCGACACGGCTTTTACTGAAAAATAAATTAATGTTGTTTCCATGACTATTGAATTTTAGGGGGTGAAAAACGGTCTTTATACATTCGGGTGATTTCCTCGATGTTGAGTTCTATATGCTCGGCTATGATGTTACTGATATAGCTCGCAATACTTACTTCGGGAGCTATCACATTGAGATAATTCTTTATCTCGTCGTACAGCTTGCGGTTCAGGTACACCTGGATACGTCCGGGCATGGGGGTATTCACCAGATACTTTTGACGAAAGTTACTGTCACTTTTAGGCATATTGCAAGATTTGGAATTTTTCCGGGCAGTTTCTTTTTCCGTATCCTGCCTTTCATTGTTTCCCTCTTCCGGAACCTCAACCACTATGATATCCTCGTTCTCGATGGCATCAGGAATGTCACCGACCATATACCCCCTGATTTTTTCTTCATTCACTTTTACAATTTTCTTTGCCATATCTCAATTACAGGTTAAATTTTACAATCAGTTCGTTTGCCAGTTCCTGCAATCCGCTGCCTTTAAGCTGTCCTGCCGGCGGTGGAAGGAGCGAACAGCGGAAATAGGTGCGTGTCCGGGATGACAGTTCCTTGTCATAGCGGCAGAGATCGGGAATCATTGAATCCAGAATTTTCAACCCCTGTTTCTTCATCAGTGCCATATAGTTGTCAAGCACCTCGGTGTTGCTTCTTTTCTTGACCTTGGTCCAGAACAGGAACACGTCTTTTAAGGGAATGTTATTCCGGTTTTCCGCACACTTCATGACGCTTTTGGCAAAGACAAAACTGCTGTCCATGACAAAATTGTCAGCGGCAATGGGGGTCAATACATAATCCACATTGAAAATGGTCTGCAACACACCGGATATGTCCATAGATCCCGGCAGATCTATGAAAACGATATCAAAATCTGCTTTTGCCGCCAACTCTCCGGCCACCTGGCGTGCATTCTCCGGTTTTGCCTGCCTGATAGGATAAATCCTACATCCCCTGAGTCTCTGTTCCTCCAGCAACACCATGTACTTCTTGTTTATCTCCACCATCTCCATGTCCCGTTCCCTCAGATTGAACAGGCTACGCTGGGTGGAGTCACAATCAACGATGGCCACATTCTTGCCCATCGAATAATTCAGGAGACTGGCAAGCGTTATCAACATGGTACTTTTGCCGACCCCACCCTTTTGATTGCTGACCGCAACGAATAACGGATTCTTCTTCATAACTGAACTTTTTTAATGGTTTATTATACTATTGTTTTACTTGTCTGTTGTTTGCTTTGTGACATGGTTTGTTAGTGATACGGTTGCTTTGTGCTCACCAACCGGCAAACCGACCAACCGATAGTTCTCTGCCCTAACAAAGCAAGCAAACAATCACTGCCCATCTGTTGCAACAAGTGCTTTCGTTAACCGACAATACAACGGTTATGGACTTGTCTATTGGTTTGTTTTACCGTTCACGCTGCAAATAAAATGGTATTTTCCCATACTTCCACCATGTTTCAAGGGAGGTGACGACCTGTGTCACCATATGTCATCATGTTACATATAACTTGCTATTTTACAACAGAATAAACTGCCATAACTTTGCACCGACAACGGAACGGATACCGCTGCGGAGGTTTTCCGAAGCCGAAGAATGAGGCTGAAGGTCAAAACTTAATTTGACGAAGGAAAATTCATGTTCAAGCGAACATAGCAAGTTGTGTTTTGGGCAGCCCGAAATGATTCGGGCATCCCAAAACAAACTTGCCGCTCGCCTGAAGGCTCGGGAGGGATTTCCTCCAAAGTCGGAAATCCATGACGGAAGATCAGAAACTGAAAAAACTCAATGCGTATGGAAGAAAACAAGAACAGAAAAGCAAGAAAAGGTGTAGGGCGGAAATCAAAATCCGACCCTGCCGTGTACCGCTACGGTATCAAATTCAATTCACGGGAGAACGCGCAATTTGAACTCTCATTCCAGAAATCGGGTATGGCTTACCGTGCGAGGTTTATTAAATCGGTACTTCTGAACAAGGAAATCAAGGTGGTCAGAATCGACAAGGCAGCAATGGACTACTACGTCCGTCTTACCAATTTCTACCATCAGTTCCAGGCCGTAGGCAACAACTACAACCAGGCGGTAAAGGCAATCAAGACCAATTTCGGGGAGAAACGGGCATACGCCCTGCTTCGCAATCTGGAAAAGGTGACCATAGATCTGGTGGTGCTGAGCAAGCGGATCATCATGCTGACCCATGAGTTTGAGGAAACCTACCTTATCAAAAAGCAGAGGGAGGAGGAATGACATGGTGGCAAAAATCAACAGGGGCGCGTCGCTCTACGGGGCTGTCATCTACAACCAGCAGAAAGTGAACGAGTCAACGGCACGCATCATTTCGGGAAACCGCATGATTGCCGATGTCACGGGCAATCCGGAACAGGTCATGAGGAACACGCTCTGGGCATTCGAAAATTACCTGCTTGCCAACAGGAACACGGAGAAGCCGGTGCTACACATATCGCTCAATCCTTCGGTGGATGACCGTCTCACCGATTCCCAATTTGCGGATTTGGCAAGGGAGTATATGCAACGCATGGGCTACGGCGACCAGCCTTACATTGTATATATTCACGAGGACATCGGCCGCAGGCATATCCATATCGTTTCCACCTGCGTGAACGAGAAAGGGGAAAAGATTGACGATGCCTACGAATGGAACCGCTCGATGAAGGCCTGTCGGGAACTGGAAAGAAAATTCGGTCTGAAACAGGTGGAGGACAAACGCAGGGAACTGCTGGAACCATATCTGAAGAAAGCGGACTATCAGAATGGCGATGTAAAGCAACAGGTTTCCAACATCCTTAAAAGCGTGTTCTCCACTTACCGTTTCCAGTCATTCGGAGAGTACAGCGCGTTGCTGTCCTGCTTCAACATCGAGGCGAAACAGGTCAGGGGCGAATTTGAAGGGACACCTTACAACGGCATTGTCTATACCATGACAGACAATACAGGCAAACCGGTATGTACGCCCATCAAGTCCTCCCTTATCGGAAAACGCTTCGGTTATGAAGGACTGGAAAAGCGTATTGGTTACAATACCCGTGAATACAAGAACAAAAAACGGCAGCCCAAAATACGGAACGATATTGCACTCGCCATGCATGGATGCCGTGGCAACCGGGAGGATTTCATCCGCCTCTTGAACGGCCGGGGAATAGACGTGGTGTTCCGGGAGAACGGGGAAGGACGCATTTACGGCGCGACCTTCATCGACCACAGGAACAGGGAGGTCTATAACGGCTCGCGGCTCGGAAAGGAGTTCTCGGCAAATGCCTTTGAGCGCCTCTTTAATAATCCGGGCAATATCCCGAATCTGGATGCGCCCATGCCGGACACCGGTCTGCAAAGCGGATTCTCCTCCGACATGGAAAGTGCCATAGAACAGGCTTTCGGGATCTTCGACTTTGAAGCAAACGGTCCCGACCCGCAGGAAGAGGCTCTTGCACGCAGGCTGTATCACAAGAAGAAAAAGAAACGCCGCTCACGGGGCATCTCCTAAAAACAATATTCATTCACCATTAAAATTATATCGTTATGCAACAGGAAGATGATTTGAGAGGACTGGCAAAGGTCATGGAATTCATGCGTGCCATATCCATCGTGTTTGTTGTCATCCACGTCTATTGGTTCTGTTACCGGGCATTCGTGGATGCGGGTATCAATATCGGAGTGGTCGATAAGATACTACTGAATTTCCAGAGGACGGCGGGGCTTTTCAGCAACCTGCTGGTGACAAAAGTGTTCGCCGTCATATTCCTTGCGCTGTCATGTTTGGGCACGAAGGGCGTGAAAAACCAGAAGATGACCTGGCGGAAAATATATACCGCCTTCCTTTCGGGGCTTGTATTGTTCTTCATGAACTGGTGGATGTTCGACCTGCCGTTCAGTCCGACAGTTGACGCCGCCATTTACACGGTAACGCTGACCGCCGGGTACATCCTTCTTTTGATGTCGGGCGTATGGATAAGCCGTATGCTGAAACACAACCTGATGGAGGACGTGTTCAATACCGCCAACGAGAGTTTCATGCAGGAGACACACTTGATGGAAAACGAGTATTCTGTAAATTTGCCGACCAAGTTCGTGTATCAGGGCAAGGAATGGGACGGATGGATCAACGTTGTAAACGTTTTTCGTGCGTCCATCGTGCTTGGAACGCCTGGCAGCGGGAAGTCCTACGCGGTGGTGAACAACTACATCAAACAGATGATTTCCAAGGGATTCGCTTTATATTTGTACGATTACAAATTTGATGACCTCTCGGTCATTGCCTATAACGAACTGCTTAAAAACATTGACAAGTACAGGGTCAGACCGGAATTCTACGTGATAAATTTTGATGACCCGAGACGCAGCCACCGCTGCAATCCCATCAACCCGAAATTCATGGCGGACATCTCGGATGCCTACGAATCTGCCTACACGATTATGCTCAATTTGAACAAGACCTGGATACAGAAACAGGGCGATTTCTTCGTGGAATCCCCGATTATTCTTTTGGCGGCTATTATATGGTATTTGCGCATCTACCAGGACGGAAAATACTGCACGTTCCCTCACGCGATAGAATTTCTGAACAAGCCGTATGCCGATATTTTCACAATTCTTACCTCGTATCCGTCTTTGGAAAACTACCTTTCCCCGTTCATGGACGCCTGGCAAGGGGGCGCACAAGACCAGTTGCAAGGCCAGATCGCTTCGGCAAAAATCCCGCTTTCAAGGATGATTTCCCCGCAGCTTTACTGGGTGATGACCGGTGATGATTTCACGCTCGACCTGAACAATCCCGAACACCCTAAAATCCTGTGTGTCGGTAACAATCCCGACAGGCAGAACATCTATTCAGCCGCCCTCGGACTGTACAACAGCCGTATCGTAAAATTGGTGAACAAGAAGGGACAACTGAAATCTTCCATCATCATAGACGAGCTGCCCACGATTTACTTTCGCGGTATTGACAATCTCATTGCCACCGCACGAAGCAACAAGGTGGCGGTATGTCTCGGCTTCCAGGACTTCTCTCAGCTGACCCGTGACTACGGTGAAAAAGAAGCGAAGGTAATCCAAAATACGGTGGGCAACATCTTCAGCGGTCAGGTCGTGGGAGAAACGGCTAAGAACCTTTCGGAACGCTTCGGTAAGATACTCCAACAGCGGCAGTCCATTTCCATCAACCGGCAGGACACCTCCACCTCCATCAACACGCAGATGGATTCGCTCATTCCGGCATCGAAAATAGCCAACCTCTCACAGGGTACATTCGTGGGCAGCGTAGCGGATAACTTCGGGGAAGAGATTGACCAGAAGATTTTCCATGCCCGCATTATTGTCGATAATGAGAAGGTAGCAGCGGAAACCAAAGCCTACAAGAAAATACCCGTCATCAACGAGTTCAAGGATGCGGACGGCAACGACATCATGCAACAGCAGATAGACCGGAACTATTCCCAGATAAAAGCGGACGTGGTGCGGATAATCGAAGATGAGATGACCCGTATAAAGAACGACCCTGATTTGAAACACCTGATACCACAGGAAGAAAATGACAAGGATAATGAATAGCCATTGAAAGGCCGCTTTTTTATTTTAGCCTGCAAAGGTCGTCCCGTGCCTTTTGGATTGAGCAAGGTCGAGCCCTACGGGTTTTCGGGGAAATCTTCCGCGCTCCGCTTGCGGTATTTTCCCGAAAAGCCTTGCACAATCCGGCACGGAACGGTAAGGCAGGCAAGAAATAAAATACCGGCTCGCCGGTCGGAATTGTTTAACTAAAAAACAAGTTATGAGCAATACAAGAGTGGTCAATATCCGCAAGGAATCCTGTGATGTATATATAGGAAGAGCGGGACAAGGGAAAGACGGTTATTTCGGAAATCCGTTCAGGCTGGAAGCGACAATGACAAGGGGCGGCACGCTGGACCGTTACAGGAAGTATTTCTACTATCGTTTAAGTACGGATGAAAAGTTCCGCAGACGAATCGGAGAATTGCAGGGCAAGACATTGGGGTGTTTCTGCAAGCCGAATCCTTGTCATGGGGACATCATCAAGGAATACTTGGAACGCATGGAGGGATGTACCGATGAAATAGCCATAGAAAAGACCTACTGGAAAGGAGTGGCTTATCCAGTTCGGGAAATCCAAGTCGGTAATGACATTTTCAGGGTGTCAGTAAAAAGCCTGTGCGATGAGCTGGTGAACGATATGCATAACGGCATTTATGAAGCGATGGAAGCGAGCGAGGAGATTGACGGTTACTGCACGGATGAGGAACTATGTACACTGACCGATGATGACCTGTACAGAATGTGCTGCTGAAATAAAATTCAAACAATAAAAAACAGAAATGACATGAAAAAGAGAAGCAACTTTACACCGATGAAAAGATTCCATGAGATTCTTGACAATTATGGTCTGAAACTGATGGAGGTGGGAACCAACCACCTGAGAGTATTTTTTGGCAACCGGAAATTGTTCGACTACTATCCGCTGAGAATGAAACTGTTTGATTACCGGCAGTGGCAGCAACTGACCTATCCGTCGGTCATGGACGGTACGGACAAATGGGAAACGGAACTGGAAGGAATCATCAACAGCCTTATGGTATCACCGCAATAAACATTGACATTATGCACAAGAAAAACAGACAGACGCTCGTTTGGGATAACATTCCTGAATGGGCGATTTTCGCATTGGAGTACGGCATCGAGGAAGAATTGTTCCTGCCGAACGAGGATTTGGAAATGATAAGCCGGTTCATCGGCGAGAATTTCCCGAACGGCTACACGATGAGTGTGGATTGGGAATCATGCACGGAGTTCAACCCACGTCCGGCATTCGGGAAACCGTGCAAGACTCACAAGGTGACTTTTGTAACAAACTAAAACTACCTGCTATGAGAAAGATAACATTAAGCGAATACAATTCTATCCCGAAGGATTATCGCGGGACTTGGACTGTGGAGCGTTGGGACTTACCCAATTGGGGGGAAATACGCGAAAAACACATGGGAAAGCGCACCATGATGGTGTATGACAAGGGAACGTGCCTGTTGGTGGAAGGACTCGGATTTGAAATCGTAGACGATAGCACTTGGAAAAAGCCGGAGGAAGTCAAAAAAGAAATAGGTAGTCATTACCTGAAATTCTACAGCGAGCAAGAATGTGAACCTCATTATGCGGACTGCATTATCCGGTGGTGCGACACGTTGGAAACGGAAGTAGTGAGGATTGCGCTGGTGATGGATTCCGACAACGAGAAGGATTATGAGATATTCTTCTACTGCGACAGCTTGGAAGATTTAAAATCACTGGCGGACAATGGCAAAGAGGATTTCACCATAGCCGGATGTTCCGGTTTTGGGATATACGAAGAATTGTTACAAACAACTTAAAAACATCGGACATGAAAATCAAATGTCAGGAACACTACGAAAAGACCGTCAAGTATGCTGAAAGCATCGGAGACGAAACGCTGAACAAATGTATCGAACGCCTCAAGCAATGGGAGGTCAACTCCAATGGCAAGTACGAAATTGAACTGTATACCGATTTCGCACCGTATTCATTCGAATTCGCAGAGGTGGCGCAAGACGGGACAAGGGGCGTTGTCGGAGGGCTTCTCTATCATGGCAAGCCGGACCAATCATTTGCCGTAATGATTGGAGGACCGTTTCACGGCTGGAGCATACATACCTAAAATGATACCTTAAAGGTAAAAATTCATTTGAAACCGAATCGCAGAAATGCAGAAATAAATTTTTAACTTGAAATTTTTGGCCAATATTTTGTAGTTCCCACAAAAAAGCATTATCTTTGCACAGAGTTCATCCCTCATTTGAGGGAAGGAAATCGAAAAACGCAAGCCATAGAAGTTCTGCGTTTTTTGCTTTTTATAACAGTTCCGATAATCTACCCCTTTTATATTTTTTCATTATCTTATCACGTGCACGGTCTTTTCCTTCAAGATGATATGCCGTTAAAAGATAATACGATGAATTGTCCCTTCTCGGTTCCAAGACAACTACATAGTATTCGTCCATATCATAGATATAAGTCCGTTTGCCTCTCGGTTCGCAAACCGAAAAGTATAACATCCTATCCTCTTTTCTTTGTTCTACGTGATGTCTGATCCAATGTAACCGTTGGGAACGTTTCATGTCAAATTCCCGATGATGCTCTTCCTTGTCCGTTTCCTTTCTTGTAAGGTGGTTGAACAGGGTTTCCATGGCGATAATCCCGTCTTCTTTTGGAGTCGGATATATGGACTTGCCGTTGAAACTGAAATGGGGATTGTCTTGAATATCCCTGTTAAATATGGCTCGCAATGATTTTGTCCTTTCATATTCCGACATCCCCAGCAAGTCAAGCAAGTCATTATATTTCTTTGTCAAGTTGAAGGGCATAGTTATCGCAGGTTTATAAAGAACAGGTTTAACTTTTCGGAATAAATAGTCTTATCAAGGTTTTGAGTGTGAAGATGCTTCATGATACGTTCGATAATCATCATTTTCGCAACATTCCTATGCTCCTTGTCATTCATGTTATATGATATGGCTCCAGTTATAAAATCTGCCATTTGCATAAGCAGGCTTTCGTTGGAACAAATATTCTGTACATTGCGGAATACACCATACCTGGTATTAAGTATCTCTTTCAACCTGCGCACTTTTTGAGCACAGAGGGAGTCTTTTATGTCAATATACACATTATAGCGGTCCGATGTATCTATCTTGTAATTAAGCAGCAGATAGTACATCTTATAATAGAAGTCGTCATAATCATCACATTCAATCTGTGATTTTCTTATGCCTATCGCTCGGAACTTCAAATCCGTATCAAAAAAATAGTCAATCAATTCCAGATAAAACCTGACTTTTGACATCGAAACTTTGCTCCATTTTATTTCAGCATAAAAGTTATGCTCCTTTTTGAGTTCGTCTATCCTTTTGCTATGTCTCCGAATTTGCGGATAAGCACAACTTACCAGCCCTAAAAACATATAGTCTTTGTGGTCGTGCTCTATATGGCAACTTTCGTCGCAATAATAATTAAAAGTCTTATTCATAACGAATACAAAATTACTCATTTTATTTGGATTGCCATTGCTTTTTATATGTTGATTTATAGAGATTAGGCGTTATTTCTTCATTCTTCCATAAACTACCATCCTAAGTCACGCTTCACTCACTAAGTCCCTTTGAGAAGATAACTCGGAGGACGATACCTTTTACGTTCAGGCCTCCGGTTTTCGCGCAAAAAATTCCCTGCGGTAATTTTTCTTCGAAAAAACGTTCAGGTATCGCCGTCCGAGTTGGGTGAAAAGGTCGGGACTTAGCAAGCGAAGCGACCTACGACGCATAGGACAAGGTCAAGACAAAAACTGATGGCGGTATTTTACAAAATCAGGCCGTCTCAATTGGAACATTTTTCTAATTACTAAATCATTTTCCTTTCAGCCGCCTGTCTTATGAAAAATACAAGGAAGTGGGGACAAAAGCAGCTCGCTCTCAACTCTGCATAATACAGGTTTCCTTTTTTCTACTTCGTCCCATTTCCCTGCCTCGGTTTCTCTATGCCTCCCCGTACCTTGTTCCGCCCTTTTTCTTCCGTTTTTCCCTTTTTTTGTCCTCGTGCTGTCACCCCTGCGGTGAAACGTGATGACAAGCGATGCAATGTGTAGTACAACGTGTTGCAAACCAATTATTTATCAAAATTTGCTATATATATTTGCGGTGACAATAGTAGTTATCAACTCTAAAAACTCAAAGTTATGGCAAAGAAAAATGTGAGGGACGAACCCCTGAAGCCGCAAGTGAGCGAGAATGAACAGATGAGTGACATCGTGTTCATACTCGACAAGATGGAACTGATTTTACAGGCGGTGTCAAAAATCGGAAAGGACGGGAAATACAGCACCGTTCCGGCAGACAAGGAACACAGCAACTCCTTCCTGAAAATCGACCGGTACGCCAACATGTTCGAGAATTTCGTGAAAAACTTCTGGAGCCAGCTCAAAGACCCGACCCGTTTCGGCATCCTCTCCGTCAAGGCGGATACGCTGGACAGCCCGGAAGTAAAGCAGGCCATCGAAGACCTCGCCGCCGGAAAGCAGACAAAAGCCGTGGAAGACTTCCTCAAAAAATACGAAATCGTTCCACGCGACAAGGAAAACCAAAGTATCAACAATCAAAATCAAGAAGAAATGGCAAAGAAAAATGAGACACAGCAGCAGGCCGCCCAAGGTGACGGCACGCAGCAACCCAAGTACCGCTACAACGAGTCCATGATCAACTGGGAGGAACTGAAGCATTTCGGACTTTCCCGTGAATACCTCATGGAGCGCGGTCTCCTTGACCAGATGCTCAGGGGCTACAAGACCAACCAGGTGGTACCCATCAGCATGAATTTCGGCTCCGCCGTATTACGTACCGATGCACGACTGTCATTCCAGCAGTCCGTGGGAGGCCCTATCGTATTAGGTATCCACGGCATCCGCCAGAAACCCGAACTCGAACGCCCGTACTTCGGTCACATCTTCTCCGAAGAGGACAAGAAGAACCTGTTGGAGACAGGCAACATGGGACGTGTCGTGGAACTGAAAGGGCGCAACGGCGAATACATCCCTTCTTTCATCAGCATCGACAAGCTCACCAACGAGGTGGTCGCCATGCGCGCGGAAAACGCCTACATCCCGCAAGAAATCAAAGGTGTGAAACTGACCGACCAGGAAATCAACGACCTGCGCGAAGGCAAGAAGGTGTTCATCGAAGGCATGATTTCCAATAACGGCAAGGAGTTCGACGCCCACATCCAGGTCAACGCCGAACGCAGGGGCATCGAATACATCTTCGAGAACGACAAGCTCTTCAACCGCCAGTCATTGGGCGGCGTGGAACTTACCAAGCAGCAGATTGAAGACCTCAACGCGGGCAAGGCCATCTTCGTGGAGGGTATGGAGCGCAAGGACGGTGAGTTGTTCTCCTCGTATGTCAAGCTGGACGAGGCCACGGGCAGACCTTCCTACACACGCTACAATCCCGATTCCCCAGAGGGAGCGCGTGAAATTTACATTCCCATGGAGATTAACGGCGTGAAGATCACCGCCGAGGAACAGCAGCAACTGCGCGAGGGCAAGGCCATCTTCCTCAACGACATGGTGAACCGCAAGGGAGAGGAATTCTCCGCGTTTGTGAAGCTGGACATGAATACCGGCAGGACGATGTACTCACGCACGCCGGACGGATTCAACGAGCAGCAGGCGCCACGTATCCCGGCGGAAGTTTACGGTCATGTGTTCACGGCGCAGGAAAAGGCGAACCTCCAGGACGGTAAGACCCTCCTTACCGAAGGGTTGAAAAATAACGGACAGACGTTCAGCTCCTACCTGAAAGTGAATCCTTATTCCGGGCAGTTGCAGTATTTCCAGGAGAATCCGGATATCCGCAGGGACACTTCCCGTCAGGCGGCACAGGCGGATACCGCCCAAGGCCAGCAGCAGGAACAAAAGAAAGGGGCAAAACAAGCGGTATAACCCCGATCGGAGAGAGACAAAATCAGTTTTACAAACATCAAATCCCCAAACCGTATGAATACGAATCGGAACATCCCTTATATTTATAATGTAAAAGATATTGACTGGACCGCTCTGAAAGCCGTGGGTATCGGCAAGGAACAACTGGAAGTGGACGGCAGCCTCGACCTGTTGTTGCAAGGCAAGGAGTCGGAAATCATCCCGTTGAGACTTTGTACCCCGGTTATCAGCCTGACCATGGACGCCACACTCAAACTGGTACCCGGTGACAACAACAAGCCAATCATGGAAATCAACGGCCTCCGCCAGGAGGAACCTTCAAAGAAATAACAAAAAAATAAAACAAGTTTAACCTATCCCCCGTACCGCCCAATCCGGTACGGGACATCAAAAAAGAAGAATATGATCGCAATAGTGACTGACAGGCCCAACGTGGGCAGAGAGATAGCAAGAGTGTTGGGAGCCGACAGAAAAGAGAACGGCTATATGACCGGGAACGGCTACATGGTGACATGGACATATGGCAACATGCTTTCCCTGGCAATGCCGAAGGATTCAGGGACAGCCCGTGTGGAAT
>OHPD01000978.1_pt1 | contig 14147 bp, 10 predicted proteins | sample 1577641 | NCBI WGS metagenome assembly OHPD01 (sample SAMEA3879532, study PRJEB24766) | human gut metagenome | biome: human-associated habitat; feature: feces | place: USA | collected 1985/1987
ATATGATTTTAACTACTGCCCTGAAGTTTTGGAAACATTCATTAATAAACATCCGGATCATGATTATTTTGTAAAATTTAATTGTCCTGAGTTTACAAGTCTTTGTCCTATAACAGGCCAGCCTGATTTTGCAACAATATATATATCATATATTCCTGATAAGCTTATGGTTGAATCAAAGTCACTTAAATTATATCTGTTCAGTTTCAGAAATCATGGTGATTTCCATGAGGACTGTGTGAATATAATTATGAAGGATTTAATCAGGCTTATGCAGCCAAGATATATAGAAGTGTGGGGCAAGTTCACTCCACGAGGAGGAATATCAATTGACCCATATTGCAATTATGGCAAGGAAGGAACTGCATTTGAGGATATGGCAAAGCAGAGACTTTTATGGCACGATATGAATCCTGAAAAGGTTGATAACAGATGATGTAAAGCTGGTAACAGATTAGTTATAAGGCTATTAAGATAGTTAGTTATATTAAATTAGATTAAAGCTGGAAGTATATGCTTAATATAGCGCAATTTTATTTAATTAATAAGTCTGCGTAATATTGGCATATACTTCCAGCTTGTTTCTTAATTATGTGTTTATTTCAAGTTTCAAGTTGCTTCAAAATGTATAAATTTGGGATTATTAACCTGCGATTTTAAAGATAATTTAACAATATTTAACAAATTTTAGTAAAACTTAATAAATGGATTGATATTGTAAATACATAGTGATAATATATATTTAAATATTTAAGATACGATCAATTGAATATTTAATGTGTAGAAGAACGGAGGAATAATATGAGCAAGGAACACACAGAGAAAAATGCTGCAGTCGAGGGGTTCAAAAATAAACAACTGACCTATAAGATTTCAGTAGCAGTGGGTATATTATTAGTTGCCTGCCTTACGGTTATGATTGCAATTAGTGCAACAATTGCAGCTAAGTTTATGAATAGTAGTATAAGTGGTGAGTTTGATGGAATTGCACAGCAGAATGGTGTATCAGTACAGGAGGTACTTGACAGAGCCTCAGATGTTGCTAATATTCTTCAGAATTATATTACGGAACGTTATGATGATTATGCTAAGACCGGATATACTGGAGAGACAGTTAAGAGTGAAGTATATGATGTACAGTTACAGAAGATGAACAAAGAGATTGAGCAGTTTATGATCAGCGTAGCCAATACATCTGTAACATCAAGTAAAAGCATTGCAGGTGTTGGTGTATTTTTTGAGCCTAATGCTTTTGACCCTGCTATTAAAGATTATACAATCTATGTAAGTGAATCAGATGCACAGAGTGGAAAGGTACAAAGCTATGGTGAGTATTCAAGCTATGGTTCAAAGGACTATTACAAGAATGCAGCAGCTTCACAGCAGAGCAGCTTTACAAGTCCATATAAGGATCAGGGCATCAATATGGTAAGTGCCTCTTTTCCAATTGTATATCATGGTAAGACACAGGGTGTAATTCTTGTAGATATTAATGTTGATACATTCAGCGGACTCCGTTCAACAGACGATAAGTACAATACAATGTATGTAGATGTACTTATGGGTGATGGTACATTTGTATATGACAGCGAATCAGATGAATATGTTGGAAAGAAGTTAAGCGATGTTTTACCAGCTAAAGAATATGCCAAGATACAAAAGGGCATTGATACAGGAAGCAGTTTCAGTGTAACAACTAAGAAGGATGATGGTTCTAAGGTTGAAAGATATTATGCACCTATTAAAGCTGTTAATCAGACCTGGTGGGCAGCAAGTGCATTAAATAAGACAGATCTTGAGCGTAATACGATTATTCTTGTAGTGTTTATGATTGTTATTTCGATTATAACTTTAGTAATTATAATTGTTATCAGCAATAAGCTTATTAAGAAGTACATTAAGCCTATAGATGATGTAGTTGCAGTAGCGGACCAGCTTGCGATGGGAGATTTCTCAGTTAATATTAAGAAGAATTATAATGATGAAATTGGTCAGCTTGCTGAGAAGTTTGATAATATGGCGGGAAGATTAAGTGCAATAATTAAAGACCTAACACGAGGTTTAAAAGAGATGGCAGGTGGTAACTTTAATATATCACCTAATGTAGAACACATCGGTGACTTTAAGGACATTGAAGTTGCTTTAGTAAAAGTTATAACAGATCTTTCATCAACTCTTTCAGAGATTAATGGTGTTGCAGATATGGTAGCTTCCAATGCAAGCCAGCTTTCAGATGGTGCACAGGCAATTACTGAGGGTGCAACGGATCAGGCAAGTTCAGTACAGGAATTACAGAGTACAATTGCTAATGTAGCTGATCAGGTTGATATGAATGCACATAATGCTAATAAGGCTAATGAAATGGCTAAAGCTGTTGGTGACCAGATTATTGAAAGTAATAATCAGGTACAGCAGATAGTTCACGCTATGGAAGTTATCACAGAGAATTCTAAGCATATCAGCAGTATTATTAATACAATTGATGAGATTGCCTCAAGTACTAACCTTCTTGCACTTAACGCTTCGATTGAAGCTGCAAGAGCAGGTGAAGAAGGAAGAGGCTTCGCAGTTGTTGCAACACAGGTTGGTAATCTTGCAGCACAGAGTGCAGATGCAGCTAAGAGCTCTGGTGAACTTATAGTTCAGGCAATTAATGCAGTTGAAGAGGGCAAGGGAATGGTTGATGATGCAGCTGCTAAGCTTATGGAGTCAGTTGAGAAGACTAAAGAACTTGTTGAGAATATCGAGCAGATTTCAGTTGCTTCAGAACAGCAGGCTGAATCATTAAAGCAGGTATCAAAAGCAGCAAGCCAGATAGCAGCTGTAGTAGAAGAGAATACAGCTATGGCTGAGGAAAGTTCTGCAAGCAGTGAGGAACTTGCTTCACAGGCGGACAGATTAAAAGAATTAGTTAGTGCATTTAAGCTTATGAAGTAATATAAAAAGCTGCCACTTTTAGCGGATTGACCGTTAAAAGTGGCTTTTTTTATGTCCTTGCACAGTATTTTTTTGATTAATTATGTGATTAGATATTGATTTCTATGATAAATGGTTATATTATATATATAACGTAGTAATCAATACTATGTAATATGAAGATAATTACAGCACATATTAAGAAAGCGTGTGCAGAAAAGAGGATTATTATGGAAAAGATTAAGAAAAATGTATCTAACATAAAGATAAAAGACCCAGGAAGTGCAATAACACATTTTATAGCAATGCTTATGGCATTATTTGCTGCAACACCGCTTATAATTAAGGCATTGTCAGCACCTGATACAATACATGTTATTTCACTTTCAATATTTATAGGAACAATGATTTTGCTGTATGCTGCAAGTACAACTTATCATACAGTTAATGCAACACCTGGAATTAATAAAATATTAAAGAAGTTAGACCATTGTATGATATCGGTTATGATAGCGGGTTCCTATACTCCTGTATGCTTAGTTGTCCTTCATAACAAGACAGGATATGCACTGTTAGCACTGGTATGGGGAATTGCAATAGTTGGTATTATCTTTAAATTATGCTGGGTAACCTGTCCTAAGTGGGTATCATCAGTTCTTTATATTGTTATGGGCTGGGCGTGTGTATTATCATTTACACAGATAATAAATGCACTTCCAACAGCGGCATTTGCGTGGTTGTTAGCAGGTGGAATAATATATACAATCGGTGGCGTCATATATGCACTTAAGCTTAAGGTGTTTAATGCCAACCATAAGTATTTTGGTTCTCACGAGATATTTCATCTGTTTGTTATGGCAGGAAGCATATGCCACTTTATTATGATGTTTAATTATGTGGCTGTAATGCCTTTAAAGTAGTAAGTTCTTTTAAAAATACACACAAATTATGGAAATAGAATTTTATATGTGTTATCCTCTATAATCGGGTCTGTAACTATTGTTGCAGACCCGATTACAGGTTGTCAGACCAACGAACGGAGGATTAATATGTTATTTTCAGATGTCGATGCAATTGCTAAGGCAGCATCGAATAAGGCAGAGTTATGCAACAACCATTTCGGGAAGTATTTTATGCGCTCTATTATGGCAGGCTTCTATATTGTTGTTGCAACAATTTTATCGAATGTGAGTGCGGCAGTACTGCTTCCAACTTATCCACAGTTTGGTAAGCTTTTAGGTGCATTTTTATTCTCAATTGCAATTGTACTCGTCGTATTTATGGGAGGAGAATTATTTACAGGTAATAATTTTGTTATGGCGATTGGCGCATACAATAAGACGGTTTCAGTAAGAGATCTAATAAAAGTATGGGTTGTAAGCTATATAGGTAACTTTGCCGGTGCATTTATTCTTTCGGGTTTATTTGTATATAGTAAGGCTTCACACACAATAATGGTTGATTATTATAACAGCTTTATATATTCTAAGATTTCAGCAGGTTCCATGGAACTTTTAGTAAGGGGGATTCTTTGTAATTTCCTTGTATGTATGGCAGTATTAGTTGGTACTAAGTTAAAGACAGAAAGCGGCAAGCTTATAATAATGTTCTGTATTATTATGGCGTTCGTAGTTGCTGGTTTTGAGCATTGTATTGCTAATATGAGTACATTTTCTATTGGATATATGTTACTTGGTGATATTGGCACAGCTTCTGTTATCAAGAGTATGATTATGGTGACAATCGGCAATATGCTTGGCGGAGCAGTGCTTCTTGGAGTGCCGGTACAGATTATGAAAGCAGAACACTAAAATTAAAGTCATTAGTAATGAATAAAGCATGAAAGGATTAGTGAGTTGTATGAAAGAAAATCTTAAAAAGCTTGCAAAATATTATAAGCCATATTTAGGCACATTTATTATAGATATGATTCTTGCGATGATGTCTGCGGCGGTGGCACTTGTCATACCGCTTGTTGTAAGATATATAACTTCTAAGGTTGCCTATATGCCGGCAGATGAAGCGTCTAAGGCAATATTTACAATAGTTGTGATATTATTCGTGCTTGTTCTTGTGCAGTGGGGGTGTAATTATTATATATCTAATTACGGACACGTTATGGGAGCTAAGATTGAATACGATATGAGGGCTGAGATTTTTAACCACTACCAGAAGCTTTCTTATTCATTCTATGATGACCAGAAGGTTGGACAGTTATTATCAAGAATAACTTCGGATTTATTCGATATAACAGAGCTTTTACACCACGGTCCTGAGAATATAACAATATCACTTATTAAGATTGTAGGTGCACTTGTTATATTAAGCACTATAGATGTAAGGCTTACGCTTACTGCATTTGTGCTTGTGCCTGTTATGCTTGTATTTGCATATTTCCTTAATAAGAAAATGAAGCGTGCATTTAAAAGAAACCGTATCCGTATAGGTGAGATTAATGCACAGATAGAAGATAATCTGTCAGGAATACGTGTTGTTAAATCATTTGCTAATGAGGATATAGAGTGCGGTAAGTTCAAAAAAGGCAATGATTTATTCTTAGAGTCAAAGAAAGACAGCTATCATTATATGGGAATGTACAATGCCGGACTTACAGCATTTACAACTATGATTAATGTAATTGTAATTGCAGTGGGCGGTATAGGAATAACAAGAGGCTGGGTTAATATTACAGACTTCGTAACATTTTTATTGTATATAAATATATTTACGGAGCCGGTAAAGGTACTTATTGATTTTACAGAACAGTTCCAGAACGGTTATTCCGGTTATGAAAGATTTCTTGAGATATTATCAGTTGAACCGGATATAAAGGAAAAGCCAGATGCAGTTGAACTTAAAGACGTTAAGGGTGAGATTACATTCGACAATGTATCTTTTAGATATAAGGACGGAATCGAGGAAGTATTATCAGGAATCAGCTTTAATGTTACACCAGGCAGATATGTGGCACTGGTAGGTCCGTCAGGAGCAGGAAAGACTACATTATGTTCGCTTATACCAAGATTTTATGAGGCGACAGAAGGAAGCATAAGAATTGATGGAAAAGACATTAAAGATGTTACTCTTAAGAGCTTAAGGGATAATATCGGGGTTGTCCAGCAGGACGTATATCTGTTTATGGGAAGCATTAAAGAGAATATACGATACGGAAAGCCAGATGCTACCGATGACGAAGTAATTGCAGCGGCAAAGCTTGCCAATGCACATGAATTTATAGAAGCATTTGAAAATGGATACGACACGGATATAGGACAAAGAGGTGTCAAGTTGTCAGGTGGACAGAAGCAGAGATTATCAATAGCAAGGGTATTTCTTAAAAATCCACCTATACTTATATTTGATGAGGCAACATCAGCACTTGATAATGAAAGTGAGCAGATTGTACAGGAGTCGTTAGAGAAGCTGGCTAAGAATAGAACTACATTTGTTATAGCCCACAGACTTACTACAATAGAAAATGCTGAGGAAATATTTATGCTTACAGATGAGGGGATTAAGGAAAGAGGAACTCACAAGGAGCTTATGGAGTTAGATGGTGAATATGCTCATATGGTTAAAATTCACTCAGCTAACTAGAAAAAGTATTGAAAATGTGTTATACTAATCATAGTTATAACGAAAATGTTAATCGCTGTATATTATTGTATGGCTGATTATAATATATGGAGGATGACGTATATGGAAATGTGGGATATATATGATGCCAACAAAGAAAAGACAGGCAGATTAATGAAAAAGAATGACTGGCAGCTTAAAGATGGAGAATATCATCTTACAGTGTTAGGTGTCATAGAACGTCCGGATGGAAAGTTCCTTATTACACAGCGTGTTATGACTAAGGCGTGGGCTCCTGGCTGGTGGGAAGTATCAGGCGGAGCGGCTCAGGCAGGTGAGGAGTCAATTGATGCAGTAAGACGTGAGGTTCGTGAAGAGACAGGAATTGACGTTACAGATGCCAGAGGTGGATATGTATTCACCTATAAAAGAGAGAATCCTGGCAAGGGCGACAATTATTTTGTAGATGTATACAAGTTCATTAAAGATGTTAAAGATGAGGACATACATATACAGACAGAGGAAGCCTTAGGGTATAAGTTCGTTACCAGAGAAGAGCTTAAACAGATAGCAGCAACAGGAGAATTCCTGCATTATGACAGTATTAAGCAGGTATTTGAAGATTAGATATTGGATTAAGTAAGAATTGCTGTTATTAAGTGAATATTTGTACTTGATTTATAAAATGTATTTATAATAGAAGAAGCACCAGCAGATTTATTCTGATGGTGCTTTTTAGCTATAAGAAGTAATAAAGCTTAAGAAAGGAATGTGGTATGCTTAAATATTTAAAAAAGTATTGGTTCTTTGCTCTGCTTGCACCTGTATTTATGATAGGTGAGGTTTCTATGGACTTGTTACAGCCGGAGCTTATGAGCAGAATAATTGATGACGGTGTATTGGGGCTTAACAATGGCGGGGTTGGCAATCTTAATACAGTAATTACCATCGGGCTTAAAATGATAGGATTTGTGGCACTTGGTGGTATCTGTGGCATTATGTCCGGTGTCTTTGCCAATCTTTGTGCACAGCAGTTTGGTAATGATGTAAGAAAAGCTGTCTTTAAGAGAATTATGGAATTCTCTTTTGAACAGACTGATAAATTCTCCACAGGTTCTTTAATTACAAGGGTTACGAATGATATAACACAGCTTCAGAATTTTGTAATGCAGTGCCTGAGAGGCTTTGTGCGTACAAGTATGCTGTTTATCGGTGGTATAGCGTGTATGGTGTCACTTAATATGGAATTTGGAATAATAATTGCGTGTGCACTTCCGTTTGTTGCAGTATGTGTTGTATATTTCATAGCCAAGGCCAATCCTAAGTTCACAGTGTTACAAAAGAAGCTTGATAAGGTTAACAATGTAATGCAGGAAAATGTGTCTGGTGCAAGAGTTGTAAAGGCATATGTCAAGGAAGATTACGAGACAGAAAGATTTGAGAAAGCTAATAATGAGCTTGTTTCAACACAGCTTGATGTACTTTTACTGCTTTCTTATATGACACCTATTATGAATATTATATTAAATCTTTCAGTTGTTGCGGTTATAAAGGTTGGTGGAATACAGGTAAGTGCAGGAAGTGCAACGCCTGGTAATGTAATGGCGGCGATTACATATTGTTCACAGGTGCTTAATGCGGTTATGCGTATGACGATGATATTTCAGACAGCTTCAAGGGGAATTGCCTCAAAGAAGCGTGTTATGGAGATAATTAACTGTGATCCGGCAATAAAGAGCGGTACATATAATAAAGAAACTGCCGTTAAGGGAAAAGTTGAATTTAAGAATGTGTCATTTGCATATCCAGGTATGGATAATGAAAATGTTATTGAGAACTTTAACCTTGTTATTAATCCGGGTGAAACTATCGGAATACTGGGTGCAACAGGCTGCGGCAAGTCAAGTCTTGTAAATCTCATACCACGTTTTTATGATGTGACTAAGGGGGAAGTACTTATAGATGATGTCAATGTTAAAGATTATGATTTGCAGGTTTTAAGGGATAAAGTGTCAATAGCATTACAGAAGCCGGAGATATTCAGCACTACAATAGCAGAAAATATTGCGTGGGGTGATGACAGTGCAGACATTGAAAAGATAAGACAAGCCGCTGACATAGCACAGGCAACAGAATTTATTGACAACAGGACAGATGGTATGGATACACAGGTAAGTCAGGGTGGACACAGTCTTTCAGGAGGCCAGAAGCAGAGAGTTGCCATAAGCCGTGCAGTGCTTAAGAATTCAGAGATACTTATATTTGATGATGCTACAAGTGCACTTGATTTAAAGACAGAGGCTGATCTTTATTCAGAGCTGTCGGTAAAGAAATATGATGTAACCAGGATTATAATTGCCCAGAGAATTGCTTCTGTAAAGAATGCAGATAGAATTGTTGTAATGGATAATGGCAGATTAGCAGATGTTGGAAGCCATAGTGAGCTTATAAAGACAAGTGAGATATATAAAGATATTTATGAGTCACAGCTGAAAGGAAATGAATAGAATGGAGCAGAGCAGACAGGCACAGATGAATAATTATAAAGCCTTTGGCAGAAGACCTGGCAACCGCAATCTTACTGTTGAGAAGGCTAAGGACAAGAAGGGTACTTTAAAAAGACTGATAGCATATTTTGCGGCTGAGAAAGCTATGATTATAGGGCTTCTGGCGGCTGTTATCGTTGTAGTAATATGTTCGGTATATGCACCAAAGCTTCAGAGTAATGCAATTGATATTATAGCTTCTGGCAGATTTAAGGAATTAACTCCGATACTTATAACAATGGTGGTTGTATACATAATACATAGTATATGTACATTTTTACAGACCAAGATAAGTGCGGTATTAAGCCAGAATATCGTAAAGAAGATGAGAGAAGATTTATTCAGGCACATAGTTAATCTTCCTGTAAGATACCTTGACAGTAACAGCCACGGAGATATTATGAGCCGTATGACTAACGATATTGAGAATATATCAACAACAGTTTCGCAATCGTTAAGTTCGATGTTCTCAGGCGTATTAACGATTATTGGAACAGTTATAATGATGACTGTATTATGTCCACAGCTTGCACTGTTATCGTGCGTTACTGTAATTCTTACAGTGATTGCAACTAAGTTCTTATCTAAGGCCATGAAGAAGTTCTTTACGAAAAGACAGGTGCTTTTAGGTAATCTTAATGGAACGGTTGAGGAGATGGTTACAGGTTATAAGTCAGTTGTTGCATATAACAGGCAGGAAAATGTCATAAAAGACTTTAACAATGTGTCGGATGAACTTACAAGGGTTGGAATTATAGCAGAGATTCTTGGCGGTTCAATGGGACCAGTTATGAATGTAATCAATAATATAAGCTTTGTTATTATTGCGGCATTTGGCGGATATTTTGCCATTAACCATATTATATCTATCGGTGTTATATCTGCATTTATCGTATATGCGAAGCAGTTTGGAAGACCAATTGATGAGCTTGCACAGATATATGGACAGATACAGACAGCCATAGCAGGGGCAGAGAGAGTATTTGCAGTTATGGACGAACCGCTTGAAGATAAGAGTGGTGATAAGAATATGGATAAGCTTGAGGGCGTTATTAAGTTTAAAGATGTCAATTTCTCATATACCAAGGACAAGCAGGTGCTATATGACTTTAATCTTCAAGTTAAGGCAGGACAGAAGGTGGCACTTGTAGGCTCAACAGGAAGCGGAAAGACAACAGTTGTCAATCTTTTAATGAGATTTTATGACGTTGACAGCGGAGAGATATTAATAGATGATGTTAATATAAAGGACATAGATTGTGCCACACTCCGTAAGAACACAGCGATTGTATTGCAGGATACTGTATTATTTGCAGATACAATAAAGAACAATCTTAAGTATTCCAATGAAGCGGCAACTGATGAGCAGATGTATGCCGCTGCGGCTATGAGCAACTGCGATACTATGATTAATAAAATGCCATTAAAATACGATACAGAGCTTATGGCAGAGGGTGAGAATATATCACAGGGACAAAGACAGCTTTTATCAATAGCAAGAGCATTTCTTGCACAGCCTAAGATCCTTATATTGGACGAGGCGACATCTAACGTGGATACAAGAACTGAAAAGCATATTCAGGATGCAATGCTTAAGCTTATGGAGAACAGGACAAGTCTTATAATAGCTCATAGATTGTCTACAATACAGGATGCTGACATAATCGTTGTTATGGATGAGGGGCATATAGTTGAAGCAGGCAATCATAAAGAACTTCTTAACAAAATGGGAAGATATTATAAATTATATATGACACAGTTTGCAGGACAGACAATATAGGTGTATAATTATCTATTACATAAGATTTGTGATGATGCACAGATTGAATTATAGATAATATATGCAGGAATGGTGATGGTATGCGTACAGAGAAAAAATCAAGCATAAAAAATAGTGCAACAAGGTTGATACTGATAGGGCTTCTTGTTCTTATACAGACTGGCTGGATGATATTTTTAATGATGAAGCTGAATACATATTCAACTGCCATAACATTGCTTCTTACATTTATAGCAATGTTTATTGCCCTTAAAATATTTGGAACACACGTTAATGCGGCACAGAAAATGCCCTGGCTTATCGTAATAACTGCAGTTCCGTTTTTTGGAATATGTATATATCTGCTATTTGGACGTTCTATTGTAACTAAAGGTGTTAGACGTTCATTTAATAATATTGAAACGAATGTGCTTACCCTCTTAAAGCAGGATAAGGGCATAATAGATGATATAGCCAGCAAGGACAAGGGCGTAGCTAACCAGTGCAGATATATAAGCAATACAGCAAGATATCCTGTATACAGCAATACAGATGTAAAATATTATCCAACTACTGATGTAAGCTTTGAGGAACAGCTTGTTGAACTTGAAAAGGCAGAGCATTTTATATTTATGGAATATCACGCTATTGAAGATGCTGAAAGCTTTGCAAGGCTTAAGCATATCCTTGAAAATAAGGCACAGAGCGGTGTGGAGGTAAGAATATTCTATGACGATTTAGGAAGTATTTTTTTCCTTAATAAAGAGTTCATAAAACAGATGAGGCAGAAGGGCATACAGTGCCGTGTATTCAATCCACTTAAAGTTATTGTAAATATGTTTATGAATAACAGGGATCACAGGAAGATAACCGTTATTGACGGCAAGGTAGGCTTTACAGGTGGATATAATCTTGCAGATGAGTATTTTAATATAACACACCCATATGGTTACTGGAAGGACACAGGAATTAAGCTTCAGGGTGATGCGGTAAAGAGTCTCACAGCAAGCTTTCTTACTATGTGGAATGCCATAGAACATACTGATAATGATTATAATAAATATCTTGATGCGACAGATGGTACATATAAGGCAGTTATGAAAGACTGTTATGTACAGCCATATTCAGATAATCCATTAGGACAGGACAGAATTGGTGAGGACGTGTACCTTAATATTCTAAAAAATGCCAAGGACTATGTGTATATCACAACTCCGTATCTTATTATCACTGATGAGATGGAAAGAGAGTTAAGGCTTGCGGTTAAGAGAGGTGTTGATGTAAGAATTGTCACACCGGGAATACCAGATAAGAAGCTTGTATACAGAATTACAAGGTCTTATTATGAGCCACTGTGTTCGGCTGGCGTGAGAATATATGAGTATACACCAGGATTCTGTCACGCTAAGCAGTGGGTATGTGATGATGAAGTATCTGTTGTTGGCACAATCAATATGGACTACAGAAGCTTATATCTTCATTTTGAAAATGCAGTATTTATATATAATAAAGCGACGGCATTAAGTGTAAAGCAGGATATGTTAAATAACTTTGAGGCAGGACACGAAGTGACAGCTGATTATACTAAAGATGTTATTAAGCCATTAAGACTTGGGGTATGTATGTTAAGAATGATATCGCCTTTATTGTAAAATACTTGCAACAAATGTAAAATAATATATAATATTAGTGGCAAATTACATTTATCATTATAAGTGGTTAGATAATAAGTAAGAACAACATTTTGTGTCTATTGTTAGTACCTGGAGGAGGAACAGTGAGAGAAGAATTAGTAGCCGTAAAAGTTGACCACCCATTGGGAAGTACAGACGAGGATAACCCCTCGGTTGTGTATCCGATTAATGTCGGATACGTTATCAATGATAAGGATCTGGAATTCAAACCGGTAACAGATGACCAGAGAGTGTATCTTGTAGGTGTTGATGTTGCTGTTGATGAATATTCAGGTGTTCTTATTGCAGTTGCAAGAAGGAGAGATGATTCAGGAACAGTGTGGGTCGTTGCACCTGAGAACATATTATATACCAAACAGCAGATAGAAGAAATGATATATTTTAAGGAGCAGTATTATGACAGCTTCATTGAAATGGTCGATGAGGAGATGTGGGACGCTTATGATGCCAATGAGAATAAGTTAGGTTTTGAAGTTCGCAGAAGTATGGCAAAGTCACTTCCAGAAGGCGTGTACCACATAGTTGTTATGGTGTATACAGTTACAAAGACAGGAAAGGTGCTTACAACGCAGAGGTCGCGTAACAAGACGAATTCTTTAAAATGGGAAGTTACAGGAGGTTCTATTATCAGCGGTGAAACACCTAGGACAGGAGCGGTAAGGGAACTTCTGGAAGAAACGGGAATTAAGAAATCGCCAGAGGATTTAATTGAACTTTATAGGTATACTGATGATGCAAGACATTGTATATATTATGGTTATCTTAATGTATGTGATGATGAGGAACACGTTAAATTACAGCAGGGTGAAACTATGGACTATATGTATATGCCATATGAGGAATTCATTGATTTCATAATGTCAGAGAGGTTCATTCCGTCAGAACAGAGGCGTTTTAAGCTTCATAGTGAGCATATAGTAAAGCAGATTAAGCAGGCTTGTATGGTACAGTAATAAATTTAATATAATCAGAAGGGAGAGTAATATGTCATTTAAGGAACTTGTATTAAAGAACCGTTCATATAGACGTTTTTTTGAGAATAAGAAAATAGAAAAGGACGAGCTTGTAAATCTTGTTGATATAGCAAGAAATACAGCTTCAGGTGCTAACAACCAGCCTTTAAGATATAAGGTTGTGTGTGATGAGGAAAGCAATAAAAAAGTGTTTGACACATTAAAATGGGCAGGTGCGCTTCCAGACTGGGATGGTCCTGTTGAGGGTGAAAGACCAGCAGGCTACATAATAATATGCAGTGCTTCAAGCGTATCAGCACCAAGAGATGAGGGAATAGCGGCACAGACAATACTTCTTGCCGCCAATGAGGTTAATCTTGGAGGCTGTATGTTTGCAAGTGTTAATATTCCTAAGCTTAACGAAGAACTTTCAATTCCAGAGGGTATGACAGCAAGACTTGTTATTGCATTGGGATATCCTAAGGAACAGGTTGTTATTGATGAAGTATCTGAGGGAGCGAATCTTAAGTATTACAGAGATGACAATCAGGTTCATCACGTACCTAAGTTAAAGTTAGAAAATGTATTATTATAAATTATAAGAAGAATGCAGAGTTTAAGCCTTTGCTTGGATTAACAGGAAACAGGCTTACATTCTGTGAATAGTTATAAAGAAACAGGCGGGATATTAAATCCCGCCTGT
>OHPD01001030.1_pt1 | contig 13427 bp, 10 predicted proteins | sample 1577641 | NCBI WGS metagenome assembly OHPD01 (sample SAMEA3879532, study PRJEB24766) | human gut metagenome | biome: human-associated habitat; feature: feces | place: USA | collected 1985/1987
ATGTGTTTTTCATAGTATTAGATTTAAGGTTAACAAAAAGATTGGCTGTCTGGGATAGATAGCCTTTTTTTATACACCTACATTATCTCCCCTCTTTTATTCAATAAATCCAATACATCTTTTACTTATAGCGGCATTTTATGAACGTTTCTGAATAGAAATGAAACAAGCCCTAAAAAACTTCGAAAAAAATTATTTCGTTTAACATTTGAAACATAGAGGGTTATCTCCATTATTGAAAAACAAGTAAAAAAAATCTTGCTAAAAGATTTGCATAGTCAAAAACTTCCCCCTATCTTTGCACCGCATTTGAGAGAGAATGCGGGTTCAAGGAAGTTTGGGTGAGTGGCTGAAACCACCAGTTTGCTAAACTGACGTACTCGTAAGGGTACCGGGGGTTCGAATCCCCCAGCTTCCGCAAAATCTCAAAATAAAAAGAGCTAAGTATTTTAAGACTTAGCTCTTTTTAAATCAATCAAAAATCCGGTGGGTTCGTCTAACGGTTAGGACACATGCCTCTCACGCATGTAATACGAGTTCGATTCTCGTACCCACTACACAACGAGGAAATGAATCAATTCATTTCCTCGTTTAATTTATACACCTCAAAGAAAGATTCTTTATCAATCCTCAACCTAATTCTCTCTTCCCGTTTCTGCCCTGCCAAATTCAAGAATAAATTGAAATATAACTGACTGAAAGAAAGACCGGAACGGCTGTAAGTAATATCAAATGTCCAAGTCCTACGAAAAGAGTCAAAAGCAGCAAATGGCTGCTCACCACCTTTACACATAAACACTTCAGGAAAGGACGCAGGCGGATAAGGTTGAAATAAGCCAGCCAATTGCACATAAATGTAATCAATCATCCATTCATCTCCTGCCAAAGCAAGCTCCCCTTTTAAACGGAGTTTAACCGCATACGCAGCAGTTACATCAGGAGAAGTATAAACAGGTATCTGACTTTCCGACGGATAGTCACCATTCTTATATCCCAGACTCATTGTCAATCCCGATTTACCGATTCCGTTAAATCCGCCAGCTTCCTGTCTCGCCAACTGATTCTTCAGATCAATCATAAACGTCAGTTTGCCAAGAGTAGGATCTCCCGGATACTGCGCCAGCGTATCCAGCACATAATCCTCCTCATTATAACTCCCGGCTACCAATTCTCCCTTTCCATCTTCCAGAGCGACATCACCCCTTTCAATATCCACATTGCCTACCGGATAATAAATCGCATCATCATCCTTCGCACAGCCACAAACGCATAGCAGCAATACTGCTAATCCTATTATCTTATTCATAATCTTTTCTATATCTTGATTTAATAACAAATATACATCTTTTTTGTGCTGCAATTGATTTATATCAACCGTTTTTAGTATTTTTGCACACACCAAAACAAAAAAGACATGGATACATTGTTAAGAGAAACTGTGAATGCCGTTGTAAATTCCCGCTTTCCGGAAATGAGTATAGAGGGAAGACGGCAGATAGAAAGTATACTGATCCGTGAAGAGTTTCCCAAAGGAGCCATTGCACTGAATGAGGGAGAGGTCGCTCACGAGATTGTATTCGTCGGTAAAGGTATGCTCAGACAATACTACTACAAAAACGGGAAAGACGTTACCGAGCATTTCTCTTACGAAGGATGTATCGTGATGTGCATTGAAAGTTTCTTGAAGCAAGTACCTACCCGGCTTATAGTGGAGACACTGGAACCTTCCATTATCTACCTTTTCCCCCGCGACATGATACAGAAGCTGGCGAGAGAAAATTGGGAAATCAATATGTTCTATCAGAAAATATTGGAATACTCTTTAATTGTATCGCAAGTCAAAGCTGACTCCTGGCGCTTTGAATCCGCCCGCGAACGCTATAATCTCCTGCTCGAGACACATCCGGAAATCATCAAACGCGCTCCTTTGGCACACATAGCCTCTTACCTGCTGATGACACCGGAGACCTTGAGCCGCGTACGCTCCGGAGTTCTGTAAACACATTATCGGTTCTTCCGATATTCTTTGGGAGACATCCCCGTATAATGCTTAAAATATTTCCCGAAGAAGGACTGGTTGGCAAAGCTCAAGCGGTCAGCTATCTCCTGTATATTCATGCTTGAGGAGTTTAGAAGTGCTTTTGCTTCCAAGATCACAAACTCATCGATCCACTCGCCCACGGTCTTTCCACTCACCTCTTTCACAACTCCGGAAAGATGTTTCGGTGTCAGACACAGCTGGTCAGCATAAAACTTCACACTACGTTCTGATTGATAAGATTCTACCAGCGTTTCATAGAAACGTTCAAAGATATACTCTTTCCGGCTTTTCGACTTCACCGAAGCAGTGACTGCAGGCGCATGATTGTTAAAAATGTTGCACAATTCAAAAAAGAAACCCTGCATCAGTCCGAGCACGACCTCCCTGCGATACAGATCCCCTTTACTCCTCAACCTCTTTCTGATAAACGTATGATATTCCTGCACCGTGCGCTGCTCGTTCGGAGTCAGGCTAAAACAAGGATAATCTTTCAGATAGAAAAACAATGCAAGCAGATTGCCTACTTTAGGCAATGTCTCCAGCAAACTCTTGGATACCGCAAAGAAGATTCCCTTGAAGTCGGGACTAAACTGCCGGTGTTCTATAATCTGGCTCGGCAGGGCTATCACCATCCCTCCCGAAGATAATTGAAAATCCTGCAGATTAATATTAAAAGTCCCCTCACCTTCCAGGCAAAGTCCTATTGTCAATACCTCCAACTTGCTGGGACCGCTATATAAGGAAATAACGCTCTCCGAATCGAAGAGCGCTATATCATTATCAATGACATCAATGCTATCAGCATCTATATGTTTAGAATGAACTACAGAAGAAATACCTACTTTAGGAACATTTTGAATATCCATACTCTCTCTCTTTTTGCGACAAATATACCAGCAATAAATCAGATATACAAGTCAAAACAGAGTATCACCAGACAAAATGAACATTTTTGGCTACTTATTGACCACCCCGAACAGATATTCAGCGTCACGCCGGGCAGCAGGAACAGCCCACTCCTCCGGAACGAATTTCCACTGATTCAACGCTTTCGGACTCATTCCCCCTTTCTCCTCAATGTAATTCATCAGGTAAAAACGAAGATCCTTATCAGTAGAGAAAATGATACGGTCTTTCAATTTCTCTTGAGGAATGCCCGAGCCCTTTGTCAACAATTCACCGCCACCATTACCACGATAAGAATTCAACGCCACTTTATAAATCTTATTTATATCGAAAGGAGAGCCATCTGCCATACTGACAATCGTAATCTTCTCCCCTTTCGGTTTAGTAACATCCACCGTATAGATTATGCCGGAAGCCGAATCAAAGTTAAAACTGAAATTCTGGAAAGAAGCCCTGTCCTCCGCACCATCCCGACGTTTTTCCTTGAACCACAGCAAATGGTCGTCCGGTGATTTCATCCGGTTAGTCCACATGAAATAAGACATCTCCAGAAAATCTTTGATTTCTTTACCGGACAAAGTCATCACGTACAGCATATTTTCATACTTATATAAGTTGAACATATCACTGACGAACACATCCCCTTTCTTAATTTCCGCATCGAATGAAAGCGGTGCTGCAAAAGAAATGTCGGCTCCCGTGATATCGAGCTGCAAAGTATGTATCAGATCGATGAAAGCAGAAGGACCGAAGAAAGAAGGATGCGTAGAGATATCCTCAGTAAACGTACCGATTTTCTTGGACACAAACTTCCGCACAGCCTCATACTGCGGAGCGAAACGTTTCATAAAATCCTCGCTGACACCATAATCCTTTGTCTCCGTCAATACACCTTGAATATCCTTGCTCAGTACCTTGCCATCCTTCAACTTCAAAGTGATGTCGACATTGGACAGCACCACTCCATTGCTTGCCGGATCAATAACCAACACCGAATCTCCGGCAACATTCATCACCTTCTTACATTCGCGGGCATGATCATGTCCCATCAATACCACATCGAATCCCGGAATATTCTTTGCCACATTCAGAGACGCATTCTCATTATATTTACCGGACATCTTAAACGCATCCTGTCCGGCATGGAACAACCCGATGACCACATCCGGATTCTCCTTTGCACGGATTATCTTCATCCATTTGCGAGCCGTCTCCTCCATATCGTCAAAACGAAGCCCTCTCCACAGATTTTCCGAAAGCCAGGCAGGAATGGCCGATGTAATCATCCCCAAAACGACGATCTTCACCCCGTCCCGTTCCAACACTTTATAAGGAGGAAGATGAGGTTTCCCCGTAGACGTATCAATGATATTGGCTCCCAGTACAGGAAAGTCACAGGTTTCAATCCAACGGTCGAATACAGCACGTCCAGTTTCCACATCATGATTTCCCATATTGCCCGCATCATATTTCATATAATTCATCATCTCCGCACAAAGATGCGGAGACACGGTATCTATATAATTATAGTAATAAGCGGTAGGCTGTCCTTGCAGAATATCCCCATTATCCAGCAATATCAGATTATCTTTATACTCCCGGCGTTCCTTCTCAACAAATGAGTATATCCGGGCCAGACTCCCTTTCCATTCCTGACGGGTTATAAAATTGTAAGGATAATAATTTCCGTGTACATCACTTGTCTGTACAATCTTCAACTTCACTACCTTTTCCTGTGCTGCAACAGACAGTGTCAGACAGAAAAGCCAAGCATAAATCAATGTTATTCGTTTCATTCTTTTTCTATTTTTAGAGGATGCGAGAATATAAATCGTGCCCCGCCTGTATAGTCGGGATCAATCCATATAGCTCCCTTCCATTTAGATACGATCAATTTACAGATAGACAACCCCAATCCGGTTCCCTGAGCATACTCATTCAGTTTTTCAAAGCGTTCGAACACAAGTTTCTGTTTTTCTTTCGGGATACCGCATCCGGTGTCAGTCACTGAGAAAACCGCCATTCCCGTTTTTTCATCGACAGAAAAGTCCAATGTAATCTTCCCCTTTTTCGTAAACTTATCAGCATTCGACAAGAGATTGATAATCACCTGCTGCATACGCTGTATATCCGTCTCCATCCGGTACGTCTCAAAAGAAGTGGTAAACAGAAACTGATTGTCCGAAGATTGCCGTGAAAAACTAACGGAAGCAACCACCTGCCGACACAACAGTACGATATCACACTCCTCCCAAGTTAGCGTCACCCGGTTAGCCTCCAGTCGCGAAAGGTCAAGAATATCATTAATCAGGCGAAGCAGTAAATCTGAATTAGTCTTGATAATCTGAAAATAGGACTGACGTTCCTCCTCCGTACTTCCTTCCACAGCCAACACATCCGAGAATCCGACAATTGAGTTCAGCGGTGTACGTATCTCATGACTCATGTTTGCCAGGAAAGCACTTTTTAGTCGGTTGGACTCTTCCGCCCTGTCTTTCGCCACACGCAAATCTTTGTCCGACCTCAACAGTTCGTCTTTCAACCGCTTCGTACGGAAATAATAAAAGAGAGAAATAAACAGCCCCAACACCAATACAACAAACAAAGTGCAAGCAGACCATATCTGATACGTATACTGCTGATAGAATGAAACCGGCTGATTGATGAGCTCCACGCTAAACGGCAAAGCCTTCGGATCCAGTCCCCATTCTTTCGCTTTCCTACTGTCCATCACAGCCTTAGATCCAATAATCTGCAGATGTTTTTCCGTGTTGCCGGACTGATTATCCATCCGGACAGATTCCATAGCCATCTCTTCTCCCACTTTCCGATAATCGGGCAATACACCTCCTATAGCCCAATGTCCCAGGCTCACCGATGAAGGTGTAAAGGTAGGAATGGCAGGAGCCGCTTCCATCATCGCATACGTGGCGTTCCGCATAAAATACCCCTCATTCATGTCCACCCGCCAAGTGCCCACGATGATAACAGTATGCTCCGGCAAATGCCGTAATTCCTCTACAATCGTATAAATAGTATGTTTTCTTCCGTCCAACAGAATAAGATCCAGATCGGGGAAATTTTTCATTTCCTTTCGCACCAACGCTTGCATCGTGACGCCGCCATACGTATTATCCGAGATAAAAGCAATATGTTTTGTTTCGGGATAGAACGCACGAATCATACGCACATTATCTCCTATATTATAATGATTGATAAATCCCGACTGCAATTCAGGAATATTCATATGATCTTCAAAGATATCTACAGATCCGGGCAACCAGCTATCTAAATCTCCAACGGTATCCTCCGGCAATATCACGACATTGCTGCTGACCAGACTACACATTACCGGAACTTTCACCCGCATCGAATCCCTTTGAGACAGATAAGCCGCCCACGCCTCCTGTCCTAACAATATAATTTGTGCCGGTTGCTGCTTCCCCCCCTGATATTTAGCAAGGATTTGCGTCATCATACCACTCCATAAAGGAGCTTCCGAGAAACTCTTGCAGTTCATATTCTCAATAATAATATCACGTTTCCCTCCCAGTCTGGTATATCCCTCCATATAATCGGAAATAGTAACTGAAGTCTGATGGGCAGCCGGATTATAGGAACAAATAATTAGAATAGGATTCATATCCTTAGAGGTTGCAAGGACCTCCATTGACAGGGATAGCCAAAGGAAGAAAGCAAAAAGACATCCTGAATATCTGGGCATAGTTATGCAGTTTTGATGTGCTTACTTATTTATTTAGGTTGCAAATATAGCAAAACTTGTCGGTTTTAACGGATTAATGTGTATTTTTGTCGCTCATTTATTCTCAAAAAATACAATTTATGGAATTATTTCACAAGATGATTTCCGGACTGTCAGGCATATCGGAAAAACAAATAAGCAGTACCCTCCACCTTCTGGGTGAAGGCGCTACGATTCCTTTCATCAGCCGCTACCGCAAAGAAGCTACAGGCGGGCTGGATGAAGTTCAGATAGAACAGATCAAAGAGCAACATGATAAGTTGTGCGACATAGCCAAACGGAAAGAGACTATTCTCGGCACCATCACCGAACAAGGAAAACTCACCGCCGAGCTGAAGAAACGTATCAACGACACCTGGAATCCGACAGAACTGGAGGACATCTACCTCCCCTACAAGCCCAAACGTAAGACACGTGCCGAAGCCGCCCGTCAGAAAGGGTTGGAGCCGCTTGCCACCCTACTGCTATTACAGAGGGAAAACAACCTGAGTGCCCGTGCCGCCTCATTCGTCAAGGGAGAGGTAAAAGACGTGGAAGACGCGTTGAAAGGGGCTCGCGATATCATAGCCGAGCAAGTGAACGAAGACGAACGTGCCCGTAATGCTGTCCGCAATCAATTCAGCCGCCAAGCGGAAATCAACGCTAAAGTAGTTAAAGGCAAAGAAGAAGAGGCCGCCAAATACCGAGACTATTTCGACTTTTCCGAACCTTTGAAACGCTGCACTTCCCATCGCCTGCTTGCCATCCGCCGTGCCGAAGCCGAAGGGCTGCTGAAAGTGTCCATCACTCCGGACGACGAGGCGTGCATCGAACGTCTGGAACGCCAATTCGTACGTGGTAACAATGAATGTAGCGAGCAAGTGAGCGAGGCTGCTATCGACGCCTACAAACGTCTGCTTAAACCTTCCATCGAAACGGAATTTGCCGCACAATCAAAAGAGAAAGCCGACGACGAAGCCATCCGCGTCTTCACGGAGAACCTCCGCCAGCTACTCCTTGCCGCCCCATTGGGACAGAAGCGGGTACTCGCCATCGATCCCGGTTTCCGTACCGGTTGCAAGGTTGTTTGTCTCGACGCTCAAGGTAATCTGCTGCATAATGAAAACATTTATCCGCATCCTCCGGTCGGCAAGACCGGTGAAGCCGCTTCGAAACTCCGTAAGATGGTCGAAGCCTACCAGATCGAAGCTATCTCCATCGGCAACGGAACAGCCAGCCGCGAAACGGAGGACTTTATCAACCAACAGACATTCGATCGTCAGATTCCTGTATTTGTAGTCAGCGAACAGGGGGCTTCCATCTATTCGGCTTCCAAGATCGCCCGCGACGAATTTCCGGACTACGACGTGACGGTCAGAGGAGCCGTTTCCATCGGCCGCCGTCTGATGGATCCGTTGGCGGAATTAGTCAAGATAGATCCCAAGTCCATCGGAGTCGGTCAGTATCAGCATGATGTAGACCAGACGAAATTAAAGAAAGCGCTCGACCAGACCGTAGAAAATTGCGTAAACCTCGTAGGAGTGAACCTGAATACAGCCAGTAGCCATCTGTTGACTTACATTTCCGGATTAGGTCCTCAACTGGCGCAAAATATCGTCAATTATCGTGCCGAGAATGGAGCCTTCAACTCCCGCAAAGAACTGATGAAAGTTCCGCGTATGGGCGCCAAAGCTTTCGAACAGTGTGCCGGGTTCCTCCGTATTCCCGGAGCAAAGAATCCGCTCGACAATACGGCCGTGCATCCGGAAAGTTACCATATTGTGGAACAGATGGCAAAAGATCTGAAATGCACTGTCAATGAGTTGATAGCCGACAAGGAACTCCGCCGGAAAATCAATATCTCCAATTACGTCACTCCCATCGTCGGCCTGCCTACCTTACAGGATATTATGCAGGAACTCGAAAAGCCCGGACGCGACCCGCGAAAAACCATCAAAGTATTTGAGTTCGACAAAAATGTACGTACCATAGCCGATTTGCGCGAAGGTATGATTCTTCCGGGCATTGTAGGAAACATCACCAATTTCGGAGCTTTCGTCGATATAGGTATCAAGGAGAACGGTCTTGTACACCTCTCCCAATTGGCGGAACGTTACATTTCCGATCCTACGGAAATCGTTTCCATCCACCAGCACGTCATGGTCAGAGTGATGAACGTAGATACCGACCGCAAACGGATTCAGCTTAGCATGATCGGTGTACCGCAAGACTGATCGCCGTTCTTTTCTCACCCCACCAGATAATAAGAACAGTAAACAGAATCATCAGTACCGTGCAAATGAGCGAGCCTTCAAAACCGAAGGCTCCGCCATTCAGCACATTCTTTTCGGGCATATTCAGTTTCAGCATAGTAGATACAAAATTGTTGCCGCTCACCTGATAGCCCAGAACCGGACCTTGTATCCAATTCCAGAAAAGATGGAGGGAAATCGGGAAACAAAGATTCCGCGTATATAAATAAGGAGCACCCAGCAACATGCCTGCCAGCAAAAGGTTGATCATCGGCAAGGCATTTATTTCAGGATTAAAAATATGCAGGAATGCGAATAACGATGCCGAGATAAACAGGGAAAGGAATTTATTCAGACGAGTATGTAATAAACGTCCCAATATATAGCCACGCATCAGAATCTCTTCAAACACTGCGACAAGCAGGAAAAACACCCACGCTCCCGCCAAATCCCAAGTCTTGAACTGAAAACCGATTACTTCCACTTCGCCCATAGCCAACGACAGACCGAAGCCTACCACATACAACAGGACAGCCATCAGAAACCCGTACCACAACCCTTTCGTATGTCCTCTGACGGACAGCCCCAAGCCAGAGAACGGGCAGCGTTCAAAACGTAACATGATAGCAGCGGCAGTGAGAACAGCCAGCAGCATACTGCTTTCCAGTAAAATATACCCCACCAATCCCGGATGACGGGCTTCCACTCCAAGCACCATCGACAAAAATCCTCTCGCCAGCGTGCCGTACAATCCCATAAATATGAAAAATATTCCTATAAACAATGGGATACACGCCCATACAGGAAGTCTCTTAGGTTCTTTTTTCTCCACAATATCTTCTGCCGTCATTTTACAATTTGTTAATCCACCTGCAAAATTAGATATAAAACATAAAAAAACACCATATAATTTCGTTTTTTCCTATATTTGTCAGAACAAATTCGCATGATTATGAAAATTAAACTACTATTGATAAGTTTTTTATTGGCAACCAACGCTTTAGGAGCAGTAGCACAAGTGAGTAAAACCTATTATGTAAGCAAACCCGGCACACTTATTTCCATGATGACGGAGGAGGAAGCCAACACCGTCACCCATCTCACCCTGACCGGCAAGCTGAATGCAGAAGACTTCCGACATCTGCGTGACGAATTCGCCAGTCTAAAAGTATTGGACATCTCGAATGCCGAGATTAAGATGTACAGCGGCAAGGCGGGCACTTATCCCAACGGGAAATTCTACATTTATATGCCGAATTTCATTCCCGCATACGCATTCTCAAATGTTGTAGACGGAGTAACCAAAGGCAAAAAGACGTTGGAGAAGATAATACTTTCGGAAAAAACCAAAAACATAGAGGATGCAGCCTTCAAAGGTTGCGAAAACTTGAGAATCTGTCAGATTCGCAAAAAGACAGCCCCCAATCTGTTGCCGGAAGCGTTGGCGGACAGCGTTACCGCAATCTTCGTACCTCTAGGCAGCAGCGATTCTTACCGTAATAAGGACAGATGGCAGAACTTCGCTTTCATCGAGGGTGAACCGGTAGAAACAACCCTGCAAGTGGGACTGATGGGCAAATTGGAAGAAGAGATTCTGAAAGCCGGATTACAACCTAGAGACATCAATTTCCTGACTGTAGAAGGCAAACTAGACAACGCCGATTTCAAACTAATCCGCGACTATATGCCGAATCTGGTAGCGGTCGACATTTCAAAAACAAACGCAACGGCCATCCCCGACTTCACTTTCTCACAGAAAAAATACCTGCTGAAAATAAAACTACCCCGCAATCTGAAATCCATCGGTCAACGTGTATTCAGTAATTGCGGCCGTCTGTGCGGCACATTGGAACTTCCCGCCGGTGTGACGGCTATTGAGTTCGGCGCATTTATGGGATGCGACAATCTTCGCTATGTAGTGGCTACCGGAGATAAGATTACGACCGTCGGAGACAGTTTGTTTGGCGAAGGAGTGCCGAGCAAGTTGATTTATAAGAACTAAATGATTCTAACAACGATAATGGCGGTATCTCTCATGGGGATACCCGTCGCTGACGAGCCCAAAGACTCAGTGATGTGGAAAGAGGCAGATGCGTTCATGGCACAGATGAGTCCGACGCTGCAACCCACACAGCGTGACGCTATATTTACAGCTATCAACGGAGATACGAAGAAGTTGGAAAATGTAAGAAATGCGCGTAATAGCAAACCTACTTATCCCGCAAATGTAAAAGTGACAGAGCCCGCTGGTAATCTGAGGCTTTACACCCCTACCACTTCCACCAACAATACATTGCTTATCTATCTGCATGGCGGAGGATGGACAATCGGCAGTTTGAACAGTTGTGCCCGGTTTTGCAGCGAAGTCTGTTCTAGAAGCGGCATAAGTGTCCTCGCTGTTGACTATCGTTTATCCCCCGAATACCCTTATCCGACACCGCTTGACGATTGTGAGGAAGCTATCAGATTTGCAATAAAGAATGCAGCCCGTTGGGGATGTTCTCCCAACCGGATTATGGTAGGCGGTGATAGTTCCGGCGGCAATCTCGCCATTTCTTCCACATTGAGAATGAACGAAGGGGATATAGCGGGGCTTTTGCTTTTCTATCCCGTTGTGAAGGCATGGAATGACCATACCCCTTCATGGCAGAAGTACGACAAGGGATTCGGGCTGGACGGAGACTTAATGGAAGCGTTCAACCAAAGTTATGAACCATCACCCGACAGGATACACAATCCGGAAATATCCCCCATGTCGGCTACAGACAAAACCTTGAAAAAACTACCTCGCACACTCCTTATTGCAGCCGGACGAGATATCCTAGCTTGTCAAGGGAAAGAGTTTATCGACCGTATCACCTCTCTTGGCGTAAATGCTACCCGACTCGAATTTCCCTCGGCAGTGCATTTGTTTATCACTGTGCCCGGTCAAGAAACAGCTTTCAATGAAGCAGTGAAGTATACAGTGGAGTTTCTTGGCAAATAAAAACTAATCAAAACTCAACAATGGAGATAAAAATAGCTGTTTTCTTACAAAATAACAAATAAACGAATAAATAAGTAGCTTTAAAAATGCCCTTTCATCGTTTTCCGTATATTTGCTTCGATATGAATTAAAGAAGGGAATCGCGATATGATGAAACAAATACCATACGGATTGACGGATTTCGGACGCATCCAAAAAGAAAACTATTATTATGTGGATAAGACAATGTTTATCGAAAAGATAGAAATGCAGCCGTCTTATCTCTTCCTCATCCGCCCCGACGCTTCGGGAAATATCAATGAGGTGGAGGAATCTTTCCGGATGCATTGCTGCGGGAAGCTTTCTGATTTTGTTTACAGGTACGAACATTTGCTGGGAAAAAACATCTGGAAAGTGCTGGATGAAAAAACAAAAGAAGAGCCCGGCGCTTTTTTGTCAGCCATCAACACTTACACCACCCGCAAAGGGGACATCAAAATATATCTACTGATCGATGAATACGATAATTTCACGAATACCATCCTATCGACTTACGGAATGGACTTATATCGGAAAGCGATACATGGTGAAGGGTATATCCGGAGATTCTTCAATGTAATCAAAGCCGCCACCACGGGAATGGGATCCGCCGTCAACAGACTGTTTATCACGGGAGTCAGCCCGGTAACGATGGACGACGTGACAAGCGGATTCAACATAGGAACGAATATCACAAACGATCCCTGGTTTAACGACCTGGTGGGGTTCAGCGAGAAGGAGCTGCGAGAAATGCTGGCGTATTATAAAGAACAAGGAGTTCTTCCTATGTCCATAGACGACACGGTGGCAATGATGAAACCAAACTATGACAATTATTGCTTCGGTGAAAATAAATTAACGGATTGTATGTTCAACTCGGACATGGTGCTCTACTGCATGAAGTCATTGATATTGCACGGAGCCAAACCTAAAGAGATTGTAGATGAAGCGCGGGAGCAGCTGATCCGTTATAGCAAGGACGAATGTGTGGCGGAAGCCCGTCAGAAAGGGAAACTGAAACTGACAACGGTCGTATGGAGAAGCTGGGAGCTGGTGCTGATGGAAGAAGTATCATAATAGAACAACCACAGAGGACACGGAGGACACAGAGACTCTAATTATTTCTGAATAACAACCTCTGCGTCCTCCGTGTCCTCCGTGGTGAAATTACAATTTGTCACCGTACATCTTCGCCCGCAATTCCTTAATATGGTCGGAAGTGATATATTCGTCATATTCCATCATCTTGTCAATGATACCGTTCGGTGTCAGTTCGATGATGCGGTTGGCAACGGTCTGGATAAATTCGTGGTCATGAGATGAGAAAAGGATATTTCCTTTATATGTCTTCAGGTTGTTATTGAAAGCCTGAATAGATTCTAAGTCCAGATGGTTGGTCGGAGTGTCCAGAATGAGGCAGTTTGCATTACGCAGCTGCATACGGGCAATCATACAACGCATCTTCTCACCTCCGGAGAGTAC
>OHPD01001041.1_pt1 | contig 13331 bp, 9 predicted proteins | sample 1577641 | NCBI WGS metagenome assembly OHPD01 (sample SAMEA3879532, study PRJEB24766) | human gut metagenome | biome: human-associated habitat; feature: feces | place: USA | collected 1985/1987
AGCCAATCATTTTTTAAGGGGCGTCTGTTTAGATTTGCTTGATGAAGATGATTTAGAAAGAATAATGAAGATGAAATAGAAAATTGGCTTGATGAAGATGAAAATAAGGATAAAACAGACAAGAAATAAATTCATGTTTAAGTTTGAAAAAATTGAAATAAATGAAATTCGCCAATGGCGAATTGTAAACGAGTGAATAATATAAATAGTTCAAATGAAAATTTTGAAAATAAACCCGCTTTCATACAAAATAGCTTTAAACTGCCGTTATTTAATGATGAAATGGAAAAAGAATTGAAGCATATTACGTATTGGATTTGTACACAGCAAATTTCTGAAATTTTTATTAATATCATTAATGATATTATTATGGAAGCTATACAAATAAATAAGGAATTATGTATTAATACTGATTTTAAGGTTTGAAAGGACTGAAATAAATGCAGCTTGTAATAGCCGAAAAACCGTCGGTTGCAAGAAGTATTGCAAACGTACTCGGAGCTTCAAATAAGAAAAAAGGCTGCAAAAGTATATTTCGCAGCCTAATTTGTTCTATTTCATGGGATATTTTATTTCAGCCCTCTGTTTTTAAGCAACGGTTCCAAGCTCGGTTCGGCACCGCGAAACGCTTTGTAAAGCACCATAGGATCCTCTGTCCCACCCTTTTCCAGAACATTCCGGCGGAAAGAGTCGGCAGTATTTTTATCGAACAGTCCATGTTCTTTGAAAGCTTCAAAAGCATCAGCATCCAATACTTCCGCCCACAGATAACTGTAATATCCGGCAGCATAACCGCTAAGGATATGATTAAAATAAGTGGCACGGTAACGAGGAGCGATTTCAGGAATCAAACCCAATTTGTCCATCACTGCCTTTTCAAAGGCCACCACATCCAGACTTGCGGTGTCGGTCAGATTGTGCAATTCCATATCGAGCAATGCAGCAGCCAACAGTTCGGTTGTCATAAATCCCTGATTGAAGGTATTTTGGTCTTGTATCTTCCGAATCAATTCATCGGGAATCACCTCACCGGTCTTATAGTGCTTGGCATATACCTTCAGTACTTCCGGTTCCACCGCCCAATGTTCCATTATCTGAGAAGGAAGTTCCACAAAATCCTGTGCCACATTCGTACCCGATACTCCCAAATAGTTACATTTGGTCAGCATTCCGTGAAGAGCATGTCCGAATTCATGAAACATTGTTTCCACTTCATCCAGTGTCAGTAACGAAGGCATATCACCTGCGGGCTTCGTAAAACTGGCTACATTATAGATAAGCGGCCTCACATCGCCTGCCTGTTCACGGAAGTTGCTCATCCATGCCCCTCCGCGTTTACCGGTACGGGGAAAATAATCGGCATAAAACAAGCCCAGATAAGCGCCATCGGCATCTTTCACCTCATACACCTTCACATCCGGTTCGTAAACAGATACATTATTCAGTTCGGTCAAGGTAATGCCGTACAATTTATTGGCAACATAATACAAACCGTTTCGCACTGATTCCAAGCTAAAGTAAGGCTTAATCTCATCCTCATTCAGATTATATTTTTGCTGACGAAGTTTTTCGGTATAATACCACCAATCCCATGCGGCAAGCTTCTCTCCTTTTCCTTCTTTATCCATCATTTTTTGTAATTCGGCAGCTTCCGTCTTTGCGTTTTTCAAAGAATAACCCCACAGATTATGCAGAAAATCCATAACCGTCTCGGAATTCTTTGCCATATTTTCATCCAACACAAAATTGGAATAACAGTCAAAGCCCAGCAAATTGGCTTTTTCCAGACGCAAAGAAATGATTTTCTTCAAAATCTCTTTATTATCATTGGCGTCTCCGTTATTACCACGATTGATATAAGCTTCATAGATATCCTTTCTCAACTCACGGTTGTCGGCATATTGCAGCAGTGGCAAACGGCTTGAGTTCTGCAAGGTAAACAGCCACTTGCCTTCTTTTCCGACAGCCTTCGCCTCTTCCGCCGCACCTGTTTTCACCCATTCCGGCAATCCTGCCAGTTCTGCTTCATTGTCTATAACCAGCCGGTAAGCATTATTTTCATTCAAAACATGGTTGCTGAAAGTAATAGCCAATGTAGACAATTCTTTATTTATCTCCCTAAGGCGGTTTTGCTTCCCGGCATCCAGTCCTGCCCCCGAACGGATAAACGCCTTATAATATCTATCCAAAAGACGATGCTGCTCTGTGGTCAGCGTTATTTTGCCTTCTTGCTCCTGTTGCCACACAGCAGCCACACGCTTATATAAATCCTGATTCAGATAAATATTATCGTTATGTTCGGAAAGCACAGGAGCAATCTTTTCGCTCAATGCGCTCATCTCATCATTCGTATCAGCCTCCGTCAATGCATAAAAGACACCCTTGACACGTGCCAGTGTCCTTCCGCTATTATCCAGTGCCACAATCGTATTTTCAAATCCGGGAGTTTCCCGGCTCTCCACAATTGCTTTTATTTCGGCATTCTGTTCTTCTATGCCTTTCAAAAACGCAGGTTCATAGTGTTCTATCTTGATTTTATCAAAATCAGGAGCACCATACTCTGTCCGGAACTCCGTAAAGAACGGGTTCGTTTCGGTTTTCTGTTCACATGCACACATGATACAACAAGTCGCTAACGTAAATACTAGTTTCTTCATACTTATATTAAATTAAAGGTCTGCTAATTATTTCTTCGCCACAAAACACCAGATGGGATAATGATCCGAACTCTTTATGGTTTTGTCTACCGTACATTGATAAGATTCCAGATTTTTACTCAATAGGATATGATCGATACGGAAATAAAAATGATTCTGATTATAAGATATCCCGAATCCGTTGCCCGACTGTACAAAAGCATCATCCAGTTCCTTCCCGATTACCCGGTGAGCATAAGACAAAGGAGAATCGTTAAAATCACCGCAGACAATCACTCCTCCACCCCTAAAACCGGCAACCAACTTTGCTATGGAATCGGCTTGCGAAGCACGGATAGCCGAAGCCTCCGCCAGTTTGCCTATCAATATGCGGGCCCCTTCCGACACTTTAACCTTATCCGGGTCTTTTATCATCTCCCGATAGACAGCCTTATCTTTCTCTGTCAGTTTATTGGATTCCAAATGATTATTGACCACCAACAAAGTATCTCCCTTCACATTTATTGTATAAGCAACAGAGCCATTGTTTCGGCTGTCATACTCAACAGGATGCGCCGACAGGATAGGATAGCGGGAGTAGCACCCCAGTCCATTCGCACCGGTCAATTTATAATAATGCTTATAGGGATAGTTTCTCAGGGCATAATCCACATCCTTTTTAGCCAGCCGATTGCTCAATATATATTCTTGCAAACAAATAATATCCGCATTGCTGTTCCGCAGGTATTCCAATACCGAATTAGGGTTGTCCTTCAAATTAGGATGTCCTTGTTCAAAAGCCATCGTATTGTATGACAATACTTTAACGGCATCCCCGGGAGGTTCTTTCTCGAACAGATTGATAGGCATATAAGTACGGATGGCACCAAAGCAGCAGAAAAAAGTCAGGAGAGACACCAAAGCATACCTGCGATATACCACCAACCAAAAGAAAAAAAATAAAACATTCGTTATCAGAAAAGCCGGAAACGCAAGACCGGCACACGACCACACAGGATGCGCCACCGGATTGATATAAGAACTATATGCACAGATCAGCAATAACACCGCCATGCATATATTTATCCCCAATAATATCCAACCTAAAACCCGACCGATATATTTCATATTCTATTTTTTACTTGCATCAAACAAGCTTTTCTTCTCATCCGACGTGAGACTGTCATAACCGGACTTCCTCAGTTTGTCCAATATGCGGTCTATCTCGTCACTATTCTGCTTCTTACGGGCATTATATTCATAGTCTTTCGCCTTATCGCCATAATGCACTTTCATTTTGGGCTTCTTCGGAGAACGGTGTACCGTAAATCCGCTTGCTACCCAATCGATAAAACGGTTAATCCACGCCGTTGCATCATGCCCGCGGGTCAATCCGGAAGCAAACCACCATCCGGCCAATGCCCCTCCCAAGTGTGCGATATGTCCCCCGGCATTGCCCGAAGTCATAAAAAGCAAATCGGTCACCACCATAAACAGGGCTACATATTTCAACCGCACCGTTCCGATAAACATGAAATGTACCGGATAGTCAGGCTCGCGGACAGCCGTTGCCACCACAATGGCCAACACAGAGGCCGAAGCCCCCAATAAATAAGAATAATAAAGCGAATCACTGAAATATGGAAATACATTGTAAGCCAGCATATAAAGCAAACCGCCACAAAACCCACCTAAAATATACACCCCACGGAAATGCTTGGCCGAGAAAAAAGAAAGAAACAACTGCCCGAACCAATAGAGCCACAGCATATTAAACAACAAGTGAAGCACTCCGGCATGCATAAACATATAAGTAAACAGAGACCACGGCTGCTTGATAAACTGTACCGTCCATGCAGGTAACTCCAAATATTGCAGAATAAATGCACCGTTACGGTTAAACAACATCCACAGAATTCCCAACAGGGATGTCAGGACAAACACTCCGACATTGATATATATAAACTGGATATATATATTACCCCTGTTAAAACTATTCTTTAAATCAGTAATAAAACTGCCCATTGTTATTCTTTTTTCTCCAATACATTATTAATATAAAGCCAAATATCATTCCTCCCAAGTGAGCGAAATGAGCAATACCGTCAGCCGAGCTGCCGAAGCCCAAATAAATCTCCAATGCTGCATACCCCATTACAAAATACTTCGCCTTAATAGGAAACGGAATCGGGAATACAAACATCTGACTATTGGGGAACAACATACCGAAAGCCAGCAAGATAGCATATACGGCCCCCGATGCCCCTACTGTAGTCATCAGATTGAGATATTCCGCCATCGGAATCACGGCAACTCCCGTATTAACCCCCTCATAATTGACCAATTCGGTGACATACTGAATATATTGCACTCCCTCCTGTACCAAACCTGCACCGATACCGCACAATATATAATAAAACAGAAAACGTTTCGGTCCCCAAACCTGTTCAAGCGTACGCCCGAACATCCACACTGCAAACATGTTAAAAAATATGTGCTGAAAACCAGCGTGCATAAACATATATGTAATCAACTGTGCCGGATTAAAATCGGAAGCCAGAAAAAAATGCAGTCCCAGCAAATCATTTAAATCAATTCCATACTTTGCAGCCACCACACTTCCGAAAAAGCATAGCACGTTTATTATCAATATATTCTTTGTTACAACAGGTATACTATTCATATTATTTTCTTCTATAATTCATTGATTGCTTGCAAATTTACAATTTTATTCTGTTATTTAGCAGAAAAACCCCATTCTCTTACGTTTTTTTGATTTTTGGCTTATCTTTTTTAGGCTATCTGTTTGATTTCTAATTTTGAAACTTTATATTTGTCCTTGATTTTGAAATTTCTTTTGTATTACATTAATAATTAATCGTTTTCATTATGAATAAGGCAGATCTAATCAGCGCAGTAGCCGCTGAATCAGGCTTGAGCAAAGCCGATGCAAAGAAAGCTGTTGAAGGAGTAGTTTCAGCAGTTTCAAATGCTCTGAAGAGTGGTGACAAAGTATCATTAGTTGGTTTTGGTACTTTCTCGGTTGTAGAAAAAGCAGAAAGAATGGGTATCAACCCGGCGACCAAAGAATCTATCACCATTAAAGCAAAAAAAGCAATCAAATTCAAGGCTGGTGCTGAATTATCGGAAGAAATCCAATAAATTGCTTATTTTAATAAAATGTAAAGGACTTAAGAGAGGGGCGCCGGCAATAGCGCCCTTTTTCTTTAAACAACTGATAATCTATGAATATTACGAAAACAACCTTATTGAGATACCTCATTGGCACAGTTGTCTGTGCATTCTCAGCACAAACCATCAGTGCAGAAGGGACCAAGCTTCCTTATTGGAAAGATATCCAAACCGTAGCAGTAAACAAAGAAGCTCCCCGCACGGCTTTCATGTCATACGATAACTCGGGACAGGCACTGACCGGCAAATACGAAAACAGCCCTTATTACAAATTACTGAACGGAAAGTGGAACTTCTACTACGTAGATGCCTACAAAGATTTACCTGCCAACATCGAACAGCCCGGCGCCGACATTACATGGAAAGAAATCAATGTACCCGGCAACTGGGAGGTACAAGGATATGGAACAGCCATCTATACCAATCAGCCATACGATTTCCAGCCCAGCAACCCGCAACCTCCGCATTTGCCCGAGGCCAATCCGGTAGGTGTTTATCAGCGAGACATCGAGATTCCCTCCAATTGGGACGGACGTGATATATACCTCCGCCTGGAAGGAGCTAAATCAGGCGTTTATGTATACCTCAACGGAAAAGAAGTCGGATATAGCGAAGACTCTAAGAATCCGGCAGAGTTTCTGATTAACAAATATCTGCAACCGGGCAAGAACTCATTGGTAGTAAAATGCTTCCGCTACAGCACCGGTTCTTATCTGGAGTGTCAGGACTTTTGGCGCCTGAGCGGAATCGAAAGAGATGTATTCTTGTTCTCACAGCCCAAGACTGCCGTTCAGGACTTTGAAGTAGTCTCTACCCTCGACGATACCTATAAGAACGGTATCTTCAAACTGGACGTGAATGTGACCAACCATACCGCCGCCAACAAGAACGTAACCGTAACTTACGAGTTGCTGGATGCCGACAAGAAAGTTGTTACCTCTGCCGAGACACCTTGCAGTGTAAGTGCAGACGGAAAAAATACCGTTACTTTCAATGCTTCATTAAACAATGTAAAGACTTGGACTTCCGAACAGCCCAACCTTTATAAATTATTGATTTCTTTAAAAGAAGATGGAAAAATAACAGAAGTTATTCCGTTCAATGTCGGCTTCCGTCGCTTTGAAATCAAACCGATTGACCAAATTGCAGGAAACGGGAAGCCTTATATCTGCTTCTTTGTCAATGGCCAGCCGTTAAAGATGAAGGGTGTGAACATTCACGAGCACAACGAAGCAACCGGTCACTATGTTCCCGAAGAACTGATGCGCAAAGACTTTGAACTGATGAAGCAACACAATATCAATACCGTTCGTCTGTGCCACTATCCGCAAGACCGCAAGTTCTATGAGCTTTGTGACGAATATGGTCTCTATGTATACGATGAAGCCAATATTGAAAGCCACGGCATGAAATACGACCTCCGCAAAGGCGGCACATTAGGCAACAACCCCGAATGGTTGAAACCTCACATGGACCGTACCATCAATATGTATGAACGCAATAAGAACTACCCGTCTTTAACCTTCTGGTCATTGGGTAATGAAGCCGGAAACGGATATAATTTCTATCAGACTTACCTTTGGGTGAAAGACCGTGAAACCAAAGGCATGAACCGCCCTGTGAACTACGAACGCGCACAATGGGAATGGAATACCGATATGTTCGTTCCTCAGTATCCGGGCGCAAGCTGGTTTGAATCCATTGGCAAAGAAGGCAGTGACCGTCCTATCATGCCATCCGAATACGCACACGCCATGGGCAACTCCACCGGCGGTCTGTGGGCACAGTGGCAAGCCATTTACAAATATCCCAATCTGCAGGGCGGATATATTTGGGACTGGGTGGACCAAGGCATTCTGCAGAAAGATGAAAACGGACGTCCGTTCTGGGCATACGGCGGCGATTTCGGAAAAGACGCACCCAGCGACGGCAACTTCCTCTGCAACGGTATCGTCAGTCCCGACCGCACTCCGCATCCTGCTATGGCAGAAGTGAAATATGCTTATCAGAATGTAGGCTTCGAGATGACCGATGCGGCACAAGGCAAGTTCCTTATCACCAACCGTTTCTACTTCACCAACCTGAAGAAGTATATGATTGTGTATGAGCTGAAAGCCAACGACAAGATTATAAGAAGCGGAAAAGTCTCGTTAGACATTGCTCCGCAGGCCTCCAAAGAATTCACGGTCAACGTAAACGGTTTGAAAGCCAAGAAAGATACCGAATACTTCGTCAATTTCCACGTCATTGCCGTCGAACCTGAAATCCTGATTCCGGCAGGTCACGAAATTGCACGTGACCAATTCCAATTGCCTATCGAGCCTTTGAGAGACGAGTTCATGGCAGGCAAGGGAATGAAAGCAGTGAAGAACGGAGACGAGATGGTGGTTTCGGGCAGCGGAATGCAATTTGTCCTGAACGAAAAGAGTGGCATCGTTACCTCTTATAAAGTAAACGGCACCGAATACTTCAAAGACGGCTTCGGCATTCAACCCAACTTCTGGCGTGCACCGAATGACAATGATTACGGTAACGGCGAGCCCAAGCGCACCCACGTGTGGAAACAATCGAGCAAGGACTTCAAAGTAACCCATACTTCCTTTGCCGACAATACTCTGAGTGTCACTTACACATTGCCTGCCGGCAACCAATACATTGTAAATTACACCTTTGGCAAGAACGGCAGCCTACATGTAGGTTGTGACTTCAAGGCAGCAGACATCAAAGCAGAAGTACCTCGTATCGGTGTACGTTTCCGTCTGCCGGCAGAAATGAACCAAGTTGCCTACTTCGGCCGCGGCCCTGAAGAAAACTATATCGACCGCAAGGCAGGAACCATCGTCGACCTCTATAAAACAACAGCCGATGATATGTACTTCCCCTATGTTCGTCCGCAAGAAAACGGCCATCACGTCGATACCCGTTGGGTAGCATTAAGCAAAAAAGGCGGCAAAGGGTTGCGCATCACAGCCGACAAGACTTTCGGTTTCAATGCCTTGCGTAACTCAGTAGAAGATTTCGATTCGGAAGAAGCCACTAATCGTCCGCGCCAATGGAACAATTTCTCGGCCGAAGAAATTGCCAATCGCAGCGAAGCTAAGGCAAAAAATGTTCTCCGCCGCCAAACTCATATCAATGACATTACTCCGCGTGATTTCGTAGAGGTATGCATAGATATGCAGCAACAAGGCGTAGGCGGTTATGACAGCTGGGGAGCATGGCCCGAAAAATGGGCTTTGATTAACCCGAACCAGTCTTATAGCTGGGGCTTCACTATCACTCCGCTAAAATAATTTTTCAAACTCTGCCATGGGATATTGGAAAGCCCCCCATGGCAGGGTTTTATATATTCTCCTTTCCTTAAAGTTCCCATATCAACCGGATCATTTCTTCCTTCCTCCTTTCATCAGCCGTTGAGACGCCCTGTTGATGGGAGTTTCGGTAGTGAATGGGCATCGTTTCATCACCCTTTCAACCTCCCTTCATTTATAAAATTTCTCCCGGCGGGACAAGTACTGAAGGCAGATTGTGAAGGGACTTGGGAAGCGCGGCTGAAACAGGGATGAGGGGATGTCCTTTCATTATTAATCACTTTATAATCAATGTATTTTAATTAAAATGTAAGAATGAACGGAAAAGAAGGAATAACCGACTTAGTGAGGGGGGGGATGATCCTGTTTGCCCTACATGAAAAAGATGCCGAGCTTTTTTAAAAAGGTGCTGAAGTTTTTAAGAAACATACCGAGCTTTTTTGAAAACCTCAAGGTCTTTTTGCACACGCCAAACTACATACGGTGGCATAAGCCTGCACATATATACACGTAAGCCTACACGTATATACGCATCGGGCTACACGTACGTACGCATAAGCCTACGCATATATATATCATTCGATTAACGTTTTTTCATCCTATTCTCTTTGTCAGACAAGCCATTCGATATTGCTTCTTCACGGCCGTGAAGAACTCTAACCACGACCGTGGTTAACATTAGCCACGTCTGTGGTTAAGTTTAACCACAGACGTGGAGAAGTAATATTGAACTAAAATGACTGAATGCAGGATATAAAAGAACTCATTTTGATTTCGTATATTTGCCCCAATGAAGCCAAACAATAAAGTTCTACTGGGGATGAGTGGGGGAACGGACAGTTCCGTTGCCGCCTTACTGTTACAGGATGCCGGATACGAAGTGACCGGTGTCACTTTTCGTTTTTATGAAAAAGAAGGAGATACGGAATATTTGGATGACGCACGGACTTTATGTGAACGACTGAAAATCAAGCATATCTCCTACGACGTTCGCAATATGTTCCGAGAAACAATCATTGATTATTTTATCCGCGAATACATGGCCGGACATACCCCTGTGCCCTGCACGCTCTGTAACAATAACCTCAAATGGCCACTTCTGCAACAGCTGGCCGATGAATTGGGCATCTATCATTTTGCTACCGGTCACTATGTCCGCAAACGTTTCATCGACGGATTTTACCACATCACTGCCGGAGCAGACCCTGACAAAGACCAGTCGTTCTTTTTATGGGGGCTTCCACAAGATATTCTGCAACGGATGTTACTCCCTATGGGTGAACTCACCAAAATCCGAGTTCGGGAAATTGCGGAAGAACGAGGTTTTTTAAAAGCTGCCCATAAACGTGACAGTCTGGGCGTTTGTTTTTGCCCGATGGACTATCGCACGTTTTTACGCCGCGAACTACCGGAAGATAGCATTAAGCCCGGCAAATTTTTCGATGAAATGGGAAACTTCATTGCATATCACGAAGGCTATCCTTTCTATACCATCGGCCAACGACGGGGGCTGGGAATCGATTTAAATCGTGCTGTCTTTGTAAAAGAGATATTTCCCGAAGAAAATAAAGTGATATTGAGTAATTTAAAAGCGTTGGAAAAAACAGAAATGACATTGAAAGACTGGAATATCACAAATCCTGACGCATTGCTCTGCAAGGATGATGTGATTGTGAAAATACGCTATCGCAAACAAGCCAATCGCTGCACAGTGACGCTGCAAGCGGACAATACGCTCCATGTGCAATTGCACGAGCCGCTCACCGCCATTGCTACCGGACAGGCAGCCGCTTTTTATCGGGAAGACGTGGTGTTGGGAGGGGGAATTATCCAATAGGAGAAAAAGAAAGTTGATAAAAGCAGCCTTCACACAAAAGCCCTATGAGCAGGACGTTTCAGCACTTGTTATGTGTGAAAGGAGAGTAAGACAGAAAGGTCGTTAGATTCTGAATATCAGCCGAAATTGCAATATCGGAAAAATAAAGCACATATCTTTTGGGTGTTCCCGAAAGTATGCGTACTTTTGATTTCAAATAAAAAATGAATATGTCACGATTCGTCAATCCCTTTACCGACCTGGGGTTTAAGGTCATCTTCGGGCAACCTGCCAGTAAAGGACTGCTCATCACCCTGCTGAATGAGTTGCTTGCGGGCGAACATCATATAGAGGATCTTTGTTTCCTTGACAAGGAAGACCATACGGACAATGTGCATGACAAAGGCATCATTTATGACCTCTATTGTCGTACGGACAGTGGCGAGTATATCATTGTAGAGATGCAAAATCGTTGGCACAGCCATTTTCTGGACCGTACATTGTATTATGTATGCCGTGCCGTAGGCAGGCTGACCGAGCTTCCGCCTCCCGATACAATAAAGATACCCGTCGAGAAGGATACGGACGGCATGGTATGTGAAAGTAGTGTCCCGTATGGCTCCCGTTATAGACTGAGTACCGTATACGGCATCTTCCTGATGAATTTCAAGGAGGACGGACTGGATAAGAAATTCCGTACGGATATAGTGCTCGCCGACAGGGATACGGGACGAGTGGTCAACCCCCATCTACGCCAAATTTATCTGCAATTCCCTTATTTCAATAAGGAACTTGCTGAATGTGAGACATTGTATGAGAAATTAATGTATGCATTGAAGAATATGAATGACTGGAACAGAATGCCGGATGCACTGAAGGAACAAGTGTTTAAATACTTGGACCAATTGGCTGCTGTCGCCAATTTATCGGAAGAAAACAGAATAGCTTATGACAAAGCAGTGGATCGCTATCGGGTAAGCCGGATAGTGGAAGAAGACATTCGTAGGGAAGCTACAGAAGAAGGACGAGAAGAAGGGAAGAAGAAGGGACGAGAAGAAGGACGAAGAGAAGAAAAAAGTGCTCTCATCCGGAAAAAACTTGAAAAAGGAAAAACAATTTCCGAAATTGCAGATGATCTTGAAGATACGGAAGAAAACATTGTTCATCTGATTGAAGAGTTTCATCTTGGAAGGAAAGAATCTTAATTAAATTAGCAGAGAAGGGGAGGCGATCTGAGAACTCCCCTAATTGGAATACCGGAAGTTAGTCTGAACTTAGTTAAAAATGTAAACGATGTTGTGATAAATCTATTTACAGAAATTCTTTCTGTGAAAGATACCGGCAGTTTCGCCGGTCTGAGGAATTCCCTCAAAATTACCCGATACAATACAACAACAGTTTTTGCGTGGATAGTCTTGTAGAACAGTTCTTTTTTTCGTATACTGATTTTTAAGAGAAGGTCTTAAAAAAGAAAAAGTTTTCTTTTTCAGAGGAAAAACTTTTGGCGAAAGTAAACCTAAAAGCAGCAAGCTTAAAAGTATTTTCCCGCCTGTACTACAGGACTTATTCATGCACATGAAAGGAGAGCCTATGGCAGGAAAAGAAAACAGAGAAATTAAAAACAGTGTCTTTGTAGATCTGTTCTATGAGGACGAATCAGCAGAAGCGAATGAGATCGCACTTTTTAATGCAATCCATGATGAGCCGTTGCCGGAAGGAACGAAGATTCGGAGATTCCGTGTAGACAATACGATCTATATGAATTTTCAAAACGATATTTCTTTTGACGCAGGAGGAAAAGTGATCGTATTCGGCGAGCATCAGTCTACGGTCAACGAAAACATGCCCCTTCGGAGTCTGCTGTACATCGGACGTGCTTATGAAAGGCTTGTACCGCCGAGAAGCCGTTATAAGAAGAAAATCGTTTTCCTTCCGACACCGGAATTTTACACATTCTATAACGGAAAAGAAAAGTGGGAAAAGGAAAAAGAACTGCGCCTGTCAGATGCCTATATCGTAAAAGACGGTGAGCCGAGTCTGGAATTAAAAGTAAAGGTCATCAATATCCGGCAGGAAGAGCATCATGAAATCTTAGAAAAGTGTCAGGTACTGAAAGAATACAGCCAGTTCATGGAAATCGTGCAGAACTACCAGATCTCCGGGGAGGAAGAGCCTTATAAAAAAGCGATAAAAGAGTGCATTGAAAAAGGGATTCTTGCTGATTATTTAATGCGAAAAGGAAGCGAGGTTGTCAATATGTTATTAGACGAATACGACTATGAGACAGATATCGAAGTGCAAAGAGAAGAGGCAAGAGAAGAAGGAAGAGAAGAAGGAAGAAAGCTGGGCAGAGAAGAGGGCAGAGAAGAGGAACGA
>OHPD01001044.1_pt1 | contig 13326 bp, 9 predicted proteins | sample 1577641 | NCBI WGS metagenome assembly OHPD01 (sample SAMEA3879532, study PRJEB24766) | human gut metagenome | biome: human-associated habitat; feature: feces | place: USA | collected 1985/1987
TGCTGCGCAAGATGGTTCACGAGACCGGTGCCCACAGCACCGACCTCCAGAGCCCGGAAAGCGTCGATCATCTGTGCGACAAGTGCAAGTCCTACGCCGCCAACTGGCAGCCGACCGCCGACGAGATCTGGTCCCATACCAAGATCCGCGAGAGCCGTTACGAGAACTATAAGGATTGGAAGCCCAATCAGCAGTAATTGCAGGCACTCCCCCTGAAATCCCCTTTTTGGTATATCTGCCCTGAAAGCCGAAGCTCCCCCTTCCACAAGCGCCGAGACAGCGCCGGGAAGGGGGAGCTTTGCGTTTCTCGGCTGCTCTGAGAAAATCATGCGGTAGGAATACAAAAACCGGCCCCGCCTCCCATGCAGGAGACAGAGCCGGTTTTGCGATTCTATTGTGTTTGGGATCACTCGTCGTCGGGGTCACCGAAGGCATCGTGATAGAGGTTTACCATGCCGGATTCGTCGTTGCGATTCAGGCCGTGGAACACCAGCTTTTTGATGACATCATAGATGACTGCGAAGAGCGGCACGCCGATGATCATGCCCACAAAGCCCCACAGGCCGCCAAACAGCAGGATGGCGAACAGCACCCAGAAGCTGGAAAGGCCGGTGGTGTTGCCCAGGATCTTGGGTCCGATGATGTTGCCGTCCACCTGCTGCAGCACCAGAACGAACAGCACGAACCAGAGCGCCTTGATGGGGTTCTGGATCAGGATGAGCAGGGTGGCGGGAATGGCACCGATGAAGGGGCCGAAGAAGGGGATAACATTGGTCACGCCGATAATGACCGACACCAGCAGGGCACTGGGGAACTTGAAGATCAGGCAGGCAATATAGCACAGCACGCCGATGATGGCGGAATCCAGGATCTTGCCGTTGATGAAGCCGCCGAACATCCGGTCAGCGTAACGGACTTCCTCCATGATAAGGTCGGCCCAGCGGGGCTTGACCAAACTATAAAGGATGAGCTTGCCCTGCTGCCCGAATTTCTTCCGGCTGGCCAGCAGATACACCGAAACGATGAGGCCGATAATGAAATTTTTGATCCAGGTCACCACATTCACCACGCCTACAGCGGCACCGCTGAGGATGTTCTGCATGGAGGGGAGCAGGGTGTTCTTGATCCAGGCATCCAGGTTGGCATCCAGGCTGTCGTAAGAGTTCTCGATGAAGTCCAGCAGCTTTTTGTTGTTGGCAATGAACTCCTGCTTGGAGATCCACTCCACAAAGTCGCCGATGTTGTCCCGTGCCGTGTAGTACAGGGCGGTCACGCTGTTGATGAGCTGCGGCACGATCATCATGATCAGCGCGTAGATCAGCAGCAGACCGAACAGGATGGTCAGAGCAACGGCCAGCATGTTGGCAAAGCGGTGCATCCTTTCCGGGAACAGCTTGTGGAGAAATGCTTCAATCCAGTTGCACACCGGCTTGAGCAGATAGGCAATGACACTGCCGTAGATAAAGGGCATCAGGATGCCTGTCAGGGTCGAAACGGCATTGCCGAAGCCCTGAAAGCGGTAGATCAGGAAAAAGAAGAGGATGCTCAGGCTGATCGCGCCAAAGCCTGCGAACATTCCGTAGAGATAGGGTTTGATATGCGGTTTTTTGTCCATCATGTCATAGAAACTCCATTCCTGCCGCAGACAGCAGGATTCCCTGCGGCAATGTCAGCGCTTGTTGCTCCTGCGCCAGATGTGCAGCTTTTCGGCTTCGGCGATCAGCTCGTCCCGGAAATCGGGGTGTGCCACGCTGATCAGTGCTTCTGCCTTTTCCCAGCTGGTCAGTCCCTTCAGGTTCACACAGCCGTACTCGGTGCACAGGTAGTGCACGTTTGCGCGGGTGTCGGTGACGATGCTGCCGTTTTCCAGGGTAGGACGGATGCGGCTTTCCAGCTTGCCGGTCTTTTTATTCATAAAGGTAGAGGACAGGCAGATGAAGCTCTTGCCGCCGTTGGAAAGGTATGCGCCCAGAACAAAGTCCAGCTGACCGCCTGCACCGGAAATGTGCTTGATGCCTGCACTCTCCGCGTTCACCTGACCGAACAGGTCAATATCCACCGCATTGTTGATGGAGATGAAGTTGTCGATGGCGGAGATGCTGCGGATGTCATTGGTGTACTCCACGGGAGCGGCCATGCACTCCGGGTTGTCGTTCAGGTAATCGTACATCTTCTGGGTACCGGCACCAAAGGCATAGACCTGACGGCCCTTGTCCAGATTTTTGTGGCGGCCGGTGATCTTGCCGGCCTTTGCAATATCCACAAAGGCATCCACATACATCTCGGTGTGCACGCCCAGATCCTTCAGGTCGCTCTGCGCGATCAGGTTGCCGATGGCGTTGGGCATACCGCCGATGCCCAGCTGCAGGCAGGCACCGTCGGGGATCTGCGGGACGATGAGGTTTGCCACCTTCAGATCGACCTCGGTGGCGGCACCGGCAGCGGCCATCTGGCCGATGGGCGGGTTGCTGCCCTCCACAACACCGGCAACCTGAGAGATGTGCACCCAGTTCTCGGTGCCGCCCAGGCATTTGGGCATGTTCCGGTTGACCTCAACGATGATCTTCTTGGCCTTATCGCAGACGGCACCCAGGTGGGAAGCACAGGGGCCAAAGTTGAAATAGCCGTGCTCGTCCATGGGGGTCACCTGGAACACCGCCACATCCACGGGGTCAGAGCTGTCGCGATAGTAGCGGGGCAGTTCAGAGTAGCGGATGGGGGAGTAGAAGGAGAAGCCCTGGGCAATGGCCTTGCGCTCAATGCCACCCATGTGCCAGCTGTTCCAGGTCATGTGGGCAGCGGGATCCTCGATCTGGAAGATGGCGGGCACCCACATCAGGATGCCGCCGCGGAAGTTGACATCCTCCAGCTCAGGCAGACGCTTTGCAATGGCAGCGTCCACTGCAACGGGGGTGTTCACGGCCCAGCCGTAATCCACCCAGTCGCCGCTTTTGACCAACGCGGCAGCCTGGTCAGCTGTCATTTTCTTCTGCGCATACAATTCCGTAAAATCCATTATAAACCATCCTCTCTTACAATAACATAAAGGAATTGTAAATTCCAACTTAGTTATATCATTAACAAACGGGAGAATCAATACTTTCCCGGCAAAAAACAGGGCTGAATGCAATATGACTAAAAATCTTAGCTTTTTGTAGAGATTCTTTGGTGCACAAAAAATAAATTTTACACAAAAAATACTTGATAAAATTTTGACGATGTGCTTTACTTATAGCGTAGCAGGATGCAGCGTGGCACTGCGGGTAAGATTGTTTAAAAATTAACGATATACCGTAGCAGAAGAAAAGAACATCTTGCACAGCAAACTGGAAAGTGCTATCATGTCAGAACCAATGCGCTTTTCAAAGGCGCGCAAGGAGGACAAAACCGATGGCAACTGCAGTTTACCCCGGGTCGTTCGATCCGGTCACACGAGGTCATCTCGATATCATCAAGCGCGCGGCAAAGATCAACGATCATCTGATCGTGGCCGTGCTCATCAACAGTGCAAAGCACCCATTGTTCACCGTGGAGGAGCGGGTGGCCCTGCTGCAGGAATGCTGCAAGGGGATCCCCAATGTCACGGTGGAGAGCTTCGACGGCCTGACCGTGGAGTTCGCCAAGAAGCGCCACGCTTCGGTCATGGTGCGGGGCCTGCGGGCGGTAACGGATTTTGAAAACGAGATCCAGCTGGCGCAGACCAATCATGCGCTGATGCCCGGCATCGAGACCATGTTCCTTGCAACCAGCATCAAGTGGAGCTATCTTTCCTCTACCATTGTAAAGGAAGCCGCCCGCTACGGCGGCAGCATCTCCAAGTTCGTTACCCCGAATGTGGAAGCTGCCGTGGAGCAGAAGATGGCCGAGCTGCGCAGCAGGGGAGAGAACGTCTGACCCCATTCCTTATGCAAGAAACGCTTCGGCGTTTTGATAAAACAGTCTTTCTTAAATCACAACATACACAATCAGGAGGCTATTCACATGAAAAAGATCGTTATCGCATCTGCATGCCGTACCGCCATTGGTAAGTTCGGTGGCACCCTTGCCAACGTCCCCGCTGCTGAGCTGGGCTCCATCGTCATCAAGGAGGCTCTGAACCGCGCAAACGTCAAGCCTGAGCAGGTCGATCATGTTTACATGGGTTGCGTGATCCAGGCTGGTCTGGGCCAGAACGTTGCCCGTCAGGCTTCCCTGAAGGCTGGCCTGCCCATCGAGACCCCCGCTGTCACCGTCAACGTGGTCTGCGGTTCCGGTCTGAACTGCGTGAACATGGCTGCTCAGATGATCGAGGCAGGCGATGCTGATATCGTGGTCGCAGGCGGCATGGAGAACATGGACATGGCTCCCTTTGCAATGATGAAGGGCCGTTACGGCTACCGCATGGGCGCTCCCATGGGCAAGAGCGAGCTGGTCGATACCATGGTTAACGATGCTCTGTGGGATGCCACCGGCTTCAACAAGCACATGGGCATGACCGCTGAGAATGTCTGCACCAACGAGACCTTCCAGAAGAAGTACGGCTACAGCCCCATCACCCGCGAGATGCTGGATGAGTTCTCCTACAACAGCCAGGTCAAGGCCGACAAGGCCATCAAGGACGGCGCTTTCAAGGACGAGATCGTTCCTGTTGTCATCAAGGGCAAGAAGGGCGACACCGTGTTCGATACCGATGAAGGCCCCCGTCTGACCCCGGTCGAGAAGCTGGCAACCCTGAAGCCCGCTTTCACCAAGGACGGCATCGTGACCGCAGGCAACTCTTCCGCCATCAACGACGGCGCTGCTGCTCTGGTCATTATGAGCGAAGAAAAGGCCAAGGAGCTGGGCGTTGAGCCTCTGGCAACCTGGGTCGCCGGTGCTCTGGCAGGTGTCGAGCCCGAGGTCATGGGTCTGGGCCCCATCGCAGCAACCAAGAAGGTTATGGCAAAGACTGGTCTGACTGTTGCTGATATGGACCTGATCGAGGCCAACGAGGCATTTGCTGCACAGTCTGTGGCTGTCAGCCAGGCTCTGAACTTCGATATGAGCAAGGTGAACGTCAACGGCGGCGCAATCGCTCTGGGCCACCCGGTCGGCGCTTCCGGCGCTCGTATCCTGGTCACCCTGCTGTACGCTATGAAGCACCGTGGTGCTCACAAGGGTCTGGCTACCCTGTGCATCGGCGGCGGCATGGGCTGCGCTACCATCGTTGAGATGTAAGCTCCCCCTTTGGAATTGAATTGAATGACAGCCCGCGCCCCGGCTCAGACCGGAGACTCTGCCGGGGCGCGGGAGCTGTTTTGAAATACTGAGAATCTGAATTGGAGGTTTTCACAATGGCTTTTGTAAAAACCGAGGTGCAGGGCGCTGTCGAGATCATCACCATCGACCGTCCCAAGGCACTGAATGCCCTGAACCCCGAGGTTCTGGCAGACCTGAAGGCAGCTTTTGAGGCTGTCGATCAGGAGACCATCCGTTGCATCGTCCTGACCGGCGAAGGCGACAAGAGCTTCGTTGCAGGCGCTGATATCGGCTCCATGAGCACCATGACCAAGGCAGAGGGCGAGGCCTTCGGCAAGCTGGGCAATGACGTGTTCCTGATGATCGAGCATTTCCCCATCCCCGTCATTGCAGCCGTCAACGGCTTTGCACTGGGCGGCGGCAATGAGCTGGCCATGAGCTGCGACATCCGCATCTGCTCTGACAACGCCGTGTTTGGTCAGCCCGAAGTTGGTCTGGGCATCACCCCGGGCTTCGGCGGCACCCAGCGTCTGGCACGTCTGGTCGGCATGGGCATGGCAAAGCAGCTGGTCTACTCTGCCCTGAACATCAAGGCAGACGAGGCTTACCGCATTGGTCTGGTCAACGCCGTGTATCCGCAGGCTGAACTGATGGAGAACGTGCTGAAGCTGGCCGGCAAGATCGCCAAGAACGCTCCCATTGCAGTGCGCAACTGCAAGAAGGCCATCAACGATGGCATCAGCCTGCCCATTGAGAAGGCTGTGGAAGTTGAGGAGAAGCTGTTCGGCGATTGCTTCGAGACCCACGATCAGCAGGAAGGCATGGCCTGCTTCCTGAGCCGTGAGAAACCGAAGCCCAAGGCAGTGTTCACCAACAACTAATCCATTACATAATTTTTGATATTAAAGGAGAGATTTCCTATGAAGATCGGTGTTATCGGCGCTGGCACTATGGGCCAGGGCATCGCAAAGGCATTTGCACAGGTTGAGGGCAACACCGTTGCTCTGTGCGACATCAAGCAGGAGTGGGCTGAGAACGGCCTGGCAAAGATCAAGAAGGGCTACGAGAAGCTGGTTGCTAAGGGCAAGATCCCCCAGGAAAAGGCTGACGTGATCGTTGCAGCTATCACTCCGGGCCTGAAGGAAGATCTGTGCGCAGACTGCGACCTGATCGTCGAGGCTGCTTTTGAGGATATGAAGGTCAAGCAGACCACTTTCGGCGAGCTGGATAAGATCTGCAAGCCCGAGTGCATCTTCGCTTCCAACACCTCCTCTCTGTCCATCACCGAGATCGGCAAGGGCCTGACCCGTCCCCTGATCGGTATGCACTTCTTCAACCCTGCTGACCGCATGAAGCTGATTGAGGTCATCGCCGGCTGCAACACCCCCGCCGAGACCGTTGAGAAGATCAAGGAGATCTCCGTTGCCATCGGCAAGAGCCCTGTTCAGGTCAACGAGGCTGCTGGCTTTGTGGTCAACCGCATCCTGATCCCCATGATCAACGAGGCTGCCTTCATCAAGATGGAGGGCGTTTCCGATATCGCAGGCATCGACACCGCTATGAAGCTGGGTGCCAACCACCCCATGGGACCCCTGGAGCTGGGCGACTTCATCGGCCTGGATATCTGCCTGGCCATCATGGATGTCCTGTACCATGAGACCGGCGACAGCAAGTATCGCGCCTGCCCGCTGATCCGCAAGATGGTCCGCGGCGGCAACCTGGGCTGCAAGACCGGCAAGGGCTTCTACGTTTACAACGCAGACCGCACCAAGACCCCTGTTGACCAGCTGTAATTTCTGATAAACATTTCTCCCGGCCGTGGGGAAAGCGGTCGGGAGGAATTTGTTTGCAACCGGGAAGGGGAGAACCCCGACCCCGGGAGATAAAAAACACCCGTTAGGAGGATATAGCGATGGATTTTACTCTGTCCAAGCAGCAGCAGATGGTGCAGAAGATGTACCGTGAGTTTGCTGAAAACGAAGTCAAGCCCCTGGCTAAGAAGGTTGATGCAGAAGAGTACTTCCCCAAAGAGACCGTCGAGAAGATGGGCAAGCTGGGCATGATGGGCATTTACTTCCCCACCTCTGTCGGCGGTGCAGGCGGCGATGTGCTGTCCTACGTCATGGCAGTGGAGGAGCTGAGCAAGGTCTGTGGCACCACCGGTGTCATCGTCTCCGCTCACACCAGCCTGTGCGCTGCTCCTATTTATGAGAACGGCACCCCCGAGCAGAAGGCAAAGTATCTGCCCAAGCTCTGCAGCGGTGAGTGGCTGGGCGCTTTCGGCCTGACCGAGCCGGGCGCTGGTACCGATGCACAGGGTCAGCAGACCATTGCCAAGGAAGAGGATGACTGCTGGGTCCTGAATGGCTCCAAGATCTTCATCACCAACGCCGGTTTCGCTGATGTCTTTATCGTCATCGCTGTCACCGACCGCGTTCTGGATAAGAAGGGCCGCCCCACCAAGCTGTGCTCTGCCTTCATCGTTGAGCGCACCGATCCGGGCTTCTCCGTCGGCAAGGCTGAGGATAAGATGGGCATCCGTGGTTCTTCCACCTGCGAGCTGATCTTCGAGGATTGCCGTATCCCGAAGGATCGTATGCTGGGCGTGCGCGGCAAGGGCTTCCAGCTGGCCATGGCTACCCTGGACGGCGGCCGTATCGGCATCGCTTCTCAGGCTCTGGGCATTGCCGAGGGCGCTCTGGAGGAGACCGTTGCCTACGTCAAGGAGCGCAAGCAGTTTGGCCGCAGCATCTCCGCATTCCAGAACACCCAGTTTGAGCTGGCTGAGATGAAGGCCCGCGTTGAGGCTGCCAAGTATCTGGTCTACGCTGCCGCTCTGAAGAAGCAGCAGGCCATGGACGGCGCAAAGGTCCGTTACAGCGTGGAGGCTGCTCAGGCTAAGCTGATCGCAGCCCGCACCGCAAGCGATGTGACCCGCCGCTGCCTGCAGCTGTTCGGCGGTTACGGCTACACCCGTGACTACCCCATCGAGCGCATGATGCGTGATGCCAAGATCACTGAGATCTACGAGGGCACCAGCGAAGTGCAGATGATGGTCATTTCCGGCGCTCTGCTGAAGTAAGGGAGGTAAGATTTACAATGAAAGCAATTGTTTGTGTAAAGCAGGTTCCTGATACCTCCGGCAAAGTCGCCGTCAAGGCAGACGGTACTCTGGATCGTGCCTCTATGGCCACCATCACCAACCCCGATGACCTGAACGCTCTGGAGGCTGCTCTGAAGCTCAAGGACGCTACCGGCTGCGAAGTCGTTGTCATCACCATGGGTCCTCCTCCGGCCGAGGGAATGCTGCGTGAGCTGCTGGCCCGCGGCGCGGACAAGGCTGTTCTGGTCTCCGGCCGTGAGTTCGGCGGTTCCGATACCTTTGCAACCAGCCAGATCCTGGCTGCTGCTGTCAATAAGATCGGCGTTGGCCCTGAGGACGTTGTGTTCTGCGGCCGTCAGGCAATTGATGGCGACACCGCACAGGTCGGCCCCCAGATCGCTGAAAAGCTGCATCTGCCTCAGGTCACCTATGTGGCTGACATCCAGAAGGATGGCAACACCCTGACCGTGAAGCGTATGCTGGAAGACGGCTACATGATGGTCAAGGTGCAGACTCCCTGCCTGCTGACCTGCATCAAGGAGCTGAACCAGCCCCGTTACATGAGCGTCAATGGCATCTTCACCTGCTACGACAAGCCCATGGAAGTGTTCGATTACAACGCTCTGAAGGATGATCCGCTGATCGAGGTCGATACCATCGGTCTGAAGGGTTCTCCGACGAACGTCTTTAAGTCCTTCACTCCTCCGCAGAAGGGCGCAGGCACCATGCTGACTGGCGACGACACCGCCGCACAGCTGGCAGGTATCCTGGCCAAGAAGCACCTGATCTGATGAAAGGAGCATAGGATTACAATGGCTGATTTTAACGAGTACAAGGGCGTTTGGGTCTTTTGCGAGCAGCGCCAGGGCAAACTGATGCCCACCGATTTCGAGCTGGTCAGCGAGGCCCGCAAGCTGGCTGATGAGCTGAACTGCGAAGTCACCGGCCTGCTGCTGGGCGATAACGTGGACGGCATTGCCAAGGAGCTGGGCGGCTATGGCGCTGATAAGGTCATGGTCTGCGACAGCCCCCTGCTGAAGGATTACACCACGGACGCATACGCCAAGGTCGTCTGCGACATGGTCAACGAGTACAAGCCCGAGGTCCTGCTGATCGGTGCCACCAACATTGGCCGCGATCTGGGCCCCCGCTGCGCAGCCCGCCTGCACACCGGCCTGACCGCTGATGCTACCCACCTGGATATCGACACTGCAAAGTACATCGACTTCCTGAAGGAGAGCTCCACCATCGACCTGTCCAAGCAGAAGTTCGATATGGAAGACCGCAACCTGAAGATGACCCGTCCCGCATTCGGCGGCCATCTGATGGCTACCATCATCTGCCCCCGCTTCCGTCCCCAGATGTCCACCGTGCGTCCCGGCGTTATGAAGAAGGCTCCCTTCGATCAGGCTAAGGCAGATGCCTGCCAGATCGTGAAGCCTGCTTTCGAGCTGTCCGCTGCCGACATCAAGACCGAGGTCCTGAGCGTCGAGAAGGCTGCTGAGAAGCTGGTCGATCTGATCGGTGCCGATGTCATCGTCTCCGTTGGCCGCGGCATCAGCAAGGATGTCAACAAGGGCATCGAGCTGGCTGAGCAGCTGGCTGCTGCACTGGGCGGCGGCGTTGTGGGTGCTTCCCGTGCCGTTACCGATGCAGGTTGGATGACCGCTGACCATCAGGTCGGTCAGACCGGTAAGACGGTCCACCCCAAGATTTATGTTGCTCTGGGCATTTCCGGTGCCATCCAGCACACCGCTGGTATGCAGGATTCCGAGTGCATCATCGCCGTCAACAAGAACGAGAGCGCACCTATCTTCGGTGTTGCTGACTACGGCATCGTGGGCGATCTGTTCAAGGTCGTTCCCGAGCTGATCAAGCAGATCGAGGCTGCCAAGGCTGCTGAATAAGCATCTGATTTTCCCCGAACCCTGATTGTGATAAGGCCGCCGCGCAGTGGAAACGCTGTGCGGCGGCTTTTTGCGTCTCCGGAAAAGCGCTCCGTTCTATCCCACCTGTTCCCGGAATAAAATGACACCAAGAGCGGACAGGAAAGGAGCGCGTACCATGGAGTTGAAGATCTTTCGGGATGCCCTGCCGGCGGCGGGGACAAACTGTACCCTTAAGGCAGAGCTGCCGCTGGAAACAGAGATCCTGATCTCTGATTATCTGCCACCGGTGTTTAAGCTGGTCAAGTGCTTTGTCAGGCCGGTGGTGCTGCAAAAGCGGCTGCAGCCCGGCAAGCTGCAATTGGAGGGCTACCTGCGCTGTGTGGTCTATTATCAGGGGGAGGATGGGGCGGGTCTGTGCCAGACCGAGCAGAAGCTCCCCTTTACCAAGCTGCTGGACCTGCCGGAGTTCGTCTTCACGGCATGGGCCGTGCAGGTGGAAGGCCAGACCGAATATCTGAACTGCCGCACCGTCAACCCGCGCCGCATCGAGGTGCGGGGCGCCTATGGGCTGGTGGTCACGGTGCACACCCAGTGCAAGACCGAGGTGATCACCGCATTGGCAGATGGCGGCATCGAGCAGCAGCTGCGCACCCTGCAAGGCGTGCGCAGTGTGGCCGTGTTGGATAAGCTTGTTACCTTAGAGGGAGAGCTTGTCTTTGCAAAGCCCCCCGCGGCTGTACTGGATATTACCGGCAACGCCTGTGTGGCAGAGGTAAAGCTGCTTGCCGGTAAAGCTGTTGTCAAGGGGGAACTGCGGGTGCAGTGTGCATGGCGGGCAGAAGGGGACACTGCCCTGCAAAGTCAGGCGGCGGCACTGCCCTTCCAGCAGGTAATAGATTTAGAGGGCATCACCGAGGACTGCCACTGCCTGTGTGTGGCAGAGCCGGTGGGGTTTACCCTGTCACAGTCAGAAAGCGCCGCCGCCCAGCTGACGGCAAATGTCATGCTGCACCTACGGGCATGGCGCAGCTACCAGCTACAAGTGGCGGTGGATGCTTTTTCTACCCGGTTTGAAACGGAGCTCACACCGCAGCCGCTTGTCACAGAACAGCTGCTCTGCACCCTGAACGATACCGCCACCGCCACAGGCTCCGGCCCGCTGCCGGATGCAGGGGCGCAGCTGCGGGCCTGCTTTGTGCACTATGGCCCGCAGCAGGCTGTCAAAAAAGGGGAGGGCTGGGTGCTTGCCGCAAAGGCGGTGGTAACAGCCCTTGCAGAGAACACCCTCGGCGAGCTGGAAAGCTACGAAAAAACCTTGGAGGTCGCTGTCCCGCTGCCCATCACGCCACCGGAGGGAACAGCGCTTGCACTGGAATGCTGGCTGAGTACCGAGAACGTGCAGTGCACCTGTGCGGGCGGCACACTGGAAGCTACGATTACTGTCCGGGCAGAGGGCACGATTTTAGGCTGTACCACCAGCCCGATCATCGGCAGCATCACCCTTGGTGACCCGCTGCCCGATACCGACCCCGAGATCGCCTTGCGTATCTACTACGCACAGGCCGGAGAGGAGGTGTTTGCAGTGGCCCGGCGGTTCCATGTAGCCCCGGCGCAGATCCTTGCGGCAAACCAGCTGGAGGAGGAACTTGCCTGTCTGCCGCAGGCACAGCGGTTGCTGATCCCGGTCACCTGAGCGTAAGGCTGTAAATAATCGGAAAAACGCACTCCATTCCCGGACGGTACGAGCTGCCGCACCGGGAATGGAGTGCTTTTCGTTCGTGTTGCGCAGAAAAACAATGCAAAGAGTTACCGAAAGGCAGAAAAGAAAATTCGAAAAATAAGACGTATTGACGCTGTAAAATACGATAAGTATACACCTAGTATCTTTCGAAAGAGATTAATAATCAACATATGCGCCTCACTGACATCGGTTTCATTTCTGAAAAACATCTTAAAAATACGATTTGTATTTTACACTTTGCAGACCATCCATGGATGTGGTATACTGAAGTACAGTTTATAGAATCAGAGTGTTTTCTGCCCGGGTCAACCTGCGCTCTGTAAGTCACATTGGGCACAGCAGGCAGAAAACAAAATCATATCGCGGGAGAGTGGAATATTTGGAACTGGAACAGGCAAAAAAGCGTGTGAAAGAACTGCGCGCAATTATTGAGAAAAACAACCGGCTTTACTACGATCAGGATGCGCCGGAGCTGGAGGATTTTGAATACGATGCCCTGACGCGGGAATTAAAGGAGCTGGAAGCACAGTTTCCCCAGCTGGTCACAGCAGCATCGCCCACCCAGAAGGTGGGTGGCACCGCCAGCAGCAAGCTGCCCAAGGTGACCCATGCCGTCAAGATGGAAAGTCTGCTGGATGCATTTTCCTTTGACGAGCTGCGGGACTTCGACCGCCGCGTCCGCGAGGCCGGAGTAGAGCCGGAGTATGTCGTAGAGATCAAGATCGATGGCCTTTCCTGCAGCTTGGAGTATGAGAATGGACAGCTCGTCCGCGCCTCCACCCGCGGTGACGGCGTGGTGGGCGAGGATGTTACCGCAAACGTGCGCGCCATCCGCAGCATCCCCAAGACCCTTAAAGATGCGCCGGAGTTTCTGGAGGTGCGCGGCGAGGTATATATGCCTCACGAAGCCTTTCAGCACCTGTGTGCCGAGCAGGAATTGCAGGGTGCAGCACCCTTTAAAAATCCCCGCAACGCAGCAGCCGGTTCTTTGCGGCAGAAGGACGCCCGCATCACCGGCAGCCGGGGGCTTTCCATCTTTGTGTTCAATGTGCAGCAGATCCGGGGCAAGACCTTGACCAAGCACTCCGAAAGCCTGGATTACCTCAAGAGCCTTGGCCTGCCGGTATCGCCGCGCTACCATGTAGTGCGTGATATCGAGGACGCCATTGCCGAAATCGAGAACATCGGCCAGAACCGTGCAAAGCTGGATTTTGACATGGACGGTGCTGTTATCAAGGTGAACGATTTTGCGCAGCGGGAGCTGATGGGTTCCACCAACAAATTCCCACGCTGGGCCATCGCCTTCAAGTACCCGCCGGAGGTCAAGGAGACCACTCTGCGCAGCATCGAGGTGGCTGTGGGGCGCACCGGCGTGC
>OHPD01001051.1_pt1 | contig 13268 bp, 7 predicted proteins | sample 1577641 | NCBI WGS metagenome assembly OHPD01 (sample SAMEA3879532, study PRJEB24766) | human gut metagenome | biome: human-associated habitat; feature: feces | place: USA | collected 1985/1987
GCGGCCACCTGCTCCGGTGTGCCGCAGGCCACGATGCGTCCGCCGCTCTCGCCGCCGCCGGGGCCAAGGTCCACGAGATAGTCGGCGTTGCGGATCACATCCAGATCGTGCTCAATGACCACCACAGTGGCCCCGCTGTCGATGAGACGCTGGAACACGCCCAGCAGAGTGCGCACATCCAGCGGGTGCAGGCCGATGGTGGGTTCGTCGAATACAAACACGGTGTCGGCCTGCCCTTTGCCCATCTCGCTGGCGAGCTTGAGCCGCTGGGCCTCCCCGCCCGAAAGGCTGGGGGTGGCCTCGCCCAGAGTCAGGTAGCCCAGCCCCAGGCTGGAAAGGGTCTGCAGCCGGCTGGCCACCAGCTTGAGGTCGGCACAGGCGGCAAGGGCTTCGTCCACGCTCATCTCCATCAGGCGGGGCAGGCTCTCGGCCTGGGTGCCGTCCTTCCGGGTGCGGTAGAGGGCAGCGGCATCCTTCTGGTAGCGGGAGCCGCCGCAGTCCGGGCAGGTGATCTCCACATCCGGCAGGAACTGGATGTCCAGGCTGATGGTGCCGGTGCCGTCGCAGCCGGGGCAGCGCAGGCGGCCCGTGTTGTAGGAAAAATCGCCCGCCTTGCAGCCCTTCTCCCTGGCAAGGGGAGAGCGGGCGTAGATCTTGCGCAGTTCATCGTGGACATTGGCATAGGTGGCCACCGTGGACCGCACATTGATGCCGATGGGCGTTGCGTCAATGAGCTTGACCTGCGCAATGCCCGGTGCAGTGATGCTTTCCACATGGGCAGGCAGAGCTTCGCCCTTGGCGGCGGCCTCCAGCGCGGGGATCAGGCTTTCCAGCACCAGCGTGGTCTTGCCGGAACCGGACACGCCGGTCACCGCGATGAGCCGCCCCTTGGGCAGCCGGACTTCCAATGGCTTGACGGTGTGGATGGCCCGGGTGCGCAGAGTGATGGTGCCCAGCGCAAAGAGCTCCGCCTCCGGGGTGCGGGTGCGGGCTGAGAGAGTGTGCAGGTCGGCAAGGAAGGGCCCGATGCGGGAGGCTGGGCTTTGGGCCACCTGCTCCACAGTGCCCTGCGTCAGGATGGTGCCGCCGTTTTCACCGGCACCGGGGCCCATCTCAATGAGCCAGTCGGCATCCCGCAGGATCTCGGTGTCGTGATCCACCAGCACGATGGAGTTGCCGTCCGCGATCAGGTCGTGCATCACGCCCCGCAGGCCCTCGATGTTGGAGGGGTGCAGGCCGATGGAGGGCTCGTCCAGCACATAGAGCACGCCGGTGGTGCGGTTGCGCACCGAGCGGGCCAGCTGCACCCGCTGGCGCTCCCCTGTGGAAAGGGTGGCAGCCTCCCGGTCAAGGGAGAGGTAGCCCAGCCCCAGATCCAGCAGGCGGGCGGCGGTGGCCTGAAAGGACTCGCAGATGCTCTCAGCCATGGGACGCATCTCCACGGGCAGGGAGGCAGGCACCCCCTCCACCCACTGTACCAGCGTGTCCAGCGTCATGCGGCAGGCATCGGCCAGCCCGATGCCCCGCAGCCGGGGAGCCCGGGCCGCGGCGTTCAGGCGGGAGCCGCCGCAGGCGGGGCAGGGGCCCTGCTTCAGAAATCGCTCCACCCGCTTCATGCCCTTTTCATCCGTCACCTTGGCCAGGGCGTTCTCTACGGTATAAACGGCGTTGAAGTAGGTGAAATCCATTTCACCCGCCGCGCCGGTCTTGCTGTTCTGGTAGAGCAGGTGCACCTTTTGGGCGGGGCCGTGGAACACTATGTCGCGCTCTTCCGGGGTCAGCTCCCGGAAGGGGACGTTGGTGCGCACGCCCATTTTTTCGGCGATCTCCTTCATCAGTGACCACATCAGGGTCTGCCAGGGCAGTACTGCGCCCTCGTTGATGGAAAGGCTCTCGTCCGGCACCAGAGTGGATTCGTCCACCACCCGCACGATGCCGGTGCCCTCGCAGTCTGGGCAGGCTCCGGTGCTGTTAAAGGCGAACTGCTCCGCGCCCAGCACCGGCACCTGCGCGCCGCACCGGGGGCAGTAGAGCGGGATCTCGGCCGCAATGTTCAGGCTGGGCGGCACCATGCAGCCGCAGGCGGGGCAGGGGTAGTGGGAGAGCCGGGAGAACATCAGGCGCAGGCTGTTCAAAAGTTCGGTCATGGTACCAAAGGTGGAACGCATCCCGGGCACGCCGGGCCGCTGGTGGAGGGCCAGTGCGGCGGGAACATAGCGGATCTCGTCCACCTGTGCCTTTTCGGCCTGGGTCATCCGGCGGCGGGTGTAGGTGGAAAGGGCCTCCAGATAGCGGCGGGAGCCCTCGGCGTAGAGGACACCCAGCGCCAGCGAGGACTTGCCGGAACCGGACACGCCCGCAATGCCGACGATCTTGTGGAGCGGCACATCTACGTCGATGTTCTTCAGGTTGTGCACCCGCGCGCCCCGCACCCGGATGGCGGTGGGGAGAGCGGAACTGGATTCGTGGTTCATCGTGTCTCCTTTCTCTGAATGGGGTCACAAAAGGCTCCCCCACAGGGGAGCCGGAAAGATCATAAACCGAGGGGATCAAACCGCTGGTGTTCGAGCTGGTCGATCACCGCCTGCGCTGCCGGTGCAATGGGGGCGGGCACTGCGGCGGGGCGGCTGAGGTAGTAGCCCTGCAGCAGGTCCACGCCCAGACCGATGACGGTGCGCAGCTGGGCCTCGGTCTCAATGCCCTCGGCGATGAGCTGCATACTGCGGGCGTGGGCGTAAGCCACAATGTTGGAGACGATCTGCTGCTTATCACGGTCGGTGTCGATCCCGCGCACAATGGAAATGTCGATCTTGATATACCGGGGCGAGAGCTCCAGCAGGTTCAATTCGTTGCTGTAGCCGCTGCCGTAGTCATCCAGCGCAAAGGAGCCGGAGAAGCCCGGAACGTTCCGCTTCCGCTCCAGACATGCGCGGTCCAGATCCTCCTGTTCGGTGATCTCCACCACCAGCCGCTTGAGCAGCTCGGGGTAGCGCTGAGCATATTCCTCCACATCCTCAACCGTCAGGCTGACATTGGCGATGGAGTTGATGAAGAGCAGGGCATCGCTCTGGAACAGGCCCTGTGCCTGCATGCGCTGGAAGATCGCGCTGGAATGGAACACAGTGATCCGTTCGATCTCATACAGGCGGCCTGTCTCATGGGCCAGCTGCATGACCTGAGCGGGGGAGTGCAGGGTGGGCAGATCGACCCGCATGAGGGCCTCGTAGGCTGCGACCCGGCCGCTGCGGGCAGAGTAGATGGGCTGGAAGTGGTAGGACACCAGCTCCTCCTGCAGCAGGAGCTCAAAGTCCTGCTGGGTCTGGGCGGCGTATGCCTCCTGATGGTAGCTGCCGATATCAAAATCACACATGCGGCCCTTGTGGGAATGCTTGACCTGATACATGGCAAAGTCGGCATATTTTTTCAGGGTGAGCAGGTCGTGGCCGTCCGTGGGGTACCAGGCAATGCCGCCCGAGATGCTGATGTGCAGCTGCTTGCCGTTGGGCAGGATGGACACGCTGCGCTGCAGGGCGGCACTCAGCAGCTCCAGCTGGGCGCGGAGCTGTGCCTGATCCTGGTAGCCATAGAAGAAGATCAGGAACTCATCGCCCGAAAGGCGGGAGCAGATGGTGTTGGCGGGCGTGTTGGCCGCAAAGCACTGGCCGGTCTGGCGGATGTATTGATCGCCCCAGTCGTGGCCGTAGGTGTCGTTGATCTGCTTGAGGTTGTCCAGATCCATCATCAGCAGGGCGGCACAGCCCAGCTTTTCGGGCTGCTGGAACAGCGCTTCACAGGCGCGGTCAAAGGCACGGCGGCGGTACAGGCCGGTCAGGGTATCGTAATCGCGCTCGTGCTCAATGCGCTGCTGCTCCAGCACCGTGGTGGTCATATCCTCAGCAAGACCCACCTCGGAGGCACTTTCGCCCAGGATATGGGTGACACGCAGGGTGATGTAGTGGGTGCTGCCGTCGGGCTGGGGGATGGCAAAGACCTTGTTGTTGGCCGGGGACAGGCGGTAGAACCACCGCTGCTCCAGTGTGCCCATCAGGGCGCGGAAAGCCTTTGGCGTGAGCGGATCTGGCTGCTCCTGTGCAAGGCCCAGCATGGAGAAGAAGTTGTCGGTCACATAAACGCTGTCATCGCGCAGCTCATAGCCGCCCAGCTCCGCACTGGCCAATTTCATAATGCGCAAAAAGCGGGTGGAGGAGTCCAGCACGTCCTTGCTCAGCTGGGTAAAGGCAGAGGAAAACTGATCCAGCTCGGTAATGCCGGTGGCGGACAGATGCGGGATGGCGGAGGAATCCGCTTCGGCAGCGGCTACCTCAGCCGAGAGCTTGGCAACGGGCCGGGCCAGCCGCCTGCTGATCAGCCAGCTGCAAACAAAGCCAACGGCCAGCGTGATCAGAATGATGAAGGAGAGCAGCTGCTGCAGCCGCTGGGCGAAAGCAAAGAGCTGCACCGCGGGAACAGAGCCCACGAGAAGCCAGTGCTTGCCCGAGAAAGGGGCGTTCCGGCTGTAGAGGTTCAAGGGGGAGACCGAAGCAATGTAGAGGGCATTGCTGAAGAGGTAGCGGTGGGTATGGGCACTGTGGAGGCGTAGCGTAAGGCTTTCGTCCGCAGAACCCGGCTGCCCGTCGCAGTGGGAACGGAGCACCGGACGCAGCTGCAGTTCAGAGGCAGAGAGCTCCTCCGTACCGGTCACGGCAAGGAAATAGGTGCCGTTGTTTTGCAGCTCAGAGCAGGGCAGATTCTCCCACAGGTAGTCGGCCAGCAGCTCTACGCCGATTACGCCGTAAACGGTGCCGTCCGGCAGGATCAGGGGCTGGCTGTAGGCAATGGCCTCGTGGGTGTCCCCGGGCACCAGATAGGATCGTGAGGTCCAGTGGCCATAATCGGAGGCGGCAAGGCTGGCTCCGTCTTTATAGGCGGCCTGGAAAGGGGGATAAAGGAAGCCACGGTTTCCCAGTGCCCGGTAGCGGATGGTGGGGGACCAGCTGTTGTCCGTGGCAATGGAGAGGGACTGCACCAGCTGGGCCGGTGCCCGCACAAAGGTCAGGTCGGCGTTGCGCTGGGAGGGGGCGGCATCCGGGTCAAGATCCCGCAGGTAGATGGCGGGCATGAGGCTGTCCTGCTTCCGCTTGTCCAGATCATGGGTGTTCAGGATAAGAAATACGCCGGTCACCGACTTGATGCGCAGGGTGCTGATGAGCTCCGGCGCGGCGGCTTCCAGCAGGGGATAGGCCGCGTCGCTGCTGCTGTCCAGCGTGCTCAGGCTGATCTCTCCCTCGTCCAGAAGCTGCTGGGTCAGGCCATTGATGGTATCGGAAAGGCTGGTCAGCTCCTGCGCATCATGGAAGATGGACTGAAGATACCGGCTGCGGTTGTCCACCTGCATGGCAAGGATATCCTCGGCGTTCTGGTTCAGCTGGGGGCCAAGCCGGGTGGCGTGGGCGGCAAAGGTCAGCAGCAGGATCTCCACCGCCAGCACAGCCAGCAGGGAGAAAAGGATGGTGCCGAAGATAGAATGGCCCGTCTGAGGGGCCTTCTGTCTGTGCGGCTTGCGGTTCTGCATCTGAGGGTCTCTCCTTTTGTGGTTGTTCCAAGGGCATCTCAGCCCGCAAAGGCGCTGAGAGCGGCCAGAGTCTGGTCGTACCAGGCATCAAAATAGGCATCGGTCAGGAACTCGGCTTCGGCTTCCTCGGGGGTCTGCCCGGCAGCCAGCCGCTCCAGCACCGTGGCACGGTCGGCAGTGACACGGTCCTCCAGGGCGTACTGCAGGGTATTGCGGGCGCGCAGGGCATCCGGAAAGGCATGGGTGGTGTAGAGCTTGCCGCGATCGACGGTATCAATGGACAGGCTCAGCACCTTGTGGATGCGCTCAGAGACCGTCAGGCCGCTGTTCTCAAGGGCGGACATGCTGTTGGCGGCATAGGTCACGGGCATATAGCCGGACTGCACCGAGAACTGCAGGTTGTTTTCCGGCTGGGTGAACCATTTCAGAAAGGCAACGCAGGCGCTGATCTCGTCCTCGGTGCCCGGGATGACTACCATGCCGGCCCCCTGCTGGACGGCCACCGGCGCACAGCCTGCAAAGCTGGGGCAGGGCAGCGCGGCCATCTGGATGCCGTGGCTCTCGGTGTCGCTGGTCAGCACCTGGGTGGGGAAGAAGGAAGCGCTGGAGGAGGAACCGACATAGGCCAGCAGGCTGCCGGTCTTGATATCGTCGCTGCGGAACTTGCCGCTGGCACTGCACCAGCCCTTGATGTAGGGGACATAGTAGTTATCCCACAGCTTGCGGAGGGTCGGCTTGTCAAAGTGCAGGGTCATCACGCCGTTCTCGGCATCAAAGATGGTCGTACCCAGTTCCTGTGCGCCGCAGAGCAGGTAATTGGTCAGCGCGTCGCGGCCATACAGGGCCTTGCCGTCGTTGGGCGCAGCCGTCTGGGCATCGGTCCAGTCGTAGTATTTGTGTGCGGCCTCGTTCAGCCCCTCCACGGTGGAAAGATCCGCATAGGTCACGCCTGTGGCCTTGGCAAAGGGGGCAAAATCGGTGGTGTTCAGGTAGAGCAGCTCGGTGGATTTTGCTATGGGAAAGACCTTGAGCTCCCCGTTGTTCATCAGGTCGCCCTCCTCGAGAAAACCGGCGATATAGGCGGACTTCTCTTTTTCGGTCAGGTAGGGGCTCAGGTCAACGGCAAGGCCCATCTGATCCAGCGTAAAGGCGGTGTCTGCGTAGGAGGAGACGATGTTGGGCAGCTTCTCGGCACCCACCTTGCCCTCGGCGGCGGCCAGCACGCTGGTCTCCAGGTCGTTCACGCTGCCCTGACTGGAGCTTTCGACCCGGATGTTCTTCTCTTTGCCCACGGTGGAGTTGAACTGCTCCACCAGCTGGTTGAAGCATTCCAGCTGATCGCCGTTGTAATAGGTCCAGATCGTGATGGTGGTGGGCAGCTTGCTTCGGCCGCAGGCAGTGCCGCCCAGCGCCACGGCGGCGCACAGCAGCAGACTGACGGCAGAACGAAGGATTCGTTTCATTACATTATCTCTCCCATTCCGACAAAACGGCTCACGGAAAAACGGCGCGTCCTGTCGTTTCTGAAATGATACCAGACGAAAATATTGTAACACTTTTTCGGGGCGGGGGCTACTGATTTTTGAAAAAACACCCGAAAGCAGACGAAAAAAGAAAGAATCTCTGGCCTGCGCTTCCATTTCTCGTAAAGTCCGGATATAATACAAGCATAAAATACAACAAAAAGAATGGGAGAGCTTATGGCACAGAAGAAGGACGAGGGCCTGAACGGCAACGAAAAGATCGAACAGGCAGTCTGCCAGTTACAGCAGGAGCCTACACAGGAGCAGCTGGCGCATACCCTGACCGTGATCCGGCGGAGGATGCGGGAAAACGGACAGGTCGTGGTGGCGGTGGAGCCGAACCCGGCCAGTGAGCAGATGCAGCTGCGGGCCCTCCGCACGGCCGATGGGGCCAGCTGGTGGTATGCCTTTACCAGCTTTGAAGAGGAGATGAAGGGCGCGGAAGCGGTGCAGTCCACCTTTCTGGTGGAGTTTGAAAAGCTGTTGGATGCCGCACTGCAGGTGCCGGAGATCCAGGGCATCATCCTGAACCCCTGGAACCGCACCATCCAGCTGGACAAGACCCTGCTCCGGATCATCAAGGGATAAGCACGAAAGGGCCCGCCTGCCGCATTTTGGTGCGCGCAGACGGGCCCTTTTTATATGGTAAAGGAAGAAGGAGAATGGCAGATCAGGCTGCGTCGGTGCGGTTCTTCTTGAGCAGGCTCAGGATCACGGCACCCACCACGCTGCCAGCGGCCAGAGCCACGCAATAGAGCAGGGTATGATCGACCACGGGGAATACGAAGATGCCGCCGTGGGGAGCGCGCAGGGCGCAGCCGAAGGTCATGGAGAGGGCACCGGCCAGCGCGGCACCGGCCACACAGCTGGGCAGGACGCGCAGCGGGTCGGCGGCGGCGTAGGGGATGGCACCCTCGGTGACGAAGCACAGGCCCATGACATAGTTCACGATGCCGTTGCGGCGTTCGTCAGGAGTCCACTTCTTGGGGCAGAAGGTGGTGGAGAGGGCGATCGCGATGGGAGGAACCATGCCGCCCACCATGACAGCAGCCATGACCTCGTAGTTGCCGGAGGCCAGTGCGGCAGTGCCAAAGACGTAGGCAGCCTTGTTGAAGGGACCGCCCATGTCAATGCTCATCATACCGGCAACGATGGCACCCAGCAGGACTTTAGAGGTGCCGCCCATGGCGTTGAGGCAGTTGGTCATGGCGGTGTTGATCATGCCCATGACCGGGTTGATGCCGCACATCACGGCACCGATGATGAGGATGCCGCCCAGCGGGTAGATCAGCATGGGGCGGATGCCGTTCAGGCTGGCGGGGAGCTTTTCGGTGATCTTCTTCAGGAACTCGACCACATAACCGGCCACGAAACCGGCCAGCAGAGCGGCCAGAAAGCCGCCGGAAATGCCGGTGGTCTCACCGTTGGCAAGGCCTGCAAAGTTGGTGCCGTTCATGGCCAGCACGCCGCCCGCAAAGCCAACGGCCAGACCGGGACGGTCGGCGATGGACATGGCGATGAAGCCTGCCAGAATGGGGAGCATGTAGCCAAAGGCGGCGCTGCCCACCGTCTTGAAGAAGGCGGCGATGGGGGTGTTCATGCCGAAGTTGGAGGGGTCGATGGTGTAATCGTCCAGCAGGAAGGCCAGCGCGATCATAATGCCGCCGCCCACCACAAAGGGCAGCATGTGGGACACGCCGTTCATCAGGTCCTTGTACACCTTGCGGCCAAAGCTGTCGCCGGAGGTCTCCTCCTCGGCAGCGGCGGCACCGCCCTTGGCGTGATACACGGGAACTTCGCCGTGGGCCACCTTTTTCAGCAGCTCCTCGGGCTTGTGGATGCCGTCATCCACCCGGGCAAACAGCACGGGCTTACCGTCAAAGCGGGCGGTCTCCACATTCTTGTCTGCAGCCACGATGATGCCGTCACAGGCTGCGATCTCGGCGCGGGTCAGCACGTTCTTGGCACCATCGGAGCCGTTGGTCTCCACCTTGGTGGGCAGGTCCAGCTTGTCACCGGCCTTGGCCAGCGCCTCGGCGGCCATGTAGGTGTGGGCAATGCCGTTGGGGCAGGCGGTCACGGCCAGAATGCGGTAGCCGCTCTGGGGGATGGCCTGCTGGGTGAAGCTCTCCTCACCGAACTGGGCCTCCTCCTGTGCGTCGATGAGGGCAAGGAATTCGGCGGGGGTCTTGGCGGCCTTCAGTTTTTCCACAAAGTCCTCATTCATCAGCATCTGCATCATGCGGGCCAGCATATCCACATGCAGGCTGCCGTTTTCGGGGGCTGCAATGGCAAAGAGCAGGTCGGTCTTGCCGTCATCCTCGGCGTTGTACTGCACCGGGGTGCTCAGACGCAGGGCGGCCAGGCTGGGCCGGGTGACCACATTCGTCTTGGCGTGGGGAACGGTGATGCCGTTGTCCACATAAGTGGAGGCCTCATCCTCCCGGGCGTAGAGAGCCTTCTTGTAGGCTTCTGTGTCGGTGATGTTGCCGTGGGTGGCCTGCAGCTCCACCAGACGGCTCAGGATCTGCTCCTGCGTCTGCAGCGCTTCGTCCAGCGCAATGGACTGTGCGGTAAATAACTCGGTAATGCGCATAAACGTTCCTCCTTTGTTCCTTTTATCCTATCAAAGCTGCGCCAGCAGCTCGTCGATCTTTTCCTTTGTGGCAAGCCCAAGGCTGAAAGCCGTTGCGCTGCCGCAGGCCGTGCCCAGACGCAGCGCCTGCGCGTAGCTGCGGCTTTGCAGATACCCGGCCACAAAACCGGCCACCATGCTGTCGCCTGCGCCCACGCTGTTGACCACCTTGCCCTTGGGGCAACCGATACGGTGCACCTGTCCCTGCTCGTCCAGCAGCAGCGCACCGTCCCCGGCCATGCTTACCAGCACGTTGCGGGCACCCTTTTCCTGCAAAGTGCGGGCAGCTGCCACGATCTCTGCGTCAGTGGTCAGTACCTTGCCCACGATCTCGCCCAGCTCATGGTTGTTGGGCTTGATGAGGAAGGGGTGGTAGGGCAGCACGTTTACCAGAAGGTCGCGGGTGGCATCTACCACGGCGCGCACGCCCCTGCCCTGCAGCCGCGCCAGCAGCCGCTCGTAGACGCTTTGCGGCAGGCTTGCCGGGATGCTGCCTGCCAGAATAAGGATATCGCCCTCGGCCAGCTTGTCCAGCTGGGCTTCCAGCTGCTGCAAAGCGCTTTCCGGGATGGCAGGGCCTGCGCCGTTCAGCTCAGTCTCCTGCCCGGCCTTGATCTTGACGTTGATGCGGGTCATGCCCTCGGCCAGATGGATGAAATCGGTCCGGAGCCCCTGCGCGGCCAGACCACGCTCCAGCCAGGCACCGGTCTCACCGGCCACAAAGCCCAGAGCCACGCTCTCACAGCCCAGCTCCCGGAGCACGCCGGAAACATTGATGCCCTTGCCGCCCAGCACGCAGTCCTCCCCGGCGGCGCGATTCACCTCGCCCACCTCAAGGGGCCTGTCGAGACGGACCACATAATCAATGGCAGGGTTGAACGTTACAGTGTAGATCATACCTCGGTCTCCTTTATCAGAGTGTATTGCTGGTATTTGGGGTTGGGGCACCGGTTCGTCAGGATGGCACCGCTGTGCAGATCACAGATGACGGCGGGGTAGACCTGAGCGAATTTGGTGTCGTCCACCAGGAACCACGCCTCCCGCGCCCGGTGGAGAGCCGCAGCTTTGACAGCGGCCTCCTCAGGGTCTGGGGTGGTAAAGCCGGAACCCAGCGCCACGCCATTGGCTCCCATGAAGGCTTTGGTGAAATTGTACTGCTGGATGGCAGTCAGTGCAGCCGCCCCGATGATGGCCTCGGTCTGGGGCCGCAGCAGCCCGCCGGGCAGGAACACCCGGCAGCCTTTCTGGGCCAGCAGGCGGGCGTGGGCCACGCCGTTGGTCACATAGCTGGCGTTCAGGGCCGGGCCGCTCAGCGCCCGTGCCAGAGCCAGCGTGCTGGAGCCTGCATCCAGATAGATGAAATCTTCCGGCAGGATCAGTTCTGCCGCCGCCTGGGCGATGCTCTGCTTCTGACTGACGGCCAGCTCTTCCTTGGCGGCCATGGTGGGCTCGTCGGTGCGGAAGGGGCTGTCCGGCAGGGTGGCCCCGCCGTGCACCTTGTTCAGTTTGCCTTGCTTGTCCAGCTCGTTCAGGTCGCGCCGGATGGTGGATTCGCTTGCGTTCAACGCCTCGCACAGCTCCTGTACGGTGGCGGTGCGCTGCCGCGCCATCAGATCCAAAATCAGGCTGAATCGTTCTTCTGCCAACATCGGGAACATTCCCCCTTGTTCGATTTATATGATTGATTTTGATTGACGTTGGCGGGTTATGACCGCCTTGTACCCTTATTATAGCAAAATCTCGGTCAAAATCAATCAGATTCCGCCAAACTTGAGTGACAAAATGTTGCTCTGTTTTTTGGGCAGGATGCATAAAGAGTGGGATACAACAAAAAAGCCGACACTCCACAATGGAATGTCGGCTGAATCTCTCACCGCTTCGGTCTGGCTGTGCCAGCGCCTTGCGGAGCTCTTCTAATAGGGGAGCCAGGGATCACTGTTACTTATTCTGGATGTACTCGTCCATGGCCTTGGCGGCTGCCTTACCGGCACCCATGGCCTTGATGACGGTGGCGGCACCGGTCACGGCATCGCCGCCGGCGTACACGCCCTCACGGCTGGTCTTGCCCTCGTCGCCCTCGGTGACGATGCAGCCGTGCTTGTTGGTCTCCAGGCCGGGAGTGGTGGAGCGGATCAGGGGGTTGGGGCTGGTGCCCAGGCTCATGATCACGGTATCCACATCCAGCTCAAACTCGCTGCCCTTCTTTTCAATGGGACGGCGGCGGCCGGAAGCATCGGGCTCACCCAGCTCCATCTCAATGCAGGTGATGGACTTGACGAAGCCCTCGTCGTTGGCGTGGATCTCCACGGGGTTGCACAGGGTTTTGAAGATGATGCCCTCTTCCTCGGCGTGCTCGACCTCCTCCTTACGGGCAGGCAGCTCGGCCATGCCGCGGCGGTAGACGATGTACACGGTCTCGGCACCCAAACGCAGGGCGCTGCGGGCAGCATCCATAGCCACGTTGCCGCCGCCCACAACGGCCACCTTTTTGCCGGTGCGGATGGGGGTCTTGCTGGTGGGCAGGTAGGCCTTCATCAGGTTGGAGCGGGTCAGGAACTCGTTGGCGGAGTACACGCCCTTCAGGCTCTCGCCGGGGATGCCCATAAAGCGGGGCAGACCGGCACCGGAGCCAACGAACACGGCCTCGTAGCCGTACTCGTCCATCAGCTCGTCGATGGTCAGCACCTTGCCGATGACCATGTTGCACTCAAAATCCACGCCCATCTTCTTCAGGCCGTCGATCTCCTGCTGCACGATGGCCTTGGGCAGACGGAACTCGGGGATGCCGTACATCAGCACGCCGCCGGCCACATGCAGGGCCTCGTAGACGGTGACCTTATAGCCCAGCTTGGCCAGGTCGCCTGCGGCGGTCAGACCGGCAGGGCCAGCGCCGATGATGGCGACCTTGTGGCCGTTCCATGCGGGCACGATGGGGGCGGTGTGGACGTTTTCACGGTGCCAGTCAGCCACAAAGCGCTCCAGACGGCCGATGCCCACGGGCTCGTTCTTGATGCCGCGGGTGCACTTGCCCTCGCACTGGCTCTCCTGGGGGCAGACACGGCCGCAGACGGCGGGCAGGGAGGAGGAGCGGGCAATGACCTGATAGGCGGCTTCAAAGTCGCCCTCGGCCACATGACCGATGAACTCGGGGATATCAATGCCCACGGGGCAGCCGGTCTGGCAGGGCTTGTTCTTGCAGTGGATGCAGCGCTTTGCCTCGTTCACGGCCATCTCTTCGGTATAGCCCAGTGCAACTTCCTCAAAGTTCTTGTTGCGGACGTTGGGGTCCTGGGTGGGCATGGGGCACTTTTTGGGATCCATATTGAAAGCCATCTTACTTTGCCTCCTCAGTCTTGAACAGATTGCAGGCCTTCTCGCGGGCCTTTGCCTCAAAGGGGCGGTACATGGTGCCGCGGGCCATGGCTTCGTCGAAATCGACGAGGTCACCGTCAAAGTCAGGGCCGTCCACGCAGGCAAACTTGGTCTCGCCGCCCACGGTCAGGCGGCAGCCGCCGCACATGCCGGTGCCGTCGATCAT
>OHPD01001068.1_pt1 | contig 13049 bp, 8 predicted proteins | sample 1577641 | NCBI WGS metagenome assembly OHPD01 (sample SAMEA3879532, study PRJEB24766) | human gut metagenome | biome: human-associated habitat; feature: feces | place: USA | collected 1985/1987
GAGTCCCGCAGGGACATCCGGTGATCGTAGATTATTTCTATCATGAGGAAATCCGAGGGACAGAAAATACCGGAAAAAGAAACCGTTAAACAGAAATTGACCGCACTCTTTGAATGAGGAAAACTCCTCGTCCGAAGGGCAAGAATATGCAGCCGAGAAGACTTACCGTTTTAATATCTGAATATAGCTTGAAACCGATAACGGACATCAGTTTACGTTCTGAAAAGCCGGTAAAATCAAAGATTCTTGATGATTTTGAGAAAATTAGAAATTTCGTTCAGAGGCTTCTCCTAAGGGTTAGTTGTGAGTTCGATTCCCGCAGGGGGTGCCAAAAATAAAAGCCGCTCATCGTTCAATATGATGTGCGGCTTTATTTTTATACATTGTAACTTCTCTCCTATGCCCTCTGCCGCATAATCATAGTTAACTCTTATAGCGGTAATATCCGAGCTATAAATTTGTTACCCTGTTTATCTCTGACATTAATAAAAAGTACAAGAAAAATATCACAAATGCGTATCAAAATACTTGACAAAGGAATATATCAGAGATATAATTAAATCAGGTTATTTATTCATTACGGTAATTCCGTTTGTTATATCAACAAAATTTCCCTTGTATATCACTATATCTAACATACGTTATATTGAAACGTCCGACAGAATTGCAGATTATATTACAACAGTATTGTACACTTACTGTATCGGACGGCAAGAAAATTTATCACAAAAAAGAAATTATTAGGAGATTGTCAGTATGAACATGAAAAAACTTTTAAAACCTCTGACAGCATCGTTTCTTGCTCTTATCATCTCCGGCTGTTCTTCAGCCCCTGAAGCTATATCGGGCGGACTTGTCAGTGCAGACTTTGAGATCTCACAAAGCACCGACATATCGGCATCGCAAAATGACCGTTCCGAAGAAGATTTAACACCTGAGGAAAGATCCGCAAAAGCACGGGAAAAGCTCATTTCACTCGGAAACGGAAACGTGTTATGTGACGTAAGTAAGGATGTTGAATATAACGGCGGCATAATGGAATTGCCTTGCAGTATAGAACAGAGCTGTAAATCGGAAGAATCTTTCACGGATGTATCAACAGGTTGCCTTATAGCGATAAACGGCGTACTTCAGAAAATATCATACGGCGAGCAAAAAGATCAATATATGTATGTTCAGACCTATGAAAAGGATGATTTCATAAAGGAAAACGAGGATTACACTGCACGCAAAAAAATCACCATCAGCTTTGAGCCGCAGATAAACGAAAAGGATAAGGACCTGACAAAGCTGCAGCTTACAGTTATTTCTGTAGATAACCCGCTTTTCAGACTTCAGCCTGAATATCCTGTGGGATTTTTGATGCATCGGGCAGCTACTTGTACGGTTCGTACACTGACACTTAATTCACCGATAACCAATTACACCAAGGATGAAATTTCAGAGAGCGGTATTACCGAGCTGGATTTAACCGATGAGGTTATAGAAAAATACTCGGAAATGGCTAATATCGCCCCAAAAGCCATAACTGAAAATACACGCCCCTTTGCAAATGTCGATTCCGAATATCATTCACATTTTAATTTTGATGAAAACGGAAAGCTTGATCTGGGTTTTATCACATCGGTAAGTGAAGACGGTGAATTTGACTATGAAATGTCTTCACAGGGCAGATACCTTGTTTCTATGTTCGTAAACGGCACTCCCCACGCTTTTCCGGACGGAAGTATTTATAAAAGCATAGATATGAAACCGGGAAAGCTGTATGTATATGAAGCACAGGATTTTTCAGAAATACTGGGCGAATGTGACACGATAGTCTTTTTACCTGTCGCCTGCCTGCGTGACGACGGGAAATGTATAATGAGTCATACTGTTCAGTCAGAAGCTATATGGCCAAAGGATAAAGCGTAACCAAAATTACGGATAATCAAGCACCGACAGTTAAGGCAACACACTTTCAGCAGAAGAAAGCATACAGTACATTATAAAATTGCACTGTATGCTTTAAGGCAATACCGCATAATTATTGTCGAGCGATTGCTTAGTCAGATTTTTCGTCAGATTGTATAAATTGAGTGCGGGCAGGCTGACGCCTGTCAAGCAAAATTTGTGCAAGATGACGAAAAATATGCAAGCAAGCGTGCGGCAAAGGCGATAGCCGTTAATTGTGCGGTATTGCCTTAAATTTAACAAACGAGGGAAAATAATGGAACTTAAATTAGAAGGTATCACAAAATCCTACACAAAGGGTAAAAAACGCAAAAACGCTCTTGAAGACTTCTCTCTCACTCTTACTGAGGGAGTATACGGACTTCTCGGACCCAACGGTGCGGGAAAATCAACGCTGATAAATATTATCACGGGGATAATCGGCAGGGACAGCGGCAGTATATCCTTTACCGACGGTAATGACAACAGCTTTTTGTCGCATCTCGGCTTTATGCCGCAAGGTATGGACTTTTATCGCAACTTTACCGCAAAGGACTACATAAAGTACATAATGGCACTGAAAAAATACTCTCCCGATAATGCAGACGAGTACGCTTTGACAACGCTCGGCAAGGTAAATCTCCGTGCAGATGCCGACAAGAAAATCGGCGCTTTTTCAGGCGGAATGAAGCAAAGGCTCGGCATAGCACAGGCTATAGTCGGAGAACCGAAGGTGCTTATATTTGACGAGCCTACCGCCGGACTTGACGCAAAGGAGCGTATACGCTTCAGAAATGTTATAAGTTCTCTTGCCGCAGACAAAATAGTAATACTTGCAACTCATATCGTGACTGATATTGCGTATGTAGCAAAAACTGTCGTGCTTATGAACGACGGCAGGATAATAAAAACAGGAACGCAGGAGGAGCTTTGCTCCGATATTTCAGACAAGGTATGGGAAATAACCGCACAGAGTGACAAAGTAATGGACTATATGAACCGTATGCGTGTATCAAACGCAGTGTCTGACGGCAATAAGTATACCCTTAGAATAGTATCCGATGAATATCCCGAAAACGACGCTGTTTCAGTACCGCCTACACTTGAGGACGTATGTATATATTATTTCGGAGATATGTGATATGAAACTGTTTAAATATGAACTGAAAAAGAATATACTGCGGCTTCCCGTTCTGCTGTTGTTTGCGGCTCTTATACTTGTAAGCCTGTACAAGCACAATGAAACCGTTCAATTATACGGCACTCAGGATTATCTTGCCGACGGTCTTATGCGCAATATTTATCAGGCGTACAAAGGCGAGATTACCGATGAAAAAATACAGCGTATAGCCGCATACAGAAATGAAATGTCGGCTATTGTAAGCTCATCGGATTTCGACTATCCGACTACGCCTGATGACAGATATTATACCGGCTTTGCCTTCGGAGATAACGGGTCATCGGAAAAAGTTATCGAAGAAATGAAATATGCGATAGAATACATAAACAATATCATTGTGCTTAGAGAGAAAACACAGACCGCAATTGCATTTTACGAGGGTAAAAATGACTACAAGGTGAGAGAGGCTCAGCAGATTGAACGCCTGTACGGAAACCGTCATATAGACGTATATGGCAATTACGATACTTATGCCCTTTACTTTGACTATGAGTTTTCTACCTTTATTTCGATGATTATGGTGCTGTTTGTATTTGCTCCCTCGTTTTCAAAACAAAAGGCTATCAGCGATGACAAGATAATATGCGCCTGCGGAAAGGTCAAAAGCGTATTTTTTGCAAAGCATTTGTGTATGTACGCATTTTGTGCCGCCATTACGGTGATAATGACATTTACGGATATTTTATCCTTCGGATGTCGGTACGGCATTGAATTTTTGGAGCAGCCGATATATGCAATACACAGCTTTACTTATGCGCCGCTTGACATAAGCATATTTACCGCAATACTTATTACGGCATTTATGAGATTTCTGCTTACTGTGCTTATCGGTGAAATTGTACTGCTCATATCCTCTACCCAGAAAAACATCGGCATTTCCTATGCCCTGAGCTTTTGCGCAATAGGTGCGCTTATCTATCTGCACGGCTCTGTGCCATCACAATTCTCTCCTTTTTCTATGATATGTATGAGTAACTTTTTCACCGATGCGGAATTTGTTAATGTGCTGGGCTTCCCTGTTCTCAACATAGTTTTCCTGCCGATACTTACAATACTTCTTTGCGTTACAGTAAATCTTATTTGCTTTGCTGTCGCCTGTCCGCAACGTGCGATACGGCTTACCGGAAAAGCGAGGAGTAATGCTATATGAAAATATTTGTATATGAGATGAAAAAGATACTGATAAAACAGTACGCAATAATCATTCTGGCAGCTGTAGTAATAGTAAGACTGCTATCTTCTCTGCCGCTTGCAAAGCAGACATACGGATTTGACTCCGCCACAGAACGAGAAAAATATTTTGAGATAATCTCTCCGTTTATAGGAGCAGTGACCGAAGAAAAAACTGACCGTGCAGACGAGCTTGAAAATCAGCTGAAAACGGCAAGTCAACAATACGATAAGCTGATTGATCAGCGTCTGGAACACAAAATATCGGATATTGAATATTACGAGCAGATGAAGCTGTACGAACCTACGCTCAATATCAAAAAACAGATTGAAAAAACTGTCGAACAGGTACGGCAGGCGCAAGAACGCCAATGCGACATTCTGCCTGTAAGCTATATCCCCATAATATGTGATGCGTCGGCCGATTACCTTTTTGTGCTTGCAATCTGTCTTATATGCAGTCTGAGTGTAATCACAGAGTATACAAGCAAGACAAGATATATCCTGTGTACTACTCCGGCAGGACAGTCACGCAGTATGGCGGCAAAAACGGCAGTTCTGCTGTTATCGGTCGCAGCGGCATCGGTTTTACTCTCAGCAGTTGAAGGATACTGCCTTTCAAAACAGCTTCCCCTGGAATACTGGGCGTATTCCGCAAAAGGTATAGTGATAATGACGAATTGTACGGCGGAGCTTTCTATAGGCAGTCTGTTTATTCAGACCCAGCTTATTAAACTGGTGGGAAGTATTTTCATCGCCTCGGTTGCAATTCTTATTTCCGAGCTTTTTAAAAGCTATGCCGCAAGCGTATTTTCGCTTGTAACCGTGCAGATAGTTGTCGACTATGTCGGCAATCGCTCAAATCTCAGCTATCTTCTGCCGACAGGGGCTATGCGTGGCTACGGTTATTTTTACGGCGATGTCACGCCGACCGCCGAAAACAATTATATGCAGTTTTCGGGAGTGCCTCTTTGGTATACCGCAGTGCTTATGTGCGGTTTGCTGATTTTTTCGGCGGCGGCTTGTGCAGGAACGATTCTTTCCTGCAATAACCGACTGAAAAGAAAAAGGAAAAAGATACGCAAGGCGGCACTTTTGTCAACTATGTGCATTATCACTTCACTGCTTCTGTCCTCGTGCAGTGTTGCGAATAACCGCTACGACCCCGAAGATACAATGAAGCTTGTAGGCGGCTCATATACCTTGATCGGCGAATATAATATTCCATTTACAGAAGAACTGAAAACAAGCAAATATGAAATCGTTCTTGAGACCAATCAATCTTCCGGCGGATTTTCAATATCGCTGATTGACCTTGCAAGCAATGAAAAGCTCGATATTCCGCAGAGCTATTTTTCGGACGAAACTTTCATTCATTGCTTTATAACCGAGCATTACATTTTAGTCGAGTATATCGCCAAGGACGGAACCGAAGCAATGCGGTACTATGACCTGAATGACTTTTCAACACAAACAATCGCTCAGAATACCCGAGGAGTAGAAAAAAATCTGTTCGGACTTACCTTTAAGGACAGCGAAAGCATATTTACGACAAGCTCCTTAATTTTCACCGATGACAGAGATTTTTTCTTTGTTACAGACAGCGGTTTGTATAAGGTAGGCGTAAATAAAAATGCGTCACTGATAATAGACGAGCCTGTAACCGAAGGCTTGATTTACGATGCTCACAGCATCTATTTTATCAGCGAAAAGGACAGCATCAAACGTTACGACCTTTCAACAGGCATTCTCAGCGAAATTGTAAGCGGTGAAAAAATAATCCCACGTTCGCTGTGGGGAGATTACGATTATATTTATTACACAAGCGAGAACGGCGAACAAAAGTTAGCAAAATAACGTTGCAATCATCACAATAAATCCGCCGATTATCCGAGTTTGTAAATTTAAATTCAGCTATAACAGCTTAGCCAAAACCCCGATTTGCTTTTTGATCGGGGTTTTGTCATAGTCAGCACTCTGTTAAAACATACCTTTGCCAAACTTCTCAAAATGTGTTACAATAACATCTGACCATTCATCTAATCAAAAGGAGTTTCTTATGTACAGATACGAATTGCACATGCACACCAAAGAAGGCAGTGCCTGCGCTGTAAGCTTGGTAGAAGATATGATAAAGCAGTATGTAAAAATCGGTTTTTCGGGTGCTGTTGTAACAAACCATTTTATAAGAGGCAACACCTGTGTTTCACGTTCTCTGCCGTGGGAACAGCTTATAGAGCAATACAGCAAGGCATACACGAACGGCAGAAAAATCGCCGAAGAGCTTGATTTTGACCTGTTTTTCGGCATTGAAGAAGGCTACGGTAACGGAAAGGAATTTTTAGCATACGGCTTTGAACCCGAATTTCTTTTATCACGTCCGTTTCTGAGAAATGCCGATCTGAATATATGGGCACAAGAAATCCACTCAGTCGGCGGATTTATTGCTTACGCTCACCCTTTCCGTGACAGAGATTACATAAAAAATCCCGATGAAGTACCGGATATTTCGATAGTTGACGGAATTGAGGGCTACAACAGAGGAAACCGTGATATTGAAAACGAAAAAGCAATCCGTGTTTTTGGCAACGAAGATACGATTATCACCGCAGGAAGCGATTTGCACAGCACCGACTTTGACAGTGCCTACGGAATTGAAACACAGCACAGGATAAGGAGCAACGAGGAACTGGTGAAAACGTTGCTTGAGAGAAATTTTAGGGTTTATCTTGGGGGATGAAAACCGATATTTAACTAACGTAATCTGAATGTTTGCCGTCAGAAATTTTCTCTGTGATACATTTTTATGTTTTTTTAAACAGTGGGACTTATTTGATGTTTTCAAACGGTTATAGTCATAGCAAAGAGCTTACATGAATGCTTCGGCATTTTCATTGAAAGCATGAAAGGACGGTACATAATGGGTGCAGAATACCAAAACACAGAATATGAAAGCAAGCTGAAAGAAATCAGCTTTTACAAACTTCATCCTGAATATATTGCTTTTGTCGGAGATAAGTTTGAAAAATACAGGATACTGCAAGTCGGTGAGAGCCACTTTATTCCACAATTAAAAGAAGAGCAGGACATTTTCCCGATTGACTATTTTGAAAAATGGTTATCAGACTCTTGCGAAGATATGAAATCTTTCAAAAACAATAATTCGGACGACTGTAATTGGCGCTACTGGATAATTACTCAGAAAGTCATTGTAGATTATCTGAACGGATATCGGACAAGATCTCATGGGATTTTCACCGAGCTTGTCAAAGTGTTTTCAAAGATTTATGAAAAACGTGATATAGGCAAAATCAATACTGAAAAATCGCAAAACTACAGGCATTTTGCTTTCATGAACTTTTTTCAGACGCCGTCGTTATATAAAGGTGAAAAATTCTGGAACTCGTTGAAATACAGTGCTTCAAAAAACGCAGACCGATTGAATCTTAAAAATAAAGAAGAAACAACAAGTTACGCAAATAAAGTCTGGGATAAAATCGTCAAAGAATCTACAGCGGTTTTTGACGAAACTGTTGATATCCTCAACCCTGAAATAATAATATTTACCTCAAAATCCGCATGGGATGCTTACAAAGGAAAATATAAAAATGCGCCCAATATCATCAATACCGTTCATCCCGGGTGTCCATGGTGGCACAAACCGGGCGGTAAAGAAAAACTGATTGAAAAGTGGACTGCAATCTGTAACGAATAATCATAAACAAGTTGTAGAAATACGGCTCGTTTTTGTTTTCTGCCTTGCTTTTGTATGTAAATTTATCTGCAACATAACAATGTACTGTTTTTGGGACAGGGGCTTGTGTATAATTACATTATAAGAAATCTGAATTGTCAAAGTGAAGTTGTGATGTTAAGTCGGATTGCGTTCACTTTGCAAAACAGTATTTCAATCTGTCTGCCTTGCTATGCAAAAATGACAGTGAAATATATTAAAAGCCGGCTTTTCGCAAAGACAACACTATTTCAAGCCGCAAATCTGCTCATATTCTGCTTAGTAAAACAGGTAGTATTTATTTACCGCTTTGCCATTTAAGCCAAGTAGGTAAGTTAGTAGTTTATCCGTTTTTATGTATTGCTTTTTTGATATAATTACAGTACAATAAAATAAAACGGATAACCGAAAACCGAATCTGTTATCAGATAGCGACACGATATTTTGATAATCTTGTAAAACGCAGTTGACATATCAAAATATCTACAAGTCTGAAATAACAGTATTGTTGTAAAGGAGAAAAATATGGGATTTAAAATTACAAACGACGGCGTTCTGGAAAAATACATAGAAGAAAAGGGAGTGTCTGAGGTAGTTATACCGGACTGTGTGAAAGAAATCGGTAAATTGGCATTTTCTGGCTGTAGCAGTCTCAAAAGCATAATTATTCCGGATTCGGTCACAAGCATTGGTGAAGGTGCATTTAGTTTTTGTGAAACCCTCACAAACATAACCATTCCGAATTCTGTTACAAGTATCAGCAAGGATGCGTTTGAATGGTGTAAAAGCTTTACAAGTATAACCATTCCGGATTCAGTCATTAGTATTGGTATCGATGCATTTTACAACTGTAATAGTCTTACAGACATAACCATTCCTGATTCGGTTATAAGTATAGGTAGCGGTGCTTTTTTCGGTTGTACTAATCTCAGAAGAGTAATCATTCCAAGTTCAGTTACAAGCATTAATGATGAGACTTTTTTTCTTTGTTCCAATCTTACAAGCGTAACCATTCCCGATTCGGTTACAAGTATCGGAGATTTAGCATTCAAATACTGTGGCAGTCTTACGGCAATAATCATTCCCGATTCCGTAACAAGTATCGGTATGGACACGTTTGAAGGTTGCAGAAGTCTTAACAGTATAACTATTCCGGATTCAGTTACAAGTATCAATCCCTATATATTTTACGAATGCTACGAACTTAAAAGCATTACCATTCCCGATTCGGTTACAAGCATTGGTAAAAGTGCATTTGAAGGTTGCAATAGCCTTACAAGTATAACTATTCCAGATTCGGTTACAAGCATTGGTGAAAGTGCATTTAACGGTTGCAGTAGCCTTACAAGCATAAGAATTCCGGATTCGGTTACAAGTATCGGTAAAAGTGCATTTAACGGTTGCAGTAGCCTTACAAACATAAGAATTCCGGATTCGGTTACAGATATCGGTAAGGGTGCATTTGAAGGTTGCGATTCAGCAACTTTTAACTATATCAAAACCAGCGACAAAGCCGAGAACCAAATAAATGTTAATGGTTTAAAGGAGAAAGTTATGAATGCTGAAATTATTTCAAATGATACTCAAATAAAAAATGCACTTGATTTTATGTTATTCTCATATTTCAAAGCAACTTTTGATGTAGGTTGCCTTTTTGAAGGAGCCGTGAGAGCGGCATATAATGACGCAACAATGCGAAACGCACTTGTTCTTAAAAATCCAGATAAGAAAAATGGCACCGACTATCAGAAAGCGTATGATAAATGTGAAAAAGAGCGCAAAGCTATCCATTTCATAGTAAAAAAGCAAATTATTAAAATCACTATGGAAGCTATCGATGACCTGTCAAAATATACAGGCAATTTTACCGAGTGGCATGAAAATATCTGCAACAGGCTTGTAAACGGCGATGACGGTTTTAATAAATTCTATGATAAGCTATCTGAAAATTGCGACAACAAATTTTTTGAGTTTGATAACAAACCCACACAGTATTTCACTATCGGTAATGCCCAGAAGCTTATCAATATGACTTTGAAAAACCTCTATATAATCACAACTGTTTCTTCCCTTTATAATCGCAATGAAAAGGCGCAGGAATGGTACAATAAATTCAGCTGGATTTATAATAAGAAAGAAGGCTTTGATATTCCAATAGACAGTTATTTATTAAAAAATTATACTGATAAAGATTGTGCATGGAGCAAAATTTCGGAATATAATAGATATCTAGAACTACAAAAAGAAATAAAAGGCAATTTAAAAACAATTGATGACGAGTGTCCAGAATGGATCAAAATTGCATATAATGAAAAGAAAAAAGAAATTGAAAAAGACAAAGAAGCATATTTGGCTTTATTAAATATAAGTGAAGATGAAAATAATAATATAGTGCTAAATAAATAACTCCCCCTGCCGTACCCTGTACGGCGATTTTCTTTCTATCCATCTTCCACATATTCCCTCAACCGTCAACTTCTTCTACTTGACATTACAATAAATTCTTGCTACAATATCTTTTATACAATATAACCTGAGGTGAAAAATGAAAAAATTCTTGATACCGCTGTTATGCAGTGCAATATTGCTTTTATGCGGCGGCTGCAACCTAAGCGACAAAGTGAGAATCGGCACAGCGGCTGAAGGCGGAAATTACTACATTTTCGGCAGTGAACTGAATGCTATAGATTCGCTCGAAAGCTACAATATCAATATCAAAAGAACGGCAGGCTCTGCCGCAAATATGCGTCTGCTCTCAGAAAACTATCTTCAGATGGCAGTGGTTCAGACCGACATAATAGACGATGCGTGGAACGGCAGAAACGGCTTTACCGAAGGATACCGTGATTTCGGCGCAGTAGCAGGACTGTTCACCGAAAGCTGTCAGATCGCAGTACGCAGTGACAGTGATATAAAAAGCGTTTCGGATCTTAAAGGAAAGGCTGTAAGCATAGGTGAAGAAGAATCGGGTACTGCGCATAACGCAAGGCAGATACTGACTTCTTACGGCATTGCCGAGGATATGATAAAGACGGTAAACCTTGATTACAAGGATGCCGCAAGTCAGCTTGAAAACGGCACTATAGACGCATTTTTCTGCACTATCGGCGCACCTAATCCTACTGTAAAATCACTCTGCGACAAGGGTGTTGCACGTCTTGTTTCGCTTGACAGCGACAAAATAGATGACCTTGTAAGCTCCTACGGCTACTACTCTGCCTGCACAATACCTGCAGGCACTTACAACGGTCAGACCGAAGATGTCAAGACTATAGGTGTTACCGCTGTACTGCTTGCAGGAAATTCTTGCCCTAAGGACACAGTGAAAGCGATAACTAAGGCGATTTTCGATAACTCGGAAACCATACAAAACGCACTTCCCGTAAATATCGTAACCGACAGAAAATCAGCTGTCAACGGCATCAATATCCCGTTTCATCCGGGTGCAGCCGAGTATTACGGCGAAAACGGAATAAACGTAGAAACGGAGTAACAAGATGAGCATAGCACTTGATATGTATCAGACAGTAGCAATAGCTGTGCTTGTCCTGATGCTTGGCGCATTTCTGCGCAAAAAGATACATTTCCTTGAAAAGTTCTGCATTCCCGCACCCGTTATAGGCGGTCTGCTGTTTGCGATACTCACCTGCGTCCTGCACGGCACGGGTCTTGCAGACGTCAGCTTTGATGATACACTGAAAGAAGTCTGTATGGTACTGTTCTTCACCTCTGTAGGCTTCCAGGCAAACCTTAAAGTCCTCAAAAGCGGCGGAAAGTCGATGATAGTATTTCTGATACTGGTCATACTGCTGATAATCGGACAGAACTTCACCGCACTCGGACTTTCAAATCTGCTCGGACTCGATCCTCTTATCGGTATGTGTACCGGTTCTATACCAATGGTCGGCGGTCACGGTACGGCAGGTGCGTTCGGTCCTGTTCTTGAGGATCTCGGAGTATCGGGCGCTACCACGCTATGTACTGCGGCGGCTACATTCGGACTTGTCGCAGGAAGCCTTATCGGAGGACCTATCGGCAGACGGCTTATAGTAAAGCACGACCTATTAAAGACAGTCGTACCCGAAGATGACAGCCTGCTTGTCGAAGAAGGCAAGAAGCACGAACGTCACTTCTCTATGTACGCTCCCGCCGTATATCAGCTTGTACTCGCTGTCGGCGCAGGCACGGTAATCTCCTACCTGCTGACTATGACGGGAATGACGTTCCCGATATACATCGGTGCGATGATTGTTGCCGCTCTTATGCGTAATATCGGCGAATACACGGGCAAAATCACCATTCATATGGGCGAAATAAACGACCTCGGCGGTATATGCCTGTCGTTATTTCTCGGAATAGCAATGATAACACTGAAGCTCTGGCAGCTTGCCGACCTTGCATTACCGCTGATAATCATGCTCGGCGGACAGGTACTGCTGATGTTCCTGTATTCCTATTTTGTCGTATACAGAATTATGGGCAGAGATTATGACTCGGCAGTGCTGACAGCCGGTATGTGCGGCTTCGGTATGGGTGCAACACCAAATGCAATGGCCAATATGCAGGCTATATGTCAAAGGTATGCACCGTCTGTAAAGGCGTATCTCCTTGTTCCGCTTATAGGCAGTCTGTTTGCGGATTTTCTCAACAGTATCACCATCACGTTCTTTATAAATATGCTGTAAACCTACAGTGGTTTACTTTTGGAGGGGTTTATATGTTCGGCAAAGATAAAGACAAGCAGAAAAAGAAAAAAGAAAAAATGAATGGTAAAGCAGGACATTCGGAGGAAAACTACAATGTTCTTTATGACAATCTCGCTTTTCCGGAGGTATACGCAATAAAGCAAAAACAAAGCGATACCGAGGAAATAGACGAAGAGCCGGTAAATTACGACAATGTGGCTATTCCCGAAATCAATGTAAAGAAAGATAAGAAATAATTCCGACCGCTCTTAATGAGCGGTTCAGACTGTCGAAAAACCTTTGTGTTTTCTGAAAATGGGGTCGCAGGGGCGTAGCCCCCGACAGGGTC
>OHPD01001088.1_pt1 | contig 12764 bp, 9 predicted proteins | sample 1577641 | NCBI WGS metagenome assembly OHPD01 (sample SAMEA3879532, study PRJEB24766) | human gut metagenome | biome: human-associated habitat; feature: feces | place: USA | collected 1985/1987
GATACAACTGTTTCCTGTTCCGCCCTCCTTATGGTGATTATAATTCTGAACTAATTAATACTATATATGGCTGTAACCACTATCCTGTACAATGGGACGTTGACTCTCTTGACTGGAAGGACTACGGCGTTGAAAACATTATAAAAACCATCACCACGCACAAAGCACTTGGCAACGGCTCTATAATTCTTATGCACAACGGTGCTAAATTCACGGCTGATGCACTCGATACCGTCCTTACTAATCTTGAACAGCAAGGGTATGAGATTGTTCCTATATCACAGCTTATCTTAAAAGATAACTTCCATATGGATAGTACCGGACGACAATTAAATGATTAAAAGTTACATAAACCTCATCTTATAACCACCGCTGAACACTTTCCCAACTGCAAGCTTATTGCCCCACTCCCTGTCTGTAAGCCTGCAGTTAAAATCTACTGCATCAGCACGTCCATACCAAGGCTCTATGCACACAAAAGGTACTCCTTTTCCTGCTGATGACCACAATCCAAATACCGGTGTATCAAATATAACCTCAACAACCGGTTTGCAATCTTTACAAAGGCTTACACATTTTATGTCGCTGTTCTCAATAATATAAGCATCCTTATCAAAGAAATTCTCTGTCAATGTCACATTTTTATTAGTGATTGGCATATAATGGATATCTGGCTGTACAAGTCCATCCTTTGATAACAAATGGTATTGTATTCCATTCTCTTTGGTTTCGAATCTTACCTGTGCTCCAATGGCATTTTCACCACACACAAAAGCCGGATGTCCACCAATGCTGAAATACATCTCTTTATTATCCTTATTCACAACTTCCCATATAGTTATGACATTATTATCTGCCAGTCTGTGTGTTATCTTTAACTCAAAGTCAAAAGGATATACAGCTTTAGTGTTCTCATCAGACTCCAGTTTCATTACCACGGCACTATTATCCTTCATAACAAGACTAAACTCCATATCTCTTGCAAAACCATGCTGTGTCATATGATATTCTTTTCCCTCGTATATTGAAGTATCGTTCTTATACCTTCCAACCAGCGGGAATAATACTGGTGTATGTCTTTTCCATATGTCTGGCTGTCCTGACCATATATACTGCTTATTATCGCTCTTTCTAATAACTGATACTATCTCACAGCCCTTACTATCTACAATCACCTCAAAATTATCATTACTAAGTGTATACTGCATATATTTCCTCTCTCTTATGTTTATTTGCAGTTACCTGCCTTATTATCTGTCGTTATTCATCCTCCAGTCTATGCATCTTTGGAGATATTCAACATATTCTGGATTTTTGCACATACCCTTTCCCGGATTATCTGAAATCTTAGCAACGTCCATTCCATTACATTTAGTAGTCTTCATTACTATATTAAGTGCCGGAACATCTGTATCATTACTTATATATGTTCCTATTCCAAATGCAACCTTAGCTTTTGCATTAAAGTATCTGTAAAGCTTGTCAGCCCTGTCAAAGTCAAGGCTGTCACTGAATAATAATGTCTTATTAGCAGCATCTATCCCAAGACTCTCATAATGCTTAATCATCTTATCTCCCCATTCGTATGGGTCGCCGCTGTCATGTCTTACACCTCCAAAAAGTGTTGCATAAGTAAGCTGGAAATCCTTTAAGAAGCAGTCTGTTGTTATCGCATCTGTAAGTGCAATACCATTAAGAATTCCATATTCCCTTACCCAGGCATCAAGTGCATACCAGTTAGAATATGCCGGATTGTGCTTATGGTTGCCCTGTCCTGTACACATTATCCACTCGTGTGCCATTGTTCCAACAGGTGTAAGATTATATTTCTTGGCAAGATATACATTACTTGTTCCTACGAACAAAGAATTACCATTATAGTCAGCCTCTGCAAGTGTCTTAACCGCAAGTTCCTGTGCCTCTGATGATAATCTTCTTCTAAGTCCGAATTCACTAAAGCTTCCAAGCCTGTATACATTCTTTCCTTGTGCTTCATCAGCCTCATCGGCCTCAAGTGCCGCAACCTTGGCACTTAATCTTTCCTTAAAGCTCTTAAGAAGTTCATCATAATTATATGCCATTCTGAAATACACTTCATTGACAATCGCAAGTGTTGGTATCTCATATAATGAAGTATTAAGCCACGTTCCAAAAGTTTCTATGCTAAGTCCACATTCTGCATCAGTTGTAATCTTAAAATCAGCATATCTTGCCTGCCATAATCTTAAGAAATCAACATAACTTCCTTTCATCCACTTAACATTTTCAAGATAATCAAGCTCGTCCTCTGTAAATCTTAAAGTACAGAAATGCTTTATCTGCTCTCTGATTTCTTCTACCATCTCTTCTGTAAAATGTACATCTTTATTCCTGCACTTAAATGTCCAGGTTGTCTTATAATCAGAGAACTGGTGGTAAATTGCCTGTCCCATACTGAACTTGTACATATCTGTTTCCAAAAGACTTACTATAATTGGATTTAATTTCATAAATAATCCTCCGTTCCTGTGCTGCTGCACTTACTCCTGACTGTCATTACTGTATACATATAACTCTGATAATTTATTGCCTGTTATTGATACACCTTTTTTATTAACGGCCTTTATTTTATCATTTATACTTCTTTTAAAACTTGTCTTATACAACTGCTTTCCAAGTATAATCTCGTACACTCTCTGCAAATCTGGAAGTGTGAATTCCTTATGCATAAGATTAAATGCAACATCACTATATTGTGTCTTATTCCTTAATCTCATAAGTCCCTCCAGGATAATCTGGGCGTGGTCAAATGCTAACGCCTCATAACTTATAAGTTCCGGAATGTAACTCTTCACGCTGATACAGCCATTTTTAAATGTCTTTTCCTTAAGCGAATATTTAATCGTAATATTTTTCTCTTTATTAGCAAATGTCAATATCTCATCATTAAATGTTATATCAAACCATAATGCTTCACTCGCATCATCTCCAGCCTGCGGCTTAATTCCATCAATTGGAATAAGTGTCATATACGCTATATCTATAACCCTCATTCTTGGATCTCTGTCCGGCTGGCTCATTGTATAGAGCTGTTCCATATATATATCTTTAAGTCCTGTTTCTTCTTCAAGCTCTCTGCACGCTGCCGTATACGCTGATTCTGTTATATTTACAAAACCTCCCGGAAGTGCATAACAATCTATATATGGATGATTATTACGCTTTATAAGAAGTACTTTAAGACATTTTAAATCCCTGCTCATGCCAAAAAGAAGCATATCAACCGTAACACTAGGTCTTTCATAGTGTCCCGGATTATATTGTTCAAGAAACTCCTTTTCTGTAAGCCCATCTTTATTTCTTCTTTCAGCTCTTGGTATATACTCATTATTATTGCTAATTTCACTCATAAAACCTATACCTCTTATTAAAAGTAGCTTTTTGATACTTTTATATATACTACTTTTGTACTAATATGTCCAGTATTTTTTACTAATCAGCCGCGTTCCTGTCTTATCCCACTCCGATTTTTTATTCATTATCTACATAACCATTCCCTGCAATAACATAAAAATAAAGCTGTCACACTAAACTCAATCTATACATTATGCGGCTGTAAGCATACTGCCTTCTGCCTGCATATTATACAAATCACCATTTAGTGTAACAGCCCAATTACCATTTAATTATAGCTTTCTTATAATTGTATCATTCTTTAATTATAATTGTTAAACATTAATATCCCAACGACTTTAAAGTACTATAATCACTAAGCTGCATATAATACTTAACATTATTATAAGTATCCTCATCATAATAGCTTACTGATAATACAACCTTATCAGTATCAAAGGTCTTATCAAATGGATTGTCAAGTTCTTTTCTTATTTCACTGATAAGATTCATATCTGATATATTACTGCTGTCCACATAATAATAGCTGCCATCCTTTATTGAATATATATATAATGTAAAGTCATCATTAATGTCCGATTTATTCAATCGTATATTTTCAAAGTTATCAAGATACTTTTTAAGCTTATTACTTGTCTGTGATATGTTCTGTGATGCAATCCTATTAACTGCATTATAATAAGCATTTAAAGTCTTAGGAAGCTTATCACCTAATAATACCTGTGCTGAGTATGGTATTCCATTTCTTGTAAACGAAATGTATATATATGGCATACCACCTCTGTATCTTGATGAAACATCATTAATACTGCTATAATACTGTGTAAATGGAATACTGTTAATTTCATTAATGAAAGTTTCATACACTTCCTTGGCAGCTTCCTGTGTAATTATGTTATCCATAAATGTAAGCTTGGCATCTTCAAATGCAGGAAGATTCTTATATTCCTTACTTATATCCTGCATATTCTCGAACTTGGAAGCAAGCTTAACAACCTCTGACTGCTTAATGAATACTTTTCTGTATCTTCCAAATATGCCGTCTTTAATATATACATCATTTTTTCTTCCATTATTATAATAACCTGCACTGATATCCTGTATATTCTGTAAATTATCCTCAATACTGTCTGCTACAAGCTTTATAACTTCTTCATCTGTTATCTTGAGTCTGCCTAATATATCCTCAAAATAATCTTTTTCTTCTGAATAACTGTATGACAACATATTGTCGTTTACAATTGACATCTTTACATACTTTACCTTTGAAGTATCTGGAACGTACGAAAGCATTTGCCCAATTCCTGCATTAACAATCACTCCAAATACTGCCGCAATAACATATGCCAGAATAATTGAAGGTATTGCTTTTATTATTCTGTGAAGCTTCCTGCTTGATATGACTTCATATATTATTACAACAAATGCAGCCACCACAAATGGAACTACTATATATTCAAGGAAATATCCACTGTAGCCGCCACGCTTTTCCCTTATATAAAGCATAACGCCAAGAACACTTATAACAAAACCGATTGCAGTTCTTATTGCAAACTGTAACTTCCAGCCAAGTGCCGGCTTACCTGCTGTCTCACTCTTTCTCTTAGTAAACAGCACACAGCCAAGAACAATATAAATAATGGCAAGAACCAGTGTATACATATTAGATGCAATTGACAAAAGCATCTGTGAAACACTTGACGATGTACTATATATCGAGTCAAACACACCAAGCACCTGTGCTGTAAGCATATTATAAGAATTATCAAGTATCCACACAGGACATTCCATAGTAGCTGTAGCAACTGAACCTGTAACTGTGATTGCGACAAGCAGTATAATAAATCTTGGAAGAAATACTATAAGTCCTGACACACATATATTGCTGAATATATTTCCTGTTATTGAACAAGCTAGTGCAATTGCCGCACTGCAAAGAAGTGCACATATAAATTCTGCAACATATATATGAATTGTTACACCGTAATCAACTATAAAATAGTTCCTAAAAATGTGGTAACCTATAAAGCTTGCCACAAAAGCTGTCAACATTGATACTGCCTGCCAGAATGTAACTGCAGCGAACTTACTTATAAATAATGCCTTTCTTTTGTATGGAAGTGAATGGTAGAAATCACTTGTACTTCTTTTATTAAGAAATGACCACGCATAAAGAGCAAGTATCGGTGTTATAACCAATACAACAATCAGCAGCACTCCTTGTGATGATATCGGTGACACCAATGATGTATAAGTCGATGACATATTAATAACTTCCGCGCCACTCTCTGCCGCAGCATTAGCGGCATTTATCATTTTTTTAATATTAAGTCCTTCTATGATAATTGGAAATCCTGATACAAATGCCACAACTGCTAAAGATATAAATCCAATCACCTTTAACTGTATTACTGTCTGCCAGAACAGCTTTAAACTAAATACATTTTTATTATTAGTATTGTCCATCAAGTTCCACCTCCAATGCTGTATCAAATTCATAACCTAACGCTTCCATCTCATAAGTAAATACTTCTTCTAATGTAAGCGGAAGCACATCAAGAACAAGCGGATTTAACTTACTAAGCTTCTCAACAGTTGTATCTCTGTCGCCATTAATAATCATATTGGCAACAGAACCTTCCTGTCTGTATCTTATTATGTTAAATTCATCAAATGTACTTCTTGAGAATTCATTCCTGAATGCAACCTGAATTTTAAACTGTGATGTCTTTAATTCAAGCACGTCACTGTCAAGTACAAGACCTCCTCTGTGCAGTAATGCAAGATGGTCACATATATCCTCAAGCTCCCTTAATGAATGTGAAGTCACAATAACAGTTGCATTATATTCAATAACATCATTGCATATAAGCTTTTTAACAAGATTTCTCATAACAGGGTCAAGCCCGTCAAATGTCTCATCAAAGAACATATACTTTGCCCTTGTAGACAATGCCAGTATAATAGCCGCCTGTCTTTTCATTCCTTTAGAAAAATTACCTATTGGCTTTGCTGGATTTAACTCGAAAAGCTCTGTAAGCTTATTAAATCTTTCCCAATCGAACTTTTCATATATTGATGCATACAGCTTTGCCATTTTATTCATATTCGTACCTGGCAGAAAGAATAATTCATCTGCCACAAGAACTACATTTTCCTTAATCTTAGGATTTTCATATATTGGGGCATCATCTATATATGCCTCACCCTTTTCCGGCTTATATATACCTGCAAGAACTCTTAAAAATGTTGACTTTCCTGCACCATTAGAGCCGACCATTCCGTATATACAGCCGTCACTGATGTTACAAGTAATATTATCAAGTGCAACAAAGTCTTCAAAATTCTTGCTGACTTCCTTAACCTTAATCATCACAAGCCCTCCCTTATTTATTCTATTTCTTCATATACCTTATTAACATTTTCAATAATCTCATCTTTAGAAATACCTGCTAATGCAAGCTCCCTTACAATCTGGTTTAACTTAGGAAGCTTCTCCCTTACATTAACTCCCAAAGCTTCAAGTGCGTCAGGCGATATAAATGACCCTTTACCCGGAACTGTGACTATCATCTGTCTTCTGTCCAGCTCTGAATACGCTTTCTGAATTGTATTAGGATTAGTTGACAGTTTAACTGACAGGCTTCTTACAGATGGCATTTTATCTCCCTCTTTAAGAATTCCAGTCATTATCTGCTCCTCAACCTGATTTATAATCTGTTCATATACAGGCACTCGCGACATGACATCTATAACGAACATCGTATTACCAATCCTTTCTAATGTTTAATTCGTATTGATTATAATTTATCTATAATTGTTATTAACTATCATAAGTCTTATAGATCTTATAATTACTACCAGTATTCTATACCAGTTATACATTGCAATGTATTAACTGTACTATATTGATTAGTACAGTTGTTATGATTAATATATTATATACCTTGAATTTTGTCAATATGAAATTAATTAGTATATTTGCATAACATCTTCCTCTTTGATTAACACTTAAATTATGCTACAATAGTTTTAATTATAACGTGTCACAGGTAAATACACTTTTCTACACTAAGAAACCGCTGTTTATGCCCCTGACACTCACATTATTAACAATTATTAATACAGGAGGATTATCTAATGAGCGAAGCATGTTCACATAACTGTTCAAGCTGCGGTTCTGACTGCAGCGAAAGAACAGCACCACAGAACTCAAGAAATGATAATAATAAAAATGTAAAGAAAGTTATAGCTGTTGTCAGTGGTAAGGGCGGTGTCGGAAAGTCACTTGTAACTTCACTTCTTGCGGTTAAAGCACGCCAGTCTGGTCTTAAAACTGCCATTCTTGATGCTGATATAACAGGACCATCTATCCCTAAATCTTTTGGTCTTTCAGGCAAGGCAACCTGCAATGAAGAAGGTACAATAATATACCCACCAGAAACCCGCACAGGTATCAAGACTATGTCACTTAACTATCTTCTTGATAACGAAACCGACCCTGTTATATGGAGAGGTCCTGTTATCGCCAGTGCTGTTAAGCAGTTCTGGGAAGAAGTAGCCTGGGAAGATACAGACTGTATGTTCATCGACTGCCCACCGGGAACTGGCGATGTTCCACTTACTGTATTCCAGACACTCCCGGTTGACGGAATTGTTGTTGTAACATCACCTCAGGATCTCGTATCTATGATTGTTGAAAAGGCTGTTAATATGGCTAAGATGATGGATATTCCTGTTATCGGAATTGTAGAGAATATGTCATATTTCAAATGTCCTGACTGTGGCAATATCCACTACATTTACGGAAAAAGCAATATTGATAAGGTTGCCGAAGATATGGGCATTAAAAATGTTGCTAAAATGCCTATAGACCCACACGTTGCTGAATATATCGATGCAGGACGTGCTGAGGAGCTTGATGCCTCTGCACTTGATACTATATTCAAAGATATTTAAGGATTATATTATGAAAAGGATAATAATGTTTAAAGGTGGAGTTGAAACACTTGAGTTCTTCTCTGTTGAAATAGCTGAATATTTAGAAAGCAAGGGATACGAAATATTCTGGTACAACCTGCTTTTATCAAAGAACAGCTTTAATGAGCTTATGCACTATTATAATAATCACTGCAATGAACAGCTCTATGCAATTACCTTTAACTTTGAGGGACTTGAGGGCGAAGAAGGGTTATATAACAATGATGGCTGGAACTTCTGGGACTATTCTGGTGTTACAGTTATTAATATCGTTGTTGACCACCCTTTATATTACAATCAGTTTCTTAAAGCTCTGCCTGAACATTATCGTCAGGTCAATATTGACCATATGCATATTGATTATATGAAACGCTTCTTTCCCGATGTTGATGTATATTTTATCCCATCTGCCGGAACCGAGCTCAATAAACACAGAAAGCTTATTAAAGATTATGATTACCTGCCAATGTGCCAACGTCCAATCGATGTAATATTTACAGGCAATTACACTCCTAAGCATATTCTAAGAAAGCAGCTTAATAATATGGAACAGGATTATATTGATTTCTATGAAAGTGCCTTAGAACGCCTTATTATGTCACCAGACCTTACTATTGATGAGCTCTCAGAAATGTGTCTTAAAGAAGAATTTCCAGAAATAACTGATGAACAGCTCGCCAACTGTATGCCGCCAATGATGTATGTTGACCTTTCTGTAAGATTTCACTACAGACAGCTTGTTATCCGTATGCTTGCAGACTCTGGAATAAAGCTTAATACATATGGTGCCGGCTATAATTATATAGAATGTAACCACCCTGAGAATATCATTATGCACGGCGATGTTAATTCCCAGAAATGCCTTGATATGATAAGCCAGTCCAAAATATCACTTAATGTAATGCCCTGGTTTAAAAATGGCATTCACGACCGTATATTTAACAGCTGTCTTAATGGTGCTGTCAGCCTCTCTGACTCATCTATATATATTGATGAATTATTCACTGACAGACAGAATATAATATTGTATGACCTTAATATGTTAAGGGATTATGAGCTTTCCGGGTATGACCTTAATATCACCAAGCCTCTTACAGACTATATTAAAGAATTATTAGCAGACGACAATAAGCTTCAGGCTATTGCTGATAACGCTTACAGCCTGTGCCATAACAGGCACGACTGGAAAAACAGAGCCTCCATTATAGAGACCCTGTTAAGATAAGTTGACTATTCTTTTGTTATATGTTAAAATAATATTTACTTGCGGATGTGGCGGAACTGGCAGACGCGCTAGATTTAGGTTCTAGTATCGTACGATGTGCAGGTTCGATTCCTGTCATCCGCATTTTTTATTTTAAAATATTTATATTTTGATTATATCTTTAATTCTAATTATATTTTAGTATCCTTTGATTATCTTATGTATTACAAGATACTCTGCCACAAGCGTTACTGGTGCAAGTATTATACACCACAGCGATAACACGATACATTCCTTCATACAGATTTTCTCTATTACTTCCCTGTCTGCACCTGTATTCCTCATAACACGTATTATATCTTTATACTGTTTCATTCTCGTTACAAGAATAACCAGAGATACTGCTATATACACGAATACTGCTGCCGCCAGAGATACTCCATATAATATGTAATTGACTATTGCTTCCCTTCTGGCATCATCTTTATCATCTGAATACACATAATATGAAAATCCTGCTGGTCCAAGATATGATTGCAGATTATTGCCTGTAGAAAGATTTACCGAATCTAAGCTGTACTTTACATTAATCTGGTTGTATTTCATTGCAAGTGTAATTGTTTCTGGTAATTCTTCCATACCAAGCAGATTTCTAAGCAATTCATTCTGGCGGTCTACGGCCCGTTGTCCAAGCTTATTAGAAGCTACCATCGTATATTTGGCATACTCAGGTATATACTCTTTTAATCTTTCCTTTATTTCATCATTAACATAGACTACATTAGCAGCCCTTGTCACTGCCGCCGGTGCAAAAAGAGTATCATATTCATATTCATTTAAAATAGTATTTCCAACGATACCTTCAGCAACTGACCTGCTGACCTGAATATTTTCATCTATATTCATTATTTCCCTGCACCTTTTATCAAGCTCTTCTGTGGTTATATCCGAAGTAAGATAATCCTCATTAAATGACTTGTAATTATCATTAACCGTTATCATTCCATTATTATACATATATTCATATAAATTTTCGTAATATTCACCACCATAAGAACTGTCATAAGATGTAGAACCTTTTGGAAAGCTGCAATAATTCATAAGATTTATCTTCGTATCTTTGCCAATTGTACTATCATACCCTCCATGTATATTGGGTTCTTCAAATACAATTACCACATCGCCATTACAGAAATCTTCATAACTAAAATCGCAATCCTTAGCATAATCTATCAGTATATTATAGATTTCATAAGATGGCTCAACATACTCAGCCGCATACAGATAATTATTATTTACTGACTTAGCCTCCTGTATATTCCAGCCTTCCCAGGTCCACATCCTTGACGTTTCAAAACAGGAATACTGCACATCTTTTATTCCGGATATTCCCTTTATATAATCTATTATGTGCTCATCTATTCCCTGATACATATAGGCATCTGCATACTTTTCAATAACCACATTGCCATATGTATAAATTATTCCACTGTCATTGTTCTTTGGTATATTTTTTGACCTCTGAAAATATTCTTCTTTTGTTACATTATCAACTTTGCCATTCTGCTCAGCTATTAATAAATAACTGCTGTCTTTACTGAATTTCTCCTTCATCTCATTGGTCCATATTGCAACAGGGTTATATATATAATTAATATTATAATAGCCTTTTTTATCAACCTTTTTAAAAGCTATTATATCTGAACTCTTTGTGATATTATTATAGTTTTTATATGTTACAGATATGTTCATAGCACATACAACTATTATTACTAGCATTAATATGCCAAATACCCTTGTAAGTATATTCTGGACTGCTCCGTGCGACTGCATAAGCCTTTTATGCGTGTAACATATATAATTATCCTTATTGATTGACTTACTGCGTATCCTTGGTTTCTTATACTTTCTAACCCTGTAAGACTGTCCCCTGCTTCTTTTACTCCATTGAATTATATTGATGACACAGCACATAATTACAGCTATTATAAATGTCAGAAATGTATTAACATACACACTATTATCTATTGAGTAGAACTCAAAACCACATTTGTGTTCAATAAATATACATACCGCTTTCCCTGCAACTATTGAAAAAATCAGACATAACAGCAATGAACTTATCAATATAACAGCATTTTCAATTATAATTATAAATGCCATCTGTACATTGCCTGCACCTATGTTCTTAACAATACTGCGTGTCCTGCTTCTTGCTTTATTATACGATATAAGCTGATATATTATTGCTGCTATGGCAAGTATCATAACAACTATGTACATATATTTATATACATAATTATCCTTCCACGGCTTATAATCATATACACTGCTGTTATATGTAATATATATAGGACTTACCTTCTGCTCAATTCCATTGTATATATCCCTATAATCCTCTTTGATGTAATCATTAATAGGATAAATAAATATACCTCCGCCATATCTGTTAATGGCTTTTCCCTCACTCTCAGTTACAATGATACCTGGAAGCTTATCACCGCCCTGCCACACATCTGTGTAACTGTTAAGTATTCCAACAAGCTTATATGTCTTAGTTAATTTATCAGAAGTTCCATTCAGATATGTATCAATAACTATATCCTGTCCAATATCACTTCCCTGTTCAAGCTTTATAAGTGTACTCCACTCAACTGCAATCTCATTATCCTTTGCTGGCATTCTTCCTTTATTAAGCTTTATATTACCTATCTCAATAAATCTGTCTGACAACGTGCCAATACTTATATCAGTCTTTCCCACCGAATTATATACATAATTATTAACCTGTGCCAGACCGGCAGTTCCAAGATACGGATGATTTTTCAAATCATTATTTTCAGCCTTGACTGAGCCCTCATACATTACATACCAGCTTCCAAAACGGCTCTTAGCTGACTGTATCTGCCATTTATACATATTGCTCTGGAATATAAGTGTTCCAGCTACAAATGTAAAGGCTATAAATATCACAATCGAAGTTCTTAATACTTCTTTCCACCTTTTACGCAGTCCTTTGAGGCAGTATTCCAGCAATTCTATGTTCATACGTTCACCTCCGATGATACATTTCCATCTACAATACTCAATACCCTGTCTGCATATCCAGCCATCTGCTTATCGTGTGTTACCATAATAATCGTCTGGCGGTATTTACTTGCCGCTAATGCAAGCATTGCAGCTACAT
>OHPD01001098.1_pt1 | contig 12696 bp, 12 predicted proteins | sample 1577641 | NCBI WGS metagenome assembly OHPD01 (sample SAMEA3879532, study PRJEB24766) | human gut metagenome | biome: human-associated habitat; feature: feces | place: USA | collected 1985/1987
TGATTTATGATTGAGCGAGGAAGTCCGGGCAGAAAACTGTTCGGACTTTTCTCATATAGTCCAAAGTTGCGGTAGAATTGTTCACAAGTTTTATGGTATAATTTGAATATGATTACTTCCTATTAGGAACACTGTAAATACAAGGCTTTTCGGAGCCTACAAACCAGAAAAAATAATATTTGATCTATCACATTACGCAAAAAGCCGTCCGGCATGAAAAACGGGCGGCTTTTTTGCGTGGATAGACGGAAAGGAGGCACAAAAATAACTACAAAATTTTAGCGTTCAAATTTGTGCAACTTTAACGAAAAGGAGGATCGTAAATGGCCGATGAAAAATTGAATACTGGCCCTGCGGAGAATATTTCCCCGGAGGCCGCCGAGCCTATCACCACACCCGAACAGGCCGCAGCGTCTGAGCCCCAGCAGGAACAGACCGGGCCTGCCATACCTGAGTCCGGCGATGTGGTTGTGTCCTTTGACAAAATCAATGAACTTATGGCGGAAAAGAGGCAGAACGCCCGCGCCGAAGTCGAAAAGGCGGAAACCCACGAAACGCCAGAGGCGGATAAGACGGCCCCTGACAAGCCCAAGCCGTCCAAACGAGACAAAGTGTCCCGAAGTGATGGAAAGGCCCCGGATGCCAAGGAGCCCATTAAGCCCGCACAGGATACGGCACTGAAGGAAACTGCTGCTGTGGAACAGACGGCTCCCGAGCCGACTACACCGCCCCGCCCGGTTGAGGAAGGCAAGCTGGTTTATCTGAAACTTTCCGAGGTTCATCCGTTTCACACATTCCGTCCGCACCCCTTTAAGGTACGGGACGATGCGAAGATGCAGGAAATCGTTGCTTCTATCCGCGTAAACGGTGTAATGGTTCCCGGTCTTGCCCGCCCGGAGAAAGATGGAAACGGCTATGAAATTGTAGCGGGCCATCGCCGTACCCACGGCAGTGAGCTGGCTGGACTGGAGGAAATGCCCTTTATCGTCCGTGAAATGACCGACCACGAAGCGGTACAGGCCATGAAGGACAGCAACAAGCAGCGTGACGGGATGCTCCCCAGCGAATTGGCCGCGCTGCTGGAACTCGAGGTTGAGGACATCAAGCATCAGGGCGGGCGGCTGAAAGGTGTTGCGGAAGGCGATGTCGGGAAACGCTCGGTTGAGATTGTAGGCGAGGCGCATGAAATGAACTATAAAAAGGTCATGCGCTACTTGCGGCTCAACTCCCTTGTGCCGGAGCTTCTGGATAAGGTAGACGATAAAAAGATGGGCTTCATGCCTGCCGTGGAGCTTTCCTACATCAAACCGAAAAATCAGAGGCTTATTGCTGTTTCCATTGACGGGGAGCAGGCTTCGCCCTCGCTGGCCCAGGCCAAACGGCTCCGGGAGCTGGATAAGGAAGGCAAGCTCAACGGCGATGTCATTGACGGTATCTTATCAGAACAGAAAAAGGAGGATCGAGGCGTGATTATTTCTACTGCGGAACTGGAAAAGTATTTTGGCAAGGAGGTCACTCCCGCCAAAATGAAAGAACAGATTATGTCCCTGCTGGATGACTGGAAAGAAAAACAGCCGCCGGAGCTGGCAAAAGCCCCGAAAAAGCAGGAACTTGACAAGTAACAACTTCGAGACACTTTGTCCCGAGGGCCCCGCCCTCGCGCAGAGGCTCTGGTGGTATATATCCCCCGTCGCCGCCTGTTTTTTAGTACAGCCGGGAGTGGGCCGTCAAGGGTGCAGCGCACCGCCGTTTTCGGCGGCCAGCCCTTGACCGCCTGTCCTGGCTATGCGTTTTCTCCGGCAAGCGGCGGGGGTATATCCTCCAGAGCCGCCCCCTTTCCCAAGACTGGGAAAGGGCGTGGGGTTTGGGTTGAACTTTCTTATTAAAATATCGGAGGTATGAACGATGAAACGACCCCTTGCTTATATCACCGCTGCATGGCTCGGCGGCGATAGCGAAAACGCAGAACTGGCGGCGCAGTATTGCCGCACCGTGTATGAGGCAGGCTTTTCTCCTATTTGTCCGCCTTTGTACTTGCCCCTGTTTCTCAATGATGCTGTTCCCGAGGAGCATAAAAGCGGCATCGACATGAGCCGTGACCTGCTCCGCCGTTCTCATGTGCTGGTTGTTTGCGGGCACAGTATGACCGAAGCCATGAAAAATGATATTGCCGTGGCCCAGCGGCTGGGAATTACGGCAACAACCCTTGAGGGCATCCTGACCGTCAAGGGACAGGGCCGCCGCTAATGGCAACCCTGTTTGAAGCCTACGTTACCAACGCCGGAAAGTACAGCGAGGGCCAGCTTGTGGGTGAAACACTGAAATTTCCCACAACCGCCCAGGAGGTGGAGGCTCTTTTGAAACGGATCGGCGTGGATGGCGTCCGCTATCAGGAAATTTTTATTACCTCTTTCGATGGGGATGTGCTGGGGCTCTATGACCATTTGAGCGAGTATGAAAATCTGGACGAGCTTAATCATCTGGCCTGCCTGCTTTCCGAGCTTACCTCATCGGAGCTGGAAACACTGGAGGCCGTCCTCGACAGCGGCGATCACTGTTCTTCGGTGCGGGACATCATCAATCTGACACAAAATCTGGACTGTTACGGCTTTTACCCCGGCGTATCCGATGAGGAAACGCTGGGGCGCATTTATGTGGACGATCTGGAAATGTTGGATGTGCCGGATCAGGTAAAACCGTATTTCGATTATGAGGCGTATGGCCGGGATGCCTGCATCCACGAAAACGGCCATTTTGCCCCGGGCGGCTATGTTGTCAAAGAAAGCGATCATTTCGTGGAAGTGTATCACGGCTTGCAGGATATTCCCAAGGAGCATAAGGTATTCTCTTTCCCGAAGCTCTCTATCCGGGAGCAAATGGCCGCTTATCAGGAAATCATAGACGGTTCTTCTTTGGAGGGCTACCGTCAAATGCAGAAAAAAGACCGTGGGGATCGGTGATGGCACTTCGAGACAAATTGTCCCAAGGAAGGAGGCGGTGTAACTGATTGATGAAGATATTTCCCGGCGCACGATAGCCATATCCGTAAAAACAACCAAGCTGACGGCGCGGGGACTGGCGTATGTGCTGGGCATGGTGGGCCGGAAGATCCGCAAGGCATACCGTGGGCGGCAAGTACCGCATGGAAAACAAAGTGTGCGAAAGCTCATGGCCCACGGTACAGCCACCAACAGCATTGAGCTATCCGGGGATGCCAAGTCCTTTGACCGCGTGGCCCGGAAATGGAATGTGGACTATGCGTTCTATAAAACCGGGCCGGACAAATACCTGTTGTTTTTCAAGGCTGGACAGGCAGACGCAATGACCGCCTGCTTTTCTGAGTATTCCCGGAAGGTGTTAAGCAAAGCAAAATCGAACCGAGTTCCCATCCGGGAACAACTGCAACAGGCGGCGGATCAGCTTTCCAAAGAAAAGCCGAAACAGAAAGAACATGCAAAGGAGGTGGCCCATGAGGACAGATAAGATCAGAAAATATCTCATTCCGAACATTCCCTATCTGTTCATCCTGTGGGCGTTCCTCAAGCTGGGAACGGCCTACCGGCTGGCAGCGGGTAACGATTTTGCACATAAGCTCATCGGGCTGGGCCAGACGATTGGCCCGGCCTTTGCTGACTTTGCACCCGGTCTTGCCCCGCTGGATTGGCTTGTTGCTATTGTAGGCGCAGTTGGTTTCCGGCTGCTGATCTATTTCAAAAGCAAGAACGCTAAGAAGTTCCGGCGGGATGCAGAATACGGCAGCGCCCGGTGGGGAACGGAAAAAGACATCAAACCGTTTGTTGATCCGAAGTTTGAAAACAACGTGATTTTGACCGGGACGGAGTTTCTCACGATGAACACCCGCCCGAAAATCCCCGCAAATGCCCGAAACCTGAATTGCTGTATTATCGGCTCATCCGGCTCCGGCAAAACCCGCTTCTGGCTTACGCCCCAGCTTTTACAGGCTCATTCCTCTTATGTGGTGGTCGATCCCAAAGGCGGTGTGCTGGGACAGGTCGGGGCTTTCCTGCAAAAACGCGGGTACAAAATCAAGGTATTCAACAGCATAGATTTTTCAAAATCCATGCACTATAACCCGCTGGCGTATATCCGCAACGAGGCCGATATTCTGAAATTCGTGGATGCCCTGATTTCCAACACAAAGGGCGAAGGCAAGGAAGGCGATCCATTCTGGACGAAATCGGAAACGCTTTTGTACTGCGCCCTGATTGCCTACATCATTTTCGAGGGGCCTGCCGAGGATCGGAACATGAATACCCTTGTGGATATGATTTCCGGCATGGAGGTCAAGGAGGATGACGAGGACTTTATGAACGCGGTGGACTATATGTTTGCCGGGCTCGAAAAGCGTAAGCCGGATTGCTTCGCGGTCAAACAGTATAAAAAGTACAAATTGGCCAGCGGCAAGACGGCAAAAAGCATTTTGATTTCCTGCGGTGCGCGACTGGCTCCCTTTGACATCCCGCAGCTTCGTGAAGTCATGGCCTATGACGAATTGGAGCTTGACCGCATCGGAGATCGGAAAACGGCGGTATTCTTCATTATTTCCGATACCACGCAGACCTACAACTTTTTAGTGGCACTTGCATTTTCGCAGATGTTCAACCTCCTGTGTGAACGGGCGGACAATGTTCACGGGGGCCGCCTGCCCCATCATGTGCGGGTGCTGTGGGACGAGGCAGCCAACACGGGACAGGTGCCCCAGCTCGAAAAGCTGGTCGCGGTTATCCGCTCCCGCGAGGTGAGTCTTTGCCTGCTGTATCAGCAGTTGGCACAGTGCAAGGCCATTTATGATAAACACGCCGAGACAATCCTCGGCAACATGGACAGCGTGGTGTTCCTCGGTGGCCGCGAAGCCAGCACCATCAAGGAAATATCCGAGAACTGGTTGGGGAAAGCCACAATCAGTATGCAGACTGACAGCCGCTCCCGTGGTCAGTCGGAAAGCTACAGTCAAAATACCCAGCGGCTGGGCCGGGAACTGATGACCCCAGCCGAACTTGCAACCATGCCGGGAGATAAATGTATTTTGCAGCTTCGGGGCCTGCCCCCGTTCTTCTCTCCCAAGTATGATCTGAAACGGCATCCGAACTACCGTTATACGGCGGAGGCCGATAAACAGAAAAACGCTTTTGACCTCGACAGGCTCATTAACCGCCGCAGGCGGCCCGGTCTGAACGAGGCGTGTACGATGTATGAGGTGACTGTGCCGGACGATGCACTCACGGAAGAGGACGAGGACATCCTCAACTATGATGACATCGACGATCCAGACGCCTTTGCATAAACGCTTCGAGACAAAGTGTCCCGAAGTTTGTAACCTGCCGCCTGCAAGGGCGGCTTTTTTGTTACCGGGAAAATCCCGGAGAAATGGAGGCTTATATGGCATTTTTCTCATCTGCAATCGACACTTTACAGACCCTCGTTATTGCTCTCGGTGCTGGCCTTGGCGTGTGGGGCGTGGTTAATCTGCTGGAGGGCTACGGCTCGGATAACCCGGGCTCCAAAAGTCAGGGCATCAAGCAGCTCATGGCAGGCGGCGGCATCATCGTCATTGGCACCACACTGATCCCTCTGCTGTCTGGCCTGTTTTAAGGTAGGCGCTTATGGATTTTCTCACCGACTGGCTCACAAACTGGCTCAAAGAGCTTCTGATTGGCGGGATCATGGGGAACCTCGAAGGTCTTTTTGATACTGTCAATACCCAAGTCGGAGAGATTGCGGCACAGGTAGGGACTACCCCGGCGGCGTGGCACGCCGGGGTTTTCTCCCTGATCCGACAGCTTTCCGAAACGGTGATCCTGCCGATTGCCGGAATGGTGCTGACCTTTGTTGCCACTTATGAGCTCATACAGATGCTTTTGGAAAAGAACAATATGCACGAGGTTGACGTTGCGAACCTCTATAAATGGATGTTCAAAACAGCCTGTGCAATCCTGATCCTGTCAAATACATTCAATATCGTCATGGCCGTGTTCGATGTCTCGCAGAGCGTCATCGCGCAGGCAGGCGGGCTCATTCAAGGCTCTACCGATGTTTCGGCGGATATGCTTGCTGAACTGGAAACCTCGCTGGAGGCGATGGACTTGGGGCCGCTTTTGGGGCTGTGGCTGCAGTCTGCGCTCATTGGCTTCACGATGAAGGCGATGGGAATTATCATTTTCGTTTTGGTGTATGGCAGGATGCTGGAAATCTATCTGCTGACCAGTCTGGCCCCCATCCCCGTTGCTACGCTTTCCAACCGGGAGCTTGGTGGCACCGGGCAGAACTACATCAAGTCCCTGTTTGCCGTGGGCTTTCAAGGGCTGCTGATCCTTGTATGTGTTGCAATTTACGCAGTGCTCATTCAAGGCATCGCAACAGGCGGCGATCCCATCGGGGCGATTTGGGGAACTGTGGGCTACACGGTTCTGCTTTGCTTCATGCTCTTTAAGACCGGGAGCATTGCCCAGCGTATCTTTGGCGCTCATTAACAGGAGGTGGTGCTTATGCCGAGAAGATACGGGGCAGACGGAACGCGCTTATGGAATGGAAAAACGCCGGAGGAGTTTACTGAGGCAGACGCTTACCGCTTTATGGCGGAAACAGAGGCCGTCCTGCAAAGAAAAGAGTTGATGGACGACCCCGCCCAGCCTGCTCCGGCAAGCGGAAAGGAGGAATTTTATCTGAGTAAGAAAGACGATGTATTGCTGACCCCGGAGCAGATTGCTGCGGAGGAACGGCGCTGGCTGTTTGATGCTCCCATCGCGGAGCTTGCAGAAGTCAAGGGCGTTAGCATTGATGAGGCAGTAAAAATGCGGACAGATGCTGTCTTGCAGGAGGCGGTTGTTCCGATCACGGTATCTGTCCGCCCGATTGAGCCGCAGGGAAAACTGATCGGCTTCGCCAGCGTCAATTTTGGCGGTGTGGTCATCGACGATTTTAAGGTTGTGGACGGAAAAAACGGGATTTTCCTCGGCGCTCCCTCTAAACCTGATCCTGCCAGCCGGACGGGATACCGGGCTACGGTTCGGATTCCTGACCGCGCCACACAGGAACGGATTAACGCGGCTGGTGTGGAAGCGTATCATGCGGCGGTGGAACAGCTTGTTGCACGGGCCCAGGCGGTACGGCCTGCCCCGATCAAGGAGCAGATGGCCGAGGCCGCAAAGCAGGCAGGAAAAGAAAACGCCGCCCGGCCTGCGCCTGCCAAGGAAAAGGAGGCCCGCAATGACCGATAGCCGCACTTTGGGACAAAGTGTCCCGAAGGAGGGCTTATTTCTCATGGATGGCATTGAGGGCCTGCGCTCCCTGCCCAAACATAGCGTGGATATGCTGTTGACTGATCCGCCTTACGGCACAACCCGGAATTATTGGGATGTGCCCCTGCCGCTCCCGGAGCTGTGGGAGGCGGTGAAATGGGCGGTCAAGCCGAATGGCGCAGTGCTGTTCTTCGCACAGTGCCCCTTTGACAAGGTGCTGGGCGCATCCAACCTCGCCATGCTCCGCTATGAGTGGATTTGGTACAAGGAGCGCGGAACGGGCTTTCTCAATGCAAACCGGGCTCCGCTGAAAAAGTCCGAGAACATCTTGGTGTTTTACCAGAAGTCCCCGGTCTACAATCCACAGTTTACTTACGGCAAGCCATATACCCGTGTTCATTCCCGAAGCGGTACAAGCTCTAACTATGGGAAATTTGAACGGCAGGGCTCAGAGTCCAACGATGGCCGCCGCTATCCCGGAAATGTGCTTTTTGTGCCTACGGTGTCCGGCGGCATCCATCCCACACAGAAGCCCGTGGAGCTTTGTGAGTATCTGATCCGCACCTATACCCGCCCCGGCGAACTGGTCGCGGACATTTGCGCGGGCTCCGGCACAACCGCGATTGCAGCTATCAACACAGAACGTCGCTTTGTATGCTTTGAAACGGCCCCGTCCTTTTATGCCGCCGCCAGTGAGCGCATCCGTGCGGCGCAGGCAGTAAAAAGCTCCGGCGAGAAAGGAGTGTAATTATCCAGCAGTATTCTATCATTTACGCCGATCCCCCTTGGCGCTACTCGGCTAAGAAAGTACAGGGCGCGGCGGAAAATCATTATCCCACTATGAGCATTGAGGAGTTATGTGCGTTGCCTGTGGCTGATCTTGCAGCCCCGGACAGCGCACTCTTTTTATGGGCCACTTTCCCGCAGCTCCCGGAGGCGCTCCGGCTGATCGAGGCTTGGGGCTTCACCTACAAAAGCGTTGCTTTCGTCTGGCTGAAAAAGAACAAGAAGGCGGATAGCTGGTTTTACGGCCTTGGCTTCTGGACAAGGGGCAATGCAGAAATCTGCCTGCTGGCAACCAAGGGACATCCAAAGCGGCAGGCTGCCAACATTCATCAATTCATCATTTCCCCGATTGAAGCCCATAGCAAAAAGCCGGACGAGGCCCGCGCCAAAATCATTTCCCTGATGGGCGATCTGCCCCGCGTGGAGCTCTTTGCCAGGCAGACCCCGCCCGGCTGGGCTGTATGGGGAAATGAAGTAACACCAACCATCCCGGACTTTGGGACACATTGTCCCGAAGTGCAGAAAGGAGTGTGATCTATGCCCTATGTAAACGTACCAAACGATTTATCCAAAATCAAAACAAAGATGGCTTTCAACCTCACCAAACGCCAGCTTGTCTGCTTCGGCAGCGCGGGCGCAGTGGGGATTCCGGCCTATCTGCTGACCCGTGGCACCCTCGGCAATACCGGGGCGATGTTTCTCATGCTGGGAATTATGCTCCCGGCGTTCCTGCTGGCCATGTATGAAAAGGACGGCTTACCCTTTGAAAAGGTGGTGCGGAATATCATCCGGGCCAAGTTTCTAAGGCCGGGGATCAGGGCCTACCGAACCGAAAACATTTATGCGCCCTTTGCCGGGCCGGGCGCTGGAAAGGAGGATGTGATTGAAAAACACAAAGAAAAAAAACGGAGCCGCCGCCAAGGGTAAAGGCCGGGCGACCCTGTCTGCCCAACAGACAATCCCGTATCTGTCCATGCACCCGGACGGTGTGTGCAAGCTCCCGGGTGGGCTCTATACAAAAACCGTGGAATATGAGGACATCAATTACTCCGTGGCATCCACCGAGGATCAGACTGCCATATTCAGCGGATGGAGCTCATTTCTTAACTACTTTGACAGTTCGCTGCCGTTCCAGCTTTCCTTTATCAACCGTCGTTCCCATTCCCGCAGCCGCTATCAAGTCAATATCCCGAAAGCGGATGACAACTATAACAGCGTCCGGGATGAGTTTACCGGGATGCTGAAAAATCAGATTGCCAAAAGCAATAACGGCATTGAACGCTCAAAATACATTACCTTTGGCATACCCGCCGAGGGGATTGCGGAGGCACGGCCCCGTCTGGAGCGTGTGGAGGCCGATGTCATGGGAAACTTTAAGCGGCTGGGCGTTCCCTCGGAGCCGATGGACGGGCGGGCCCGCCTTGCGCTGCTTCATAGCCAGATGCATCCGGGGAGCCGCGAGGCGTTTCGCTTTTCGTGGAAAGACATCCCGCAGACCGGGCTCGGCACAAAAGACTTTATTGCCCCGGACAGTCTCGACTTCCGCCAGTCCCGCACATTCCGTATCGGCCAGTATTGGGGCGCGGTGTCCTACTTGCAGATTATGGCATCGGAGCTTTCGGATAAGCTGCTGGCGGAAATCTTGGAGCTGGATGCTGAAATGACCGTGACCATGCACATTCAGACCGTGGATCAGCTCAAGGCAATTAAGACCATCAAGGGGAAAATCTCGGACATCGGAAAAATGAAGGTGGAGGAACAGAGAAAGGCTGTGCGCTCCGGCTATGACCCGGATATTCTTCCCCCTGACCTGATCACATTCAGCAAGGATGCAGCGGAGCTTCTGGCTGATTTGCAATCCCGCAATGAACGAATGTTTCTGCTGACCTTTACGGTGGTAAACCTTGCTCCTACCCGCCAGCGGCTGGAAAACGATGTGTTTACCGTGGGCGGTATCGCGCAGAAATACAACTGCGCTCTGCGCCGTCTGGACTGGCAACAGGAACAGGGCTTTGTTTCCTCGTTGGCCCTTGGTTACAACGAGGTAGAAATCCAGCGCGGTATGACCACCAGCTCCACAGCCATCTTTATTCCTTTTATGACAAGGGAGCTCCGCATGGCTGGGCAGGCCCTCTACTATGGCATGAACGCACTTTCCCACAATGTCATCATGGCTGACCGCAAAAAGCTGAAATCGGCAAACGGGATGTATTTGGGCTCTACGGGCTCCGGCAAGAGCTTTGCCGCAAAGCGCGAGCTCTTGAATGTGTTTCTCACCATCCCGCAGGATCGGATCATCGTGGTTGACCCGATGGGCGAATACGCTCCGCTGGTGCGAAGGCTGGGCGGCCAGGTGATCGAGATTGCCCCGGACAGCCCGCACCACCTCAATCCGATGGATGTGGAGCTCAATATGGCTGCCGGAGAAAGCCCGCTTTCCATGAAGGCGGATTTTCTTTTATCCCTGTGCGAGCTGGTGGTCGGCGGCAAGGAAGGCTTGCAGCCCATTGAAAAGACGGTCATTGACCGCTGTGTGCGTTTGGTGTACCGGGAACAGGCGCTCGGACTGGAAACTGCAAAAACACCGCTGTTGCAGGATTTGTACGAAGAGCTCTTACGCCAGCCGGAGCCCGAAGCCCGGCGCGTGGCAACTGCCTTAGAGCTTTATTGCACAGGCTCCCTCAATCTCTTTAACCATCCTACCAACGTCAAGACGGACAGCCGTGTGGTGTGCATCGTTCTGAAAAACATGGGCGAAAACCTTAGAAAGATTGCAATGCACATCACAAATGAGTTTGTTTCGCAGGCGGTGGATCAGAACTTCCACGAGGGCGCGGCGACTTGGTGCTACTTTGACGAGTTTCATATCCTGCTCCGCGATCCGCTGACAGCCAGCTACTTTGTGGCAGTCTGGAAAATGCTGCGTAAAAAAGGATGTGTGCCGTCTGCTTTGACGCAGAACGTCAAAGACCTTTTGGCCAGCCGGGAAATCGAGAACATTCTGGACAACACGGATTTTATGATTCTGCTTTCGCAGGCGCAGAGTGACCGTACCATTCTGGCAAAACAGCTCGGTATTTCCGAGCATCAGCTTTCCTATATCACACACAGCAATTCCGGCGAGGGGCTGTTGTTCTATGGAAATGTAACCATTCCGTTTGTGGATCGGTTCCCTCGCGGAGAAATCTATGACCTGCTGACTACCCGCCCGGAGGATATGAAGAATGAAACGAAAAACGAATAAGACCAAGGAGGAGGCTTGGTCGCAGACCGCCCACGCCCCTGACGGGGAACAGCCCGGGCCGGAGGCTTCCGACACTTCGGGACAAAGTGTCCCGAAGTCCAAGTTCCGCAAAAAGAGCCAGCAGGAACAGGCTGCGGCGGCAAAGCTCCACATGGAGTCCCAAGGCGAAAAACTGGAACAGGCCCGGGAGAAGCTGGCAAAGCAAAAGCCGCCGAAAAAGCCCGGCCCGGTAAAACGCATAGGCCGTGTTGCCAGCGGTTCCGTTCACAGCTTCGTGCATGGCAAGATTTTTGAAGTGGAACAGGAAAATGTCGGCACGGAAGGCGCACACCGTTCTGAGCTTGTGGGAGAAACCGCGCTGCGGCACGGCTCCCGCTTTGTGCGCCGTAAAGTCCGGGAACATCCGGCAAAAGTGGTACGCAAGGCCGAGGCCCGCTATACCAAGTACACGGCGGACTACCATTTTCACACCGCCGCACAGGAGCACCCGGAGCTGACGAAAAATGCCCTTACCCGCTACTGGCAGAAGCAACGGCTCCGCAGGCAATACCGCAAGCAGGCAAAGGAGGCTGCAAAGCAGAGCGCGGCTGCGGCTGGGAAAACTGCCACAGCCACAGAACGCCTGACCGCCCGGGCAGTGGAATTTGTCAAAAATCATCCCGCAGGTGCCGTGGTTGCGGTGCTCTGTGTGTTACTCCTGTTTGCTATGCAGTCCTGTTCCTCTACCATGCTTATGCTGGGGAACGCCGGGGCCGGTGCATTAGGAGCCAGCACCTATCCTTGCGAGGATCGTGATATGCTGGCCGCCGAAGCCGCCTATTGTGCGCTGGAAGATGATTTACAGCATTATCTGGACACCTATGAAAGCACCCATGACTATGACGAATACCACTTCGATCTGGACGAAATCGAACATGACCCCTATGTGCTGCTTTCTCTTTTGTGTGCGCTCCATGAGGGGCAATGGACAATAGACGAAGTACAGGGAACGCTGCAAATGCTGTTTGACCGCCAGTACATTCTCACGGAGGATGTGGTGGTGGAAACCCGGTATCGCACGGAAACCGACACATGGACGGACGAGGACGGCAACTCCCATACGGACACCTATCAGGTGCCTTACGACTATTACATCTGTACGGTCACGCTGGAGAACTTTGATTTATCCCATGTGCCCGTATATGTCATGGGCGAGGAGCAGCTTTCACGGTATGCCATCTATATGGCAACGCTGGGAAACCGCCCCGATCTGTTCCCGGATTCTCCCTATGTGAACAAGTACATTACCGGGAAACCCGGTGATTACGAAGTGCCCGGAGAATATCTGGACGATGAAACCTTTGCTGCGATGCTTGCTGAAGCGCAGAAATACATCGGCTATCCCTATGTGTGGGGCGGCAGTTCTCC
>OHPD01001105.1_pt1 | contig 12656 bp, 10 predicted proteins | sample 1577641 | NCBI WGS metagenome assembly OHPD01 (sample SAMEA3879532, study PRJEB24766) | human gut metagenome | biome: human-associated habitat; feature: feces | place: USA | collected 1985/1987
ACTTATTTCTATCTACATGCTCCATAATAAATCCGCCCACATTCTTCTTGATATTCTCAGGCATATCATTACTATTAAGCATTACAACCATTTGCTTCCCATTAAACAACATATAATATCCATATTTGAAATATACAGTTGTGAATTGTTCCCATTCGTAAGTATATATTAAATTATGGTCTGGGATATCAGCAAGTATCGCGTTATCCATTAATGTTATTGTGCAGGGAGCATCTTCTGATGAATCTCTGTGCTTCAAGTGGTAATTAACGCTTGATTTGAACTGGAATGCAAATATGTATATAGGATAGAACCAGCATATTGCATATATAATTAATAAAAATGTGTTGTATCTGCCAGAGGCAAGCATAATTATTGAGATAACGGCAGGAACCCACGAAAGTATAAGTTCGACAGGGTTTCTTAAAAATCTGTTCCAGAATACAATCTTTTTGTAATCATTGCCTGAAGCTTTCAGGGTAGTATTATATTTGTAAATATTATCCATAAATTCTCCTGTTCTTACATAGTAATGTGCTGCAATATTTTAATTAAGTGTTCTGCATATACCAGTTGGAAAACACTTGCAGAATGAGTTTATAAAATCTGCATAAAAACATAATATTCATAATATCACGCATAGTTTAATAAAACAATTAAAAATTGCATTTCATTTCGTATGTAATTTAAAAAATATATAAAAACAGTTCCCAAACTGGTATAAATATTATATAATTAGTCTATGTAAAACATTCTGGAGGCAGGAGTTTTGGGAGAGACTAATAAGAAGTTTGAAGTGTTGTCAGAGTTGATAGAAAGCCTTGAGTCAAGAGATACATTTCAGCATACAGTAGAACTAATATTACATAAGACTATAGCATACATTAATGCTGATTGTATTGCATTGCTTCAGAAGGGTTCAGATGATGAATGGACAGTAATTGCATCTGAGGGTGAATGTATAGAGGAAGCTAAGAAATGCGATGTTATGGCACTGAATGGTGAGAACAGCATAAGCGTTCCTATTAGGATTAATGACATAGATGCTATGCATTTTGTCATATATGATAAGAACAATATAAAGCTATGGTCCGATAATGAGGACAATATGCATTTTATATATGATGTTACAGGTATTATTCAGAGTATTGCCCAGATGAGAGTAACTAATAATTCACTGCTTTCATCATATGAAGTCTTAAAGGATATTCTTAATAACATAGGTTCAGGTATTATTGTATGTGATACTGCTACAGGCAATATTCTGTTTGAGAATAAGGTGGCGGCTGAGTCGAAGGAGATTAAAGATACAATAAAAGAATGTATGCAGGATATTCTTGTACCGGCAGAAGAAGATGTAGAGAAGACACTTGAAGAATATATTAATAATGCTGAGGGCAATAATATTGATGGATATTATGATTTTTCTGATTATACAAGAGAATACATAAGACCTGTGGAGAAGTATAATGCTGAGTCAGGTCTGTGGTTTGAAGTAAGATTTACCAAGCTTATATGGATAGATGCAAGTGAGGTAATTGTATGTACAGCCTCTGATATAACACAGAAGAAAAAGAATCAGCAGAAGATTGAATTTCAGGCACATAACGATTTCCTTACCGGTCTTTATAATCGTATGAAGTGTGAGTCAGACTTAAAGACTATAATTAACGAAGCTGTAAGAGATGGTGTTAAGGGGGCGGTTTTGTTTATCGACCTTGATGATTTCAAGCACATTAATGATGGTCTTGGACACCAGTATGGAGATATTCTTTTACAGCAGATTGCGGCAGGACTTCAGAGTATAGTAGGTCTTAGAGGCAGATGTTACAGAATGGGTGGTGACGAATTTGTTGCCATAGTAATGCCTGATATGTTCCTTGAATTAGAGAGAATTGCCAATAAGGTTAAAGAGATATTTAACAAACCGTGGTATCTTATGGAGACAGAATATTTCTGTACTATGAGTATGGGTATTGCGGTATTTCCAGATGACAGCAAAGATGTACACGAGATTATCAGAATGGCTGATATAGCAATGTATGAGTCTAAGAAGAATGGTAAGAATGGATATTCTTTTTATGATGTGTGCAACAAACAGAATTCTGTAAGACGCCTTGATATTGAAAATAATATGCGGCAGGCTGTTGCGACAGGAATTGATGAATTCGTTGTATTCTACCAGCCTGTAGTTGATATTAACACAGAGGAATGTGCATCGTGCGAAGCACTGGTAAGATGGGACAGTAAGTCGCTTGGATTTATGGGTCCGGGTGATTTTATTCCGCTTGCTGAATATCTTGGACTTATAACTTCAATTGGTGATTATGTTCTTGAGGAAGCTTGCAGACAGTGCAGATACTGGAATGAACATGGTATGCCGGATTTCCATATCAATGTTAATCTGTCGGTTGTCCAGCTTCTTCAGAAAGATATAGTAGATACAGTAGCTAAAGTGCTTAAGAAGACAGGAGTTAATCCTAGGAATATCGTGTTGGAGATTACAGAGAGCTTTGCTATTAATGATATGGACAGGGTTCTTAATATAATTAATGGCATAAGAGAATTAGGACCAAAGATAGCTCTTGATGATTTCGGTACAGGATATTCATCACTTAACTACATTAAACAGCTTCCTTTTGATATTATTAAAGTTGACAAGACATTTATTGATGATATAACGGAAGATGAGTATGCACAGGCATTCATTAAGCTTATAGTTGAATTGTCTGCTACTATAGGAACTAAGATAGTTGTAGAAGGTGTTGAGGATAAGAGCCAGTTAGATATATTAAGAGAGCTGGGTGTTGACTTCATACAGGGATACTATTATGGTAAACCTGAACCTGCTTACGAGTTTGAAAGATTAAATTTTAAGGGGAGGATTAATATATGAGAATGTTGATTAAGAACGGAAGAGTTATTGACCCTGCAAGTAACACTGATGACATTAGGGATATTCTTGTTGAAGATGGGGTTATAGCAGAAGTGGCAAAGGATATTGACAAGGCAGCAGATACAGTTATTGATGCTAAGGGCTGTATGGTTATGCCAGGACTTGTGGATTTACATGTACATTTCAGAGAACCAGGCTTTGAACATAAGGAAACAATAAGAACTGGTGCAAGAGCTGCGGCAAGAGGTGGATTTACAACAGTGTGTCCAATGCCTAATACTAAGCCTGCAATTGACAGCGTTGAGATGGTTGAATACATAAAGAATAAGTCAGAAGAAGTAACAGATATTAATATTCTTCCTATAGCAGCTATGACAGCAGGTCAGGACGGAGAGTATATAACTGATTATGAGAGGCTTTATGAGGAAGGAGCTGTAGCAGTAAGCGAGGATGGGAAGTCTGTTATGAATGCTAGAGTAGCAAGACAGGCTATGAGGCTTGCGGCAGAAGTAGGAATACCGGTATTTGCACATTGTGAAGATAAGGATCTTGCAGCAAGGGGAGTTATGAATGCCGGCAATAAAGCAAGAGAACTTGGATTTTACGGAATTATGAATTCTGTAGAAGATATTATGGTGGCAAGAGATTTACTCCTTGCTAAGAATACGGGTGCCAAGCTTCATATATGCCATGTTTCAACAGAGGACAGCGTAAGAATGATAGCGGCAGCCAAGAAAGAAGGTCTTGATGTTACAGCAGAGGTAACGCCACACCATTTAACACTTACAGAAGATGATATTAATGAAGATGATGCTAACTACAAGGTTAATCCGCCATTAAGAACTAATAAGGATAAAGATATGCTTATTAAGGGCCTTAAGGACGGAACAATAGACATAATTGCAACAGACCACGCACCACATCATCTTACAGAGAAAGACAGAGGTTTTGTAGAAGCACCATTTGGAATATCAGGTCTTGAAACAGCTGTTGCTATTATAATGACAGATCTTGTTAAGAAAAATGTTATTACACCTCTTGAGATGGCAGATAAGATGAGTTATACACCTGCTAAGATTATCGGTATAGACAAGGGAACACTTCTTGTTGGCAAGACTGCTGATATTACTATAATTGATCCGGATGCAGAGTATGTTATAGACAGTAAGACATTTGCTTCAAGAGGCAAGAACACTCCATTTAACGGCAAGAAGGTAAGTGGTGAGATTAAGTATACAATAGCTGGTGGTAAGATTGTATATTATAATATCAACGGAACAGAAGTTATTATTGATAAAGATGTTCCAAAGTTGTAATATAAGATAGATTAATTGATATGTAAGGAGAATATAGATGATTAACAAATTAGTTGACAAAATCGTTAAGACAAATGCACCTGTAGTTGTAGGCTTAGATCCTATGATGAAGTATATTCCAGAGCATGTTCAAAAGGAAGCTTTTGAGCAGTATGGAGAAACTCTTGAAGGTGCGGCAGAAGCTATCTGGCAGTATAATAAGGCAATCATTGATAATATATATGATATTGTACCAGCAGTTAAGCCACAGATTGCTATGTATGAGCAGTTCGGTATTGAAGGACTTAAGGTGTTTAAGAAGACTGTTGATTATTGTCACGAGAAGGATATGGTTGTAATCGGTGATGTTAAGAGAGGCGATATAGGTTCAACATCTGAGGCTTATGCAGTAGCACATCTTGGAAAGGTTAAAGTTGGTTCTAAGCTTTTAACACCATTTGATGAAGATTTTGCAACAGTTAATCCATATCTTGGTTCTGACGGAATTAATCCATTTATTAAGGTATGCAATGAGGAAGACAAAGGTATATTTATCCTTGTAAAGACTTCTAATCCTTCAAGTGGAGAATTTCAGGATCAGCTTATAGACGGCAAGCCATTATATGAGCATGTAGGTGCTAAGGTTAATGAATGGGGAAGCCAGTGTATGGGCGATACTTATAGTAATGTAGGTGCGGTAGTTGGTGCTACATATCCAGAGATGGGTAAGGTATTAAGAAAGGTTATGCCAAAGGCTTATATCCTTGTTCCTGGTTACGGGGCACAGGGTGGCAAGGCTGAAGACCTTACAGCATTCTTTAACCCAGACGGACTTGGCGCGATAGTTAATAGTTCAAGAGGAATTATAGCTGCATATGCTAAAGATGAGTATGCTAAGTTTGGAGCTAAGAATTTCGGTGAAGCTTCAAGACAGGCAGCTCTTGATATGATTGCAGATATTAATGGAGCACTTGGAAAGTAAATAATTATTATAATAAGCGGCAGTACCACTCAGCAACAGACTGGTAATGCCGCTTTTATAAAGAATGGAGATAATATTGAGAACTTTAATTAAGAATGGACATATAATAGATCCGGCAAGACATATGTCATATAAGGCAGATATTCTTGTGGAAAATGGAATAATAAGCGGTATAATACAGGTAAAAGCATTTGATGTGCCTGTATCCGACATAGCTGTAGATGAAGTAATTGATGCAGAAGGTCTTGTGGTAGCACCGGGTCTTATAGATACACACGTTCATTTCAGGGATCCAGGTTTTACTTATAAAGAAGATATTAATACAGGAGCTGCGGCAGCTGCGGCAGGAGGTTTTACAACAGTTCTTTGTATGGCTAATACTAATCCTATAGTAGATAATAAAGAAACGCTGCAGTATGTAATAGATAAGGGAAGAACTACGCCGATAAATGTATATTCAGCTGCGGCAGTATCTAAAGGCTTTAAGGGAGAAGAACTTACTGACTTTACGGAACTTAAGAATGGCGGGGCACTTGTATTTACAGATGATGGTATTCCACTTAAGAGTGAAATGCTTGTAAAGGAAGCTATGCAGAAAGCTAAAGAGCTGGATATGCCGTTAAGTTTTCACGAGGAAAATCCTGCATATATAGAACAACAGGGAATTAATAAAGGCGTTGTATCAGACAAGCTTAATATAGGTGGAGCACCAGCCTGCTCAGAGTATATGATGGTAGCACGGGATTGTATGCTTGCACTTGAAACCAAGGCAACAATATGTATACAGCACATAAGCTCAGCGGTATCAGTAGAGCTTGTAAGGACAGCTAAGAAGCTGGGAGCAGATGTACATGCAGAGTCTACTCCACAGCATTTTTCGCTTACAGAAGACATTGTGCTTGAGAAAGGCACACTTGCAAGAGTTAATCCACCAATAAGAACAGAAGCTGACAGGCTTGCTGTAATTGAAGGCCTTAAGGACGGAACAATAGACATAATTGCAACAGATCACGCACCACATAGCAAGGATGAGAAAGCTAAGGAGTTCAAGGCAGCACCGAGCGGAATGATAGGGCTTGAAACATCACTTGCACTTGGAATTACTAATCTTGTAAAGAAAGGCTATTTAACACTTGAGGAACTGCTCACTAAGATGACAGTTAATCCAGCAAAGCTTTACAAAATGGACAAAGGCTGTATTGAGGCTGGAAAGATAGCTGATTTGGTTATATTTAATCCAGATGAGGAGTGGGAGGTTACAGAGAATTTCGTATCGAAAGCTAGTAATTCACCATTTATCGGACAGAAGCTTTATGGTAAAATAAAATATACTATATGCAATGGAAATGTTGTATACAAGGATTTGAAATAATTAATTAAGAATGGAGAATACATATGTCATACAGAGAAAATGCATTAATAATTAAGACTTCGTGTTTAGCCGAAGGCATATATGAAATGTGGTTAAAGACAGATAAGATGGCAGGAGAGGCTGTACCGGGACAGTTCATATCGGTATATTCTAACGATGGAGCAAGACTTCTTCCAAGACCAATAAGCATATGCAGAATAGATAAAGATAATTTAAGGATTGTATACAGGGTTGCTGGAAAGGGGACAGAGGAGTTCTCTAAGATGAAGGAGGGGGAATATGTTAATATTCAAGGACCTCTTGGCAATGGATATGATATTAAGTCTATTATGGAATATGTAAAGAATGTCACAGGAAATGATTGTGCGGACACAGAGTTAAAGGCAATTCTTTTTGGTGGTGGAATTGGTGTTCCTCCAATGCTTGAGCTTGCTAAGCAGCTTGAATGTAAGAAGCAGGCTGTACTTGGTTACAGAAACTCACAGATGTTTTTAAAAGATGAATTTGAGCAGTTTGCTGATGTATATGTTGCAACAGAGGACGGAAGTGCTGGAACTAAAGGTAATGTATTAGATGCAGTAAGAGAGAATAACTTAACAGCAGATGTAATATTTGCCTGCGGCCCTACACCAATGTTAAGAGCAATAAAGGAATATGCGGTAAGCAATAATATCGCCTGTTTCGTATCCTTAGAGGAAAAAATGGCTTGCGGAATAGGAGCGTGCCTTGCCTGCGTATGTCAGTCAACAGATATTGATGACCATTCAAAGGTTAAGAATAAGAGAGTATGTAAAGAAGGCCCTGTATTCAATGTTAAGGAGGTAGAGTTATAATGGCTAATAGAGTAAATCCAATTAATCCGGCAGACGTTAATATGAAAGTAAATATTGCGGGAGTTGAATTTAATAATCCTGTTACTGTTGCCTCAGGAACATTTGGTTCAGGTATGGAATATTGTGAGTATGTAGACCTTAATAAATTAGGTGCGGTCACAACTAAGGGTGTGGCAAATGTACCTTGGCCGGGCAATCCAACACCTAGAATAGCAGAGACTTACGGTGGAATGATTAATGCAATCGGACTTCAAAATCCGGGGCTTGATACATTTGTAAAGAGAGATATTCCATTTCTTAAGCAGTATGATACTAAGATAATAGTAAATGTGTGTGGAAAGACAGAAGAAGATTACGTTGATGCTGTGGAAAAGTTAGGCGAACAGCCAGTTGATATGCTTGAGATTAACATATCCTGCCCTAATGTAAAAGAGGGTGGTATTGCTTTCGGACAGGTTCCAGCTTCAGCAGAGCGTATTACAAAGGCGGTAAAAAAGGTTGCCAGGCAGCCTGTAATTATGAAGTTAAGCCCTAATGTGACAGATATTACAGAGATGGCTAAAGCTGTTGAGGCAGGTGGTGCTGATGCGGTATCCCTTATTAATACATTAACAGGAATGAAGATTGATATTAATAGAAGAACATTTGCTGTTGCCAATAAGACAGGCGGTCTTTCAGGTCCAGCTATAAAGCCTGTTGCAGTAAGAATGGTATATCAGGTTGCCAATGCTGTAGCACTTCCTATTATTGGAATGGGCGGAATTGCCAATGCAGATGATGCACTTGAGTTTATTATGGCAGGTGCAACGATGGTATCAGTTGGTACAGCTAATTTTAATGACCCTCTTACAACAATTAAGGTTGTGGACGGAATAAGAGATTATTGTGCTAAAAATGGAGTAGCAGACATTAACGAGCTTATTGGCTGCGTTAAGTAAAATTATAATTTAACAAAGACTTTACATAGATTTCTCGTAGCAGTGGTATTGCATTTTACATACCACTGCTATTCTTTTATCTGTCGATAAGACATAGACCTTTAAAAGAAAAGTGAGGAAAAAATTTATGAGAAAGATGAATTTTAAGAAAAGCGCAGCTGTAATTCTTAGTACAGTATGTATGGTAACAGCACTTGTTGGTTGTGGAAGCAGCAGTGCATATAATGGAGCAGATGCAGACTCTAACCTTAGCGGAAGCATAACAGCAGCAGGTTCATCAGCATTAAAGCCACTTGTTGATGATGCGGCAGACCTTTTTAATGAAAAATATCCAGATGTTAACATAACAATCGATGCAGGTGGTTCTGGTGAAGGACTTAAGCAGGTATCAGAGGGAACAGTTAACATTGGTAACTCTGATGTGGAGGCAGCAGAAAAGCTTGATGCAGCTAAGGCAGCAGAACTTGTAGACCATAAGGTATGTGTAGTAACAATGGCACCTATCGTAAACAAGGACGTAACAGCAGGTGGTGTTAAGAACCTTACAAAGGCGCAGCTTACAGATATTTTTACAGGAAAGATTACTAACTGGAAAGAAGTTGGTGGTGCTGATGAAGCAATCGTGCTTATCACTCGTCCAGAATCTTCTGGTACAAGAGCAACATTTAAGAAATACGCATTAGATGGTGCAAGCGAAGCTTCTAACAAGTCAATGGAAACAGATGACTCAGGCGTACTTTTACAGAATGTTAAGACAACAAAGGGTGCTATCGGATATGTAGCTTTATCTTACCTTGTAAGCAACCCAGGCGTTGATACAGTATCAATTGATGGTGTTGAACCAACACTTGAGAATACATATGCTGGCAAATACCCAGTATGGACATACGAGCATATGTACACAAAGGGCAACGCAGATGAAGTATCCCAGAAGTTCCTCGACTACATCACATCAGATGAATACGGCAAGAAAATGGAATCATTAGGCTACGGCGTATCATCAAAGATGACAGTAAAAGAACACTAAAAAATAGTTGTTAAAACCCCCTTAATTAAAAAGTAAGATAAAATCTTACAAATCATCAGCAACCAAAATTAACATTAAAAGATTGAAAGAAAATCAATCAAAAAATTATAAGACTACAATTAAATCAAGATAAAAAATAAATGTTAGAAAAATTGATAGTCATAAAAAATATAGGATTTAGGCGAGCAGTATCCTGCCCGCCTAAACGCATAGAAATTAATAACATATAAAATGAAAATGTAAAAAAGAAATAACAAAGAGCAAATAACGAAGAATAAATAACAAAGAGTAAAGAAGATACATAAAGCTGATAAACAATTCAACGCAGATTAATCGCAACCCAGTTGTGTGGAGTGTTATATTGCAAGCTGGGTACTGTTGAAACCGTCGGCACTTAGCGGCTGTCCTTTAGCCGCTTAGTACCGCTACGGTTTCAAGTAGCGGGAGCGTGCCCAGCGGTAATATAACACTCCGCACAACGTCCGTAGCTATTAATCCCCCCGCCGTTGAATATATAACAGCCACATTTTATATGTTAAGAATGGAGAAAGTATGAATATTAAAAGAGGTATGTTTACCAAAGAGTACCTATGGCGTACAATCGTCACCCTGTGCGGTCTTTTCGTTATAGTGCTTACTCTTGGAATAGGTGGATTTCTTGTATACAAGGGTTCAGGAACATTCTTAAAATTCAATCATTCAATCGGTGAGTTCCTGTTTTCACCTGACTGGGCACCTATAGACAATATGGAAGGCGGCGGTTCAGTAGGTACACTTATATTTATAGTTGGTTCATTAAGCACCTGTGGTCTTGCACTGCTTATTGCGACACCATTTGCACTTGGTTCAGCTATATTTATGACAGAGATTTCACCTAAATTTGGTGAAAAATTTTACCGCCCTGTAATCCAGATATTTGCAGGAATTCCTTCAGTAGTATATGGCTGGGTCGGACTTACCGTGCTTGTGCCATTTATAAGAGATATGTTTCACAGACAGGTAGGACATTCAATATTAGCGGCAGGTATTGTGCTTGCAATAATGATATTCCCTACAATAACAAGTGTGTCAGCAGATGCAATCAGATCAGTTCCTAAGGACTACAGAATGGGAGCTTATGGAATGGGCTCAACACGCTGGCAGACAATATATAAGATAGTGCTTCCAGCTTCAGCTTCTGGAATATTCTCAGGTATAATACTTGGTCTTGCAAGAGCATTTGGAGAGGCATTAGCAGTTGCAATGGTAATAGGACAGACAACAGCACTTCCAGACAGCATATTCTCAACAACCAAATCACTTACAACAGAGATAACAGCCCAGATGGGAAATGCGATGGAAGGCGGAGAAACTAAGACAGCGTTGTGGACACTTGCATTGCTTTTGTTCCTTATATCACTTTTGTTCATATTTTTAATACATTTTCTGTCTGCTAAGCAGTCAGAAGAATCTGGAAATAAAAAGAAGGGTGCAAAGACTAATTAAAATCACCTGTTAAAGTTAATAAAGGGTGAAAATGAATATTTGTGCGCAGAAGCGTGCACAGAAATGGAGATTATATGAATAGGATAAAACGTGCCAAGGCACAGGATAGAGTAATGACAGTTATATTTTACTGTATAGCCGTATTCTTCTTTGTACTTCTTGCTGCATTTGCCGGATATGTAATTATTAAGGGCTTTGCGGGTGCAAAACTTTCAATGTTCGGCTTTACAAGGCGTGGTGCTATAGGCAACCAGCTTTTTAATACGATATATCTTGTATTCTTGTCATTGCTTATAACAGTACCAATTGGAACATTTGCTGGAATATATCTTGCAAAATATGCCAAGGGAGGACTTATTACAAAGTTCATAAGAATATGTATAGAGACACTTTCGTCACTTCCATCTATTGTTGTTGGTTTATTTGGTTACCTCATCTTTCTTGTAATTATAGGACTGGATAAAAGCCTTATGGCTGGAGCATTGTCCGTATCAATCATAACACTGCCACTTATAACAACAACAACAGAGGATGCCATAAAAGGACTCCCTAAGGGATATTTTGAAGCGGGTATGGGACTTGGTTCAACACGCTGGCAGGCAATATTCCACATATTACTGCCAGCCTGCCTTCCAAGAATTATGACAGGTGTAATACTTGCAGCAGGACGAGGCTTTGGTGAAGCGGCAGTTCTTTTGTATACAACAGGTTCAGGAACTAACATAAGATGGGGCAACTGGAATCTTGCATCATCAACCTGTCCACTTAACCCATTTCGTTCAGCAGAGACATTATCATTGCAGATATGGGATTTACAGGTTAATGGACAAAATCAGGACCTGGCTAACCTTGCATCAGCAGTACTTCTTATACTTGTGCTTGCATTCAGCATAGGAGCTAATGTGTTAAGTAATAAGATAAATAAGAAGAACTCTGGTGAGAAAGCGTAGAAATGAGGATAAGTATGAGTAATATAGATATGAATAAGAATTCTGAAAATGGAAGCAGTAATTATACAGGTGATGATAAATTTGTAATCAAAAATCTTAATCTTCATTATGGAGATTTTCACGCATTAAAAAATATTAATATGAATATTCCTAAAAATCAGATTACAGCATTTATCGGACCATCTGGATGTGGTAAATCTACATTTTTAAAGACACTTAACAGAATGAATGACTTAATTGAGGGTGTTAAGATTGATGGTGAAGTATACCTTGACGGAGCCAATATATTTACAGAGATGGACGACATAACATTAAGACACAGGGTTGGAATGGTATTCCAGCAGCCTAATCCATTTCCTAAAAGCATATATGACAATATAGCTTACGGACCAAGGTTATTTGGAGTGCACAAGAAAGCAGAACTTGATATTATAGTAGAAAAAGCTTTAAAACAGGCTGCTATATGGGACGAGGTGAAGGACAGACTTAAAAAGTCAGCTCTTGGACTTTCAGGTGGACAGCAGCAGAGATTATGTATTGCAAGAACTCTTGCAGTTGAACCAGAGGTTATTCTTATGGATGAGCCGACATCAGCCCTTGACCCAATATCAACTTCAAGAATTGAAGACCTTGCGATTGAGTTAAAGAATGGTTATACAATAATAATGGTAACACACAATATGCAGCAGGCGACAAGAATATCAGATAATACAGCCTTCTTCCTGTTAGGAGAGATGATTGAATACGATAAGACAGAACAGTTATTCTCTATGCCTAAGAACAAGAAGACTGAGGATTATATCACAGGACGTTTTGGCTGATAATTACATATTTTAGTACCTTGTTATTAAAATATTTAAGAAGTATAATAAAGTTAA
>OHPD01001120.1_pt1 | contig 12536 bp, 8 predicted proteins | sample 1577641 | NCBI WGS metagenome assembly OHPD01 (sample SAMEA3879532, study PRJEB24766) | human gut metagenome | biome: human-associated habitat; feature: feces | place: USA | collected 1985/1987
AAATATAACAGGAAAATGTTTATTGTTTTCTGTACTTGATTTTTATGCTTGGTATCACGAAGTTTGTATAACATGGATTTATGCTCAAAAAGAATATAAGTTCAATGATGAGAGATTGAAAATATTTGCTTTATTATGAAATTGAGGACAGTGTTTTTTCGTAAACCTGTAGTAATCATTCACAAATGAATGATATATAATGATGCTGTAAAAGCATTTCTCCTTTCTTTGTTTTATTCCCTACAAATCACATCATAGACCGAGCATTCGTTCTGATAGTCTTCCATGTCCGGTCTGAATTTCTCCCACCATCTCCAAACTTTCAAGTTATACCGGCCGTCCCATTGCAGGTCTTCTACCTCTTTTTTCCACTGATAACCATATAGTGACTTCTGCAAACGGGGACAGACTAATACTCCCTGTGATTTAGGTATATCTCTGAGTAGCTGGGCTGTGAGTTGTTGCCCGTTTGTTGAGAACCATTGGAATCCGGGTATGATTTGTCCCATCATTTCAGCAACCTCGTCACTGTCTACGATAACAACTTTCATTCCGGGTCTATAAACTGACATGAACTCCCAAAGATGACAACATGAAGAGTCCTGTTCTTTTTTAGAATCCGTGTCGGTTTTAACTTTTGAAAACAGCTCCTTCATCTCACCCAACGGCTCTTTTCTGTATAATTCCTTGCTGCATGGTTGTGTATGTTTATATGCACTTCTGACCGCCTTCTCTATCTCATCAACAGAGAACCCTGTTTCCGCATATTCTGCCAGAACCTCAAGCGCCTTATCTTCGGTCACTCCATATTCACACAGGTTGCAGGCGGCTTCATATACACACCTGTTCCTGCTCCCCTCTTTAAACTCATTCCTGGTCCATGAGAGTATAACCTGTATTTTCTCATCTTCATCCATAATCATATCTCCTTTATAATATTCAATTTTCCTTTCATTTCTTGCTCCGGTCTTTATCTGCTCCGGTTGTTGTGTATTTTCAGTCTCCATATTCCATATCAGAGAATCCGGATTACAATAAAGTTTCGGGTCATAGGTTACATTGGTATATCGTGAAACGTCCTGTGCCTGTGAGTCGCTTTCCACATTGAGAAACTTTCCTATGGCATTATAGTATAGTTTATGTGTATGAGCGTCCAGCCCGTCGGGAACTTTCACCAATACTCTAAGGCCTGTATTCGAAATTGAGCGGAAAACGGAGAAGGTATACGGGTTTTGTTCCAGCCTTTCTTTCTCTTCTCTCACACGTTCATTCAGTCCGTCAATATCAATAGCCACCAATCCGCTATGTTGAATCAGACTGTCACTCCTCCGTTCCTTGAAAGTGCCGGAGAAAGTAAATCCGGAAGCTTCATATTTTGCCGCATCCTTTTCCTCCTGTGTTCTAGCCTTTCTGACCTTTTCAACTTCATTCCGATATGTACCATCCTGTATCTGCCTTAATATTTCCGTTATATCAAACTGGCGATATGGTCTCTTATATGTCTTTTTCTTGTAATAATCTATTTTCATGACTTTTTTATTAATTCTATTTATTGCAGGTGATTATTGAGTGATCACTTGTATTCATTACTGTCCAATAGTGTAAACTACTGTAAACTTGTGTCCATTACTATAAAAAATGGACACTTACCATAATTCTTCTTTTCTTTTTGGTTATTCTATAGATAATAATATAGTAAATAATAGAGTAATGACCAAAAAGAAGAGAAAATAGTGTCCAATTTATTATATAATGGACAGTTGTTTACATAGGTTTACAATAATGGACATCTTTTTTTCTTTTGGTCATTGACTTTAATTATCTGTATAGTCCTTATTTGTTATATAAGATGAACAGCCAAAAGAAGAGAGAAGTGTCCAATTATTTATATTATGGACAGTAATGAACACAAGTTTACACTATGGACAGAGGTGGACACTTAATGGACACCTGTGGACATCATTAAGCATCCTGATTATCTCCTTCTTCATTGGATGTTGCTTGTATCTGTCTTAGCTTATTACCAACAGTCGTAGGGGATATATTCAGTTTATCAGCTATCTGCCTGTTGGAAAGTCCCTGTTCATGATATCTTCTGATTTCTTCCAGTAGTAAGTTGTTCGCGTTTTGTAACAGGTCAGATTCCCTTGCTGTCTGGACCGGATTGGGTGATGAAACATTCTGTTTTGATTTACCGGTTTGGATGAATTGTAGCATTGTAGGATCGACAGTCTTATCAATGGTGTAGGGTAAGACATGGCTTTCATCCCATACAATTTTTCCATTCCTGCTTTTAAGTTGTTTCACATACCTTTCGGAAGACGGATTCTTACTCGATGTTCCGATGGCAAATACTGACTGAACGAAATTAGTTAACATACTTGATCCCAGGCAATGGTTCAGGTCAAGGGGTGTAAAGGGAGGGATTTTTGGTGTGTGGTTTATGACAAGGATTGAATCCCCTTCTTTGGCCCATTCACATAATTTCGAGCAGATCAGTTTCACATCTTCCGGTTTCATTCCTCCGTTATTGACTAGAAATGTGAGGTTGTCGAGTCTCAATATTTTAACAGATAATGTGTCAAGCATCTTTCTTAACAATTCCAGACACTTTTCAGGATTGTCCAATGCCCACTCAACTTTTTCCATTTCCGGTCGTTTGAGAAGCTCGGACCAGACATGCAACCTGCCGTCTTTTGAAGTATATCTCTGCTGAAACTGCTTCATTGACATCTCCAGGTCAATATACAGTACTCCTTTATTAAGATTTTCGGTTATGTGTTCCGCTATCTGAACCGCATATATACTTTTTCCGGTATTCGTCCTTCCGAATAGCACGGCCAGTTCATTTTCATACCATAATCCGTTTCCATTACCATCATCTCCCCATAGAATTGTCGGGACTGGCTTGTTTTTCGCTTCTTTCATAGACTGATTAATACTTTTCCCTAAAATACTATCCAGATCGTCACATGGCTGTTCCTGTATCACTTCTCCTACCGGCTGTATTGTTTCATTCTCCTTTCCAGAAGCATTATTCCACGTGGAAGATATGATTTCTCCAGTCTGAACAGGCGGGAACTCTTTTTGGGGGAGATTGTTCAATTCATTCCAGCACTCATCGATACTGTTGCCAAGTGCTTTGATCGTTTCCTCGCTTGGGCTTTTCCTGTTTTGTTTTTTGTCTGCTGCCATACTTTCAAATTTAAAGGTTATTTCAAGCGGCTTTAAAAGACATGGCATATTCCTCCTTACCACTTACCGTTTTCAATCACGTATAAGAATTTCCCTCTTTCTGATATCTCCTTTTTATATGAAGAAAGAATGGCAGGCGTAGCTATTCACCCGCCATCCCCTCTTTTAGCAGATAACAAAAAACAAGAAATAACTTTTACGTTCACTAGTTAGGATTTGGGCTCTTGAAATGCGCGTTTTTTGCATTTGGAGATATGAATGAAAGAGATTTTTATAACGTCTAAAGTTCTAGATTCCAAGTCGGAGATTGGGTCGAATTTGTCGGAAACGATTATCTCCTCTGAACTTCCGGGGATTATGAACTGAGTGTTGGATGGTATGAGACGACTGACCAGACAACAGGGATTTACAGAGTCGAAGCTATGTCAAAAAGAATTGGAGAAGTATAAAATCGGAAAAATAAAGAATAAAATTTCCCTGATATTGCCGGAAGGGTATCAGAGATAAAGGAATTTCCAAAATGCGGGAGATGGTATCGTTTGAGATACTGTCTCCTTTTCTTTTTGTCCGGTTTCCTTTTTAAATGTACTTGTAATAACCATGTATTAAAAGGAGTAATCAATTTCTATTCTTGACTATCCTTAGGGCAGTTATAATCATATTTCACTTATTTATAAATAGTTTAAATCTGCTGTATTTATATATTAATATAATGTGTAAATTAATAATTGCATATTCCCGAAAATATTAGCGAACCTAAAATTTAACATATATTGTATTGTTTGTTTTTATATAATATGTATATTTGTGCCGTTAAACCTAAAAATATAATACATATATGAAAAAACGAGTATCTAATAATCCAGCTGTTAATATGTTGAAAATTTGCAAACTTCCTTTTGGAACCTCTTTGTAATAACGTCTGTAAATATAACTATCCGTTATTTGTCTAAAACTTTTTTAATTTTAAATTTATTATTTAATGAAAACAAATCTGAATCGCAAGGGCTTTTGCCTGCTTTTTAGCTTGTTCTTGTTGGCTGGTGGTGGGGGCTTGTATGCATCTGACTATCATTCTATGAGCCAAGTGCAAGACAATGTAATCAGTGTTTCCGGTACCGTAAAGGATACCAAAGGAGAACCGCTGATTGGTGTAAGTGTGTTGGTAAAGGGTACTACCAACGGTACTGTGACTGACCTGGATGGGAAATTCACATTAAAAGTTTCCGCTGGGGATATTCTTGAGTTTTCTTATATCGGCTATGCTTCACAGTCGGTGACGGTAACTAATGCTAATTCCCTGAATATCACATTGAGTGAAGATACTCAGGCTTTAGATGAGGTGGTTGTTACTGCATTGGGTATTAAAAGAGCAGAAAAGGCTTTAAGTTACAACGTGCAGCAGGTAAAATCAGAAGAACTGGTACGTACTAAAGATGCCAACTTTGTCAATTCTCTTAATGGTAAGATTGCCGGTGTTACTATTAATAAAAGTGCCGGTGGTGCCGGCGGTTCTACGCGTGTAGTAATGCGTGGCGCCAAATCGATCGAAGGTGACAACAGTGCATTGTATGTAGTAGACGGTATACCTTTGTTCAATACGACTTTGGGTACTGGCAATGATGTATTGGGTGAGGGTAGAGCTACTACCGAAGGCATCGCTGACTTTAACCCGGAAGATATAGAGAGTATTTCTGTACTGAGTGGTCCATCAGCTGCTGCATTGTATGGTAGTAGTGCAGCGAATGGAGTTATCCTGATTACTACCAAAAAAGGTAAAGAAGGAAAAATTTCAATATCTTTCTCCTCTTCTTCCGAATTCAGCAAAGCTTATATGACCCCCGAGTTCCAGACAACTTATCGGAACAAGAGCGGAATATATGAAAGTTGGGGTGATCTGATGACTACACCTACTTCGTATGATCCTAAGGATGATTTCTTCAATACTGGTACCAATTTTATAAATTCATTGACTTTGACTACCGGTAACAAGAACAATCAGACTTTTGCTTCTATTTCTTCTACGAATTCAAAAGGCATTGTGCCAAACAATGAATATGACAGATTAAACTTCACTATTCGCAATACATCTACATTCCTCAATGATAAATTACAGTTGGATTTAGGTGCATCTTACGTGAAGCAGACAGACCAAAATATGGTTTCACAAGGACAATATTGGAATCCTGTTATGGCAGCCTATTTGTTCCCGCGTGGGGAAAGTTGGGATGCTATCAGAATTTTTGAACGTGAAAATTCGGCACGTAACATTTCAGAGCAATATTGGCCTATAAGTGAAGGTACTTATGCTTCGCAGAATCCATATTGGACAGCCTACCGTAATGTTGCTCCCAGCGAAAAAAGCCGTTATATGTTCAATGTAGGTCTGACTTATAAAATTTTCGATTGGTTGAATGTTGCTGCCCGTTATCGTATGGATGATTCATACATTGATTTTGAGCGGAAAATATATGCCTCTTCTTATGATGTATTCACTGAAGGTTCCAAAAAAGGCCTTTATGAATACAACCATTATAAAGACCGCCAGGAATATGCGGATTTCATGGTGAATATCAACAAACAAATCAAAGATTTCAGCCTTTCTGCCAATTTAGGTTACAGTTATTCCAATTACTGGGCAGAATTGAGCGGTTATAGAGGTCCGTTGGCATTGATCCCCAACAAATTTACAGCAGGAAACATCAATGCCAGCAAAGCGCGTGTCATTGAAGGTGAAGGTGACAGCCGTGTCCGCAATAATGCGCTTTTCGCCAACTTGGAACTTGGTTACAAGAGTATGTTGTATTTGACTTTGACTGGACGTAATGACTGGAATTCCCGTTTGGTGAATACAGACGAAGAATCATTCTTCTATCCTTCAGTCGGCCTTTCTGCCATTGTTACCGAAATGTTTGATTTACCCGATTTCATTTCATATTTGAAAGTTCGCGGTTCTTATACAGAGGTAGGTTCACCGGTCTCCAGATCAGGTCTGACTCCGGGTACTGTAACCGTGCCCATTGAAGGAGGAGCGCTTAAAGAAGATATGATTTATCCTTTTACAGATTTCAAGGCAGAACGTACCCGTTCTTACGAATTTGGTTTAAGTCTTCGTTTATGGAATAAGTTGAGTGCGGAAGTTACTTATTATAAGTCTAACACTTACAATCAGACTTTCTTGGGTGATCTGCCCGAGTCTACCGGTTACAAACAGATTTATCTGCAAGCAGGTAATGTTCAGAACCGTGGCTGGGAAGCCTCTTTGGGGTATAATGACAAATTCGGTGATTTCAGTCTTTCTTCCAGTCTGACTTTCTCGCGTAATATTAATGAAATCAAAGAAATGGTCGAAAACTTCCATACAGACATTACTTCAGAGCCAATCAACATACCGGAAGTAAGAAAAGATAATGGACGTACTTTATTGAAAGTAGGTGGCAGTATACACGACATTTATGCAGATCGATTCTTTAAGAAAGACAGTCAGGGGTTTGTTGAAATCAAGGAAGACGGTTCTTATGGAATGGAAAATACGGACCCTGTTTATTTAGGTCAGGTTGCACCCAAATTCAATATGGGATGGAACAACTCATTTTCTTACAAAGGTTTCGGATTGAGCTTCCTGATCAACGGACGTTTCGGAGGTGTAGTAACTTCTTCTACAGAGGCTATTCTTGACCGCTTCGGTGTTTCTAAAGCTTCTGGTGAAGCTCGTGATTTAGGTGGTGCTTTATTGCCTGGACAAGGGCGTGTAGATGCAGAAAAGTATTACAAAATGATTGGAACCGGAGATTATCATACTTCAGGTTATTATGTATACAGTGCAACCAATATTCGTCTGCAGGAACTGACGTTGAGCTATACATTCCCCAACTCATGGTTTAAGAATGTGTTGAAAGATGTAACAGTTTCATTCACTGCAAACAATCCGTGGATGCTTTATTGCGAAGCTCCTTTCGATCCGGAGTTGACTCCGTCTATAGGAACTTATGGTCAAGGTAACGATTACTTTATGCAACCAAGTGTCAGAAGTTTCGGCTTTGGTATTAAATTAAAATTATAATGCAACAATGAAAAAGATAAATCAATATAAGCTTTTGGTAGCTTTTTGCATATTGCCTTGTTGGGCATCTTGCGATTATGAGGAGGTTAACACCAATCCCTATGAAGTGACTGATGAGGAGGCGAACCGGGATGGTGTGGCTGTAGGTGGTTCTATTATGAGCCTTGCCAGACAAGTTTTTCCGGTGGGTACCCCTGCAAATAAAACAGATATTATTAATGAATATCAGACATCATTTAATCTTTCCGCAGATGTCTGGAGCGGATATTTTGGTCAAAATAACAATTGGTTTAGCGGAAGTAACCATCTGACCTATTATTTGCAGGATGCTTGGACATCGTCTACCTATACCAGTACTTATACCAAGGCATATGCTTCCTGGAAAAAAATAAAAGAAAATGCAGAAGAAACGGGAAATATGGCAAATTATGCTTTAGCACAGATTTTGAAAATTTCCTGCTGGCACAAGGCGCTTGAGACATTCGGTCCGATCCCTTATACACATGCAGGCGAAGGCTTGCTTGTTGTGCCGTATGACACTGAACAGGAAGTGTATACCGCCATGTTCAATGATTTGAAAAGCGCTATAACAGAGTTGACTTCACTGGCAAATTCAGGTGCCAAAGTGATGGAAGATTTTGACCTGGTGTACGCAGGAGATCCGGTTAAGTGGGTAAAGTATGCCAATTCACTGATGTTGCGTCTAGCTATGCGTTTGAAATATTGTGCTCCCGATATGGCTAAACAATGGGCGCATGAAGCCTTGAATCATAGCGTAGGAGTGATGACCGCGAAAGATGATGAGGCCAAGATCAGTCCGAATGCCATTTATGCGTTTGACAATAACATTGCTTATTTGGCGGGCAACTATAATGAGTGCCGTATGGGTACAAGCATGTATGCTTATCTGCAAGGCTATAGAGATCCGCGCATGAGCAAATATTTTACAAGTATCAAACAGGATAATTCACTGCCGGGATTTGACGGTAATTGGTATGCACCTGTACCTCCCGGACATACTAAGGGTAAGGGAGAATACACCGATTGCTCTCAACCCAGTATGATGGTAAGCACACCGACTTATTGGATGCGCGCATCGGAAATGTATTTCTTACGCGCTGAAGCCGCTTTGGAATGGCCGGAATTTGGTGATGCCGAAGCACTGTATAAACAAGGTATTCAAATGTCGTTTGACGAAAACGGGGTCTCTACAAGTGTAGATTCTTATATAACAGGAGCAGGTACACCTGTATTCGTACAAGTTACGTCTTCTAATAATAATTATCGGGCTTCAGCCCCCACTACGGCCACTCCTGCTTTTGAAGGAAGTCAGGAAGACAAACTGGAAAAAATCATGATTCAAAAATGGATTGCCCTTTATCCCAACGGGCAGGAAGCATGGACAGAGTGGAGAAGGACAGGATATCCTAAATTGAATCCGGTACAGGAGAACAGAGGCTCTGCAAGTGGTATAACCAAAGATGGAGGTATTCGCCGTATGGTTTATCCGATAAGTTTCTCTCAATCTGCAGAGGATAGAGCCAACTATGAAGATGCTATAAGTAAATTGAAAGATAAAACAGATAAGGCAACCTCCAGATTGTGGTGGGATTGCAGATAAACAATTTATTAAAATGTTGTATTATGAAAGTACTGAAAAAATTATTATATGCTATTCCCTTAGCAGGAATGATATTTGCATCTTGTACGGATGTAGAGAAAATGGAAATTGAACATATTGGCGGTTTCAATACAATGGACAATGAAGAGAGTGAAGCTTATTATGCCGAACTCCGGGCATATAAGGAAACAGCCAGAAATTATGGCCGTCCTGTAGCTTTCGGATGGTTCTCCAACTGGGCACCATCCGGTGCGATAAGAAAGGGATATCTGACTTCTGTTCCCGACAGTATGGATATCATCTCCATGTGGAGTGGTGCTCCGGGAAGATATGAAATTACGGAAGCACAGAAAAAGGATAAAGAATTTGTTCAGAAAGTAAAGGGCATTAAATTGTTGGAAGTAAGCCTGCTTTCTCATCTGGGTAAAGGAAGGACTCCCGACTGGGTTTATGAGGAAGTGGAAAAGCAGGCCGAAGAAGAAGGGTGGAATGAGAGTAAACTGAACGAAGAAAGAAAAAAAGCACGTTGGAATTTTTGGGGGTATACCTCTGGAAATCCTGAAGGTGCTGACATGAAAGAGGCATTGGCCAAATACGCTAAAGCGCTTTGCGATTCTTTGTTTGTAAGTGAATGGGACGGTTTTGATATTGACTGGGAACCGGGAAGTGGTTTTAATGACCAGGATGGAACATTGACACATGGAAGTTCTTATTATGGATATCCTAACATCGAATTTCTGATCAAGGAAATGGGCAAGTATATTGGCCCGAAAAGCGACCCGGAAGGGAAAGGACACAAGTTGCTGGTGATTGACGGACACATAGAACATTTAAGTGCGGAAATTGATGAATATGTGGATTATTGGATTACGCAGTCGTATAATCATTCGACACCCGATTATAGACCACAGAGCGGTAATTTGAAAAAGTTGATTATCACAGAAAATTTTGAATCCAATGCAACAAGCGGTGGTCGTTTATTGGATCAAGCTCGGTGGATGCCCGAAGATAAAACTGTTTGTAAAGGGGGAGTAGGAGCATATCGCTTTGATAATGACTATAGCAATACTCCGGATTACAAGTGGATGCGTCAGGCAATACAAATTAACCAGCAGGTATTCAATGAATGGAAAGCCGGGCAGAACGGAGAGAATACAGAAGGAGAATAATCACTGAAGTAAAAAATTAGATTAAAAATTATTATGAATAAGATTCGATTAAAATACATAGCAGGTTTTGTCATTGGAGCATTGCTTTGCGGTTGCAATGACAGTGAAAGTGACTTGCTGGAAACCAAAGTATACTTTGAAGAAAGCAGTGTTACTATTAAAGCCTCGGGTGATGATGTTATTACCCATGATCTGCAGGCGAGACTTTCTTTCAAAAGTTCTTCACCGGCAGAGGTGACTTATGAAATAGGAGGAGCAAGTGCAGTAGAAGCTTTCAATGCCGCACACGGTACAACTTATGAACTGCTCGATCCTTCGCAGGCAAGTCTGGAAGTTACATCGGCCACTATTGAAGCAGGAAAGATATACGCTCCGCAAACCACTGTAAAACTCAGTGGTATGGCAAATATTGCTGAAGGAAAAACTTATCTGTTGCCTGTATGTGTGCGGTCATCTTCTTTGCCTGTCATCGAAGGATCGGATTTCACTTATCTCGTCATTAGCAAACCGGTAGAAATACGGACTGTAGGTCATTTCAGAAGTAGTTATATTAAGATACCGGTAAGTCCGCTTAGTCCGTTCACATCGGTTACTTATGAAGCTTTGATTTATTTGGATCACTTTGAATCTAATAATACGATCATGGGAACAGAAGGCATTCTGATTCTTCGTATAGGTGACGAAGCTTTACCAGGCAAACACAATGATTGGATGCAGATTGCCGGAAATAAACAATTCCATTCTGAACAGGAATTTAAAACCGGTCAATGGTATCATGTTGCATTTACTTATGATCAGCCTTCGGGAAAGGCTATACTCTATATTAATGGAGAAAAAGCCTCTGAAAGCAGTTGGGATACTCCAAGTTTCGATTTGTCAAACGGCGGATGTTTTGTCGGTAAAGTAAAAGACTTCAAGTGGGGAGAACGTCCTTTCTATGGATATATGAGTGAAGTCAGATTGTGGACTGTGGCACGTACGGAAAACCAGATTAAACAAAATATGCTTTCTGTAGATCCCGCATCAGACGGTTTGTTTGCTTATTACAAACTGAATGGAAGAGATTTGACCCAAGAAGATGGTGTTCCTTACATTAAAGATGCTTCTGGTAATGGAAAGAATGGAGAAACTGATGTCCGTTTCAAAGAATTGGATGAACCGGTTGCTATTAATTGACATCGTGCTTCTCTTTGAATAGATTTTTTAAGTAATAACACTGTATATTGAGTGTAACTAAGAAAATACGGGATTCGAAAGTAGAGTTCCGTATTTTTTAATAGTTTTATTTCTTAAATTTTATATTGTAATGATAACTAACAATGAAGAAGTGGAGACTGTTGATCATTTTTCCAGGTTATTCAAAAACAATTATTCCAGAGTAAAATATTTTGCTTATGTCTTGCTGAAATCCGAACCTGATGCAGAGGATGTCGCCCAGGAGGTTTTTGCCAGACTTTGGGAAAGACAGAATATTTGGTTGGACAATGAAAGGGAGTTTGACTCATATCTTTTGATTATGACAAGGAATATCGCGTTGAACATATACAAGCATGAGCAGGTCAGACAGGAATACATGGAATATCATATGGTGAAATCAGTTTCCTCACAAATAGACTATGATTTTTTCGAAAGATTTCATTATCGGGAGATGCTTGGGATTATCTATTCTGCATTGGCTGTAATTCCCGATCGCAGAAGAAGAGTATTTGAACTCAGTCGTTTTCATGGAAAAAGCCATAAGGAGATAGCTGTCATAATGGGAATCTCTGTTCATACCGTAGAGAGACAAATATATTTAACGCTAACCAAATTAAGAAAGACTATAACGGCATTTGCTTGATTGGATATAATATAATACGTATATGATTGCATTGAATCTGAACTGCAATCAGCGATCTATAACATACTTCAGTTAAGGTATTCGGCATGCATGTTAAAGCCTTAAAAACTAATTGGGCGTCATCTTGTTTTAGTTGTTTGGAAGTAACTGTAAAAAGCAGTCCTGCATTTTCCAACTCCATTTTCCACTGAATCTTTTGTTTATTGATACCATAAAAAGAGTCGGAAAGTTGTTTATGGTTGATAAGATCCTGATGAATTGTACTCTTGAAACCTAATGCTAGTAACCACAACTCCGTTCCTGTCTGAAAATTTCCAACCTATATTTTTGTGCATGTTATTTGAGCATTTTTTTCGATTAAATTAATTATCATAGTGGAGGACATCAGGTATTAACGGTTTCAAAGATCTTACTTTTAACAATCTCTTACCATCTCTGCTGCTTGTTGCAATGTTTAGTTTTCTTGTTTTCAATCATATATTTTTCCTGTTGCAATATAAATTCCTTGTATTATACAATAAATTTTTGTAACTTTAGTTTCTGTGAGTATAGTGGCAATCGCTTAAATGTTATAATTACCTACTATAAATTTACATTGCTGTCCCATTAAAATCTAAAATAGTTCTTTGAAATATTTGAAATTTAGTT
>OHPD01001123.1_pt1 | contig 12502 bp, 14 predicted proteins | sample 1577641 | NCBI WGS metagenome assembly OHPD01 (sample SAMEA3879532, study PRJEB24766) | human gut metagenome | biome: human-associated habitat; feature: feces | place: USA | collected 1985/1987
AACGAAGTGGAGGGGATAAGAATTCTGGTATCCTTAGTCTTCGAAAAAATGTTACAGTCTTTTCCTTATATATGAATGAAATAAAAATATATTAAGATTATGAAAACAGTAAAAGTAGGTGATTTTTTGTACGAACTTTCTAGTAATGAGATTAGGAAATTTATAGTTAAGAAGAAAATTATAACTGAAACATTAGACAGCAAAGATACAGTTACTTCTTTTATACTAGAGGATGTATCAGATAAGAATATTAGTGTAGAATTTTCCTTAGGAGAATTAGATAAGAAATATTTTTTATCTGTTGATGAAATAATAGATAACCTTATTAGTGGTTATAAGAAGCGATATGAAACAAAAATACCCCAAGGATCAGTTGTAGTGTTGGAACTTTATGAAACAGATGGTTATTCTGAAAAGCATAGATCTTATATAAAAGTTCCAGTAAAATATATCATGGGTAAATCTTCTTACTCTACAGTACTTACGGAAGAAGGAGTGGAATGGTTAAGAAAAAATATATACCCAGGATTTGATAATGGAGGATATTACAGGCTAAAAGATATTTCGGAGGAACGCATGAGGAAATTGATCACAGAAGCTAATAATATTTTAGAAGTATTTAGGAAAGAATAAAAATAAGAGATAGGAAATAAAATCCTATCTCTTTTAACTTTTTCCTATGGGATTAAACGTTCCTTTAAATCAGAGTATGAGTTACACTTCTTGGAATCTTGGTTTGGGTGATCTTAATATAATGTATTTTTACAATATTCGTGGAGGAGTTGAGGGAAGCATTTCAAATGTTACTAATAGTTTCGTTAATTTTGCTGTTACAGAACCTTTGAATCTACTATATGAATTCAGTAGTGTTGTACCGGGTTCGAATTATCCAATTCAGTTATTTAGAGCTTTTGACGAAGATGGCTTTGAAGTTACTTTTTCTTATTCTTTTCCGGGAGGGGAACATTATGATTTATATATAACAGAATCTACTCAATATATATCTGTAATGTATCGAAGTAATTCGTTCATAAATAATATAACATTAAAACTAACCCCTAAGAATTCAAGAAGAGCTCCAGTTAATATAAAGATAAAAGTCTCTCCTTAAGAATTATATTTCTTCTACTCTTGTACCATAATCGTAATAACTATCTTTAGTTGGGGATACTCTGGCAAAATTTACAATATTAGCACCTTCTCCATTCCATGCATATGAATCATTTATAAGATCACTGAAGAAAACGACAGATCCTGCGGTTGATCCAGTAGAGAATGAAGTTGTTAATGTACCTGAATATGTTTTAGAACCGTCTGATCTAGTATAAGATGCACTGATACTTACAGAAAGGTTTGATTTAGGTGCTTTGTCTATTTCTACATGTATAGCGTTAGCTGATGTACCATAACGTACAAATCTTACCGTTATAGTACAATCATCTAGTATCTCTCCGCCTCCTCCAGATCCAGATTGTGATACATTTACTGTTTGTGTTCTTCCAGATTCATTTTGTGTTAATGTTAATGTATCACTTCTTCCTAGAGTACCTGCAGATGAAGCGGATATAGTTCCATTAGAGAAAGTGAATTGACTTAGCATGGCTCTCCAAGAATGTGTATATCCAATAGTTGCTCCATTTTTTGTTGAGGTTATGTTTAAAGTTTCGCTACCTCCACTAGAATCAAAACTGACAGATTTCGGAGATACTGAAAATACATATGTATCTATTTTACCCTCTTGATTTAAAGGAACGTTTATAGTTAACTATTGAGACCTGAAAATCTTATATATGTATATTATTAACTAATAAATAAAAGATTTTATGGTAACATTTATTATTGCTGCGATAGTTTTAGTCGCATTAGTATTGTGGTTTAAATTTAAAATTGCAAAAAACAAAACTCCTGAAGAAAGATCTGCAATTGAATCTATGCTAGTTACTCAAGGTGTAAAAAATAGAAAAAGTCTTGAAGAAGCTGCTGATTCAATGAGAACTGCAGAGATCTCAAGGGATGAAGCAATGCAAAGAACAAAGGATGCAATTGCTCAACTGGATAGTGATTTTAAATCAGAGTTGAAAAATTTACTTCTTAATCAAAGCAAATTATCAGCTAAATTACCACAGATGAAGTTGGTTCCTGGTAAAAAAGAAGGAGCAGCCAGGAACAGTAAGAAAAAGATGGAAGAGGCTTTAGCGAAAGGTCGTCAAGAAGTAGCTAATGAGTATAAGAAAAATGCCATGATGTACTTAGATCAAAAAAATCGAGCTCTAGAGAGAATAAAGAGAGCTGAAAAATCTTTAGAGGACCTAGAAATCAATATTGATCTTGCTCAAGCTACTTATGAAGGAAGAAAAAGTCAACTAGATGATATTCTTCAAGAACTTGAATCAATGCATTCTGCTATAAGCACTGCTAAGTTCAGAGCTAACATGGAAATGATTGAAAGCTTACGTCGAGAAACAGTAAATAAATTAACAGAACAAAATGCAGAAATAGAAGCTCAGAACCGTATTTCTGGAATAGAAGATTCTGGAAGAAATTCTGTTAATTCTGCTGATTACGAAGATGAATTTAATAATCTTTAAAATAAAAATAAGTTATGGGAATTAATTTAGTTAAAGGGCAAAACATCAATCTTTCAAAAGAATTTAAAGGTCAGGTAAAGTTTAGAGTAGGTTTGAGATGGGATGCTACAGTAGAGAATAATAGTGAAGAACCTGACTTGGATTCATTTGCCTTTGAACTTACTGATAAAGTAGGGAATGGAGGAAAAGTTGTATCTCTTGATCATATGGCTGCTTACTTTAATGGCACTGATCCAAAGAGAGTAAACTTCGATAAAATTACTTTCCGAAATCCTGATGGAACTCTTGGATTTAGAAGTATTGATGGAGCTTGTAAGTTACTCGGAGATGCTAGAACAGGAGATGTATCTAAAGACGGAGACGATGAAGTTATTGAAATTGATCTATCCAAGATTGATCCAAGAACTAAATCAATCCTAGTAGCTGTGAATATATATTCTCCGGGGGGATCTAATTTTGGGCAAGTAAAAAATCCATCTGTAAGTATCTATAAAGGTGATTCAGATGTCCCAGAAATCTGTTATGACCTTCTTGAAGATTATAGTAGATTTACTTGTATATTTGCTGTAGAGATTTACAATCATAATGGAGATTGGAAAATAGGAGCTCTTGGAGTAGGAAAAGAGAACTGGGAAGAAGAGTTGACTAAACTTGGAATTCTTTAATAATAAAAAGGACTAGAAAGTTATTCTAGTCCTTTATTTTTTCTATTATACTATATTATATGTTCCTTTAAAACAAGATGGTAAGGTTGAGATAATAGTAGCAGATATTAATTTTACAGTAAGAAATAATACTAGTAGATATATAAATGGCTTACAAATAGGATATAATTATAAAGGATCCAGTTATACTATATTTACAGCATCTACTATTGGTGTTAGTGAAGAGAGATCAGGACATGTAACTGTTCCTCCAAGAACTCCTATTACTTGGTTTGCTATAGGGAATAATACTTCACTTAATATTTCTCCAAGTTCTGGAAATTATAATGGAGGTGTAGTAACTACTATAAATTTTAGTATTTATTAATTATTCTGATCTAACATTATTGTTCGATCACTAGATATATTACTAAACGAGAAAACCTCCATTTTAGTATCTCCAGCGGCTAATACTGATCCACGATCTGGATCACCATCTAAGTAAAATTGATAAGTATGTGAATCAGTTCCAAAATTAGTAACTTCTATATTTATAACAACAGAAGCTCCTTTTTCTAACGTTATTTCCCAACTTGATCCATCAGTACCTCCTGTAAAAGAACCAGATGCAGTAGTAGTAGTTCCAAAATCATATGTATTGTCATCAAAACTAACATTATATGTAGATATAACAATACCCTCTTGATTTAAAGGAACGTATAATATAGTAGAAGAAAATTAAAGAACTAGGATTTTTATTTCCTAGTTCTTTTTTTTTGCTAATCAGTCTATTTGTGTAGAATATTGATTTATTTTTTTTATTATAAGTTTATTTTAAATTTAGAGAATCAATTCAACTTATGAAACTGTATGGTATACTTACTAAGGTCTTTAACTATACAGGTTCCTTTCTCACAAATAAATCTATCTATAGGATCTTTAATAAATTCTGGAATTATGTCTTCTCTTCTCATACTACATTCCACATTTAGATCTGGACAATTCATGATCTTATCATATATTCCTAATAATGAATAAGCACTTCCCTTATATTCTACTGTATTATCATCGATTGTTTTCATTGGACATGCTTTTTCATAAGATACTCCTAAGAGAAGGTCAAATAATAACATAATCCTTGGACCAAAAGAAGCACAATATTTAGTATAGTTCTCATCGTAAAATTTCCTTATTTCAAATACTTTACTAACAGGGACATAGTTTGTATTTGAGTCATGTACGACGATGATAGGCTGTAGTGGATTTTTCCAGTTTTGTTTTTTAGATACTCTGATATTATTCATAAATCCTCTAGCCATAATAGAACTAGTTCCTCCTTGAATTGGAAGATTTACGCCAAGTCTTTTTATGCGAGCTATTAGATTCTTCTTTTCTCTTTCAGAATTAGATTTTAATAACCACTCATATTCTTGAACTTTTAATTTATCTCCTAACATAGTATTTACATATCCAAAGTTATCAAGAGGATATTGCTGCTGAATTTCAACGTATTCTCTAAGTTTTGGGAAACTCTTGTATAGCCCTTGAATAATATTTTCTGCTTCTTCTTCAGAGCAATTCAGTCTTTCCGCTAGACTTCTCTTTCCAAGACCATACAATACTCCAAGAAATATAGTTTTAAATCTTTTTCTCCACATTTTCTTTATTGCCTCCTGAAGTTTCTCAAAATCTTCTCCTAGATATAATTTTGCACTATATATATAAATATCTTCGCCTTTCTGAAATTTATCTATTAGATCTGGATCTTCTGAAGCGAATCCTGCTGCTTTTACTTCAGCAGAACTAATATCGAAGTAAGTTTCTACAAATCCTTCATCTACCATATTACCAAAATTGTCATAATGATACGGAGGAATAATGCAATCCTTTAGGTCAGAGTGACTAATAATTGTATGAAACCCTGAAGACCATCTTTTACTAGATTTCGTATTTACTTCATAGTGTACAAAACATTTCTCTACTGCACCTGGCTCTCCGGGATCAGCTTCTCGGATAGGAATATGATCCTCTCCTTCAATTACCCACTTATTATTTGCTTTAAACATGCCATCAATATAAGTAGATAATACCTTAGAATATTTCTTATACAATAGATAATTTATTGTAAATTTTCTCATAAAAAAGAAATTTCCTGTTAAGTCCTGTTCTTGAAAGGGCATTCCATAAAAATCATACTGTTTATTAAATTCAGGAAAGAACTGGGATTGAGTAGTAAAACCCATAAAATCAGCCCAGACATCTTTAACCGGATGAACATCTTTTGCTGTTTCTACTTCTATTCCATCTCTCCAGAATAATATAGCTAACTCAAATATTTTACTGGGATAAATACCTTGATAATGACATACTCCATCACTGCCACAAGATTTATAATAGGCTTCCCACTCAGACATGAAATGTTTAAACGCACCTTCTATGTCATTTATTCCAAGGTTTTTGTAAAAATCTTCTTTCTTTTCTCCAGGAAGTTGTTGAATACTCTCAGATAATGCTGCTATAAAAGAAGACTCACTCTTATACAATCCAAACATCTCTCCCACTATTTCATCATTTTCTATAGGACTCTTACATTTGAAATAATTATTACTAATAAATGTAGAGTAGTCTAAGAGATTAAATGTTTGTCCGAATCCATTAATAACATCAGGAATATTATTAATATCATTTAACTGATCCCTGCTAATTCTAGATAATTCTTGATATGCTCGTTCATAGTATAAATACTTCTCTAGTTCTATGTGTTTTTCTGTTATCTTAAGTCTATCAAGTCCTAACAAAATAGATAGTTTTTCTGAAATTATCCCAAGAATTTTTTTCTTTCTTGCTACTCCCTGATCTATTTTTCCTTTAAATTTAGATTCTGCGATAGATTCTCTTATTATATCTAAGAATTTTTCGGCAAAATCTTGTCCATACGTCATTAATAACATCCCTTCGTCTATTCCTGTCTCATAGGCATCAAGAGAGTCTAAGTTACTAGTTAATAAATACTTAGTAATCTCTATAGAATTACCATTAAAAAATTTATTATTTTCCAAAAGTATTCTACAGGTTTGGTTATACTTTTTTATATTAGCCATTAATCTAGAATGTTTTTCCATTTTTATTTTACATCTAGCAGTAGCTGTATAAGTAATTCCCCAAGCCATCATTCTATGACACTCTTTTTGATACCTAAGACGATAAGGTTCATCTATATATAATCCGGATGAATGTAATCTAGCTCCAAGTCGAGAATTGTCTAGAAATGTTTGGAAAGCTTCTTCAGAATAAGTATTTCTTCTTTGTAAGTATATCTGAAGCGTATAAAAAGCATCTAGATTACAATAAAATCCCAAAATATCGCTGGGGATATTCATAAACGGACAGCCCCAATATTCTGAAATCAATGTTTCGAATTCTTGAATATAATCTGGATATAGGGAGCATATTTCTTTCCATTCAGGTGTATTTTTATAATTATCAGGAGTTACTTTTAACACTTTTTTTCTCTCTTTCTTTGTCTTCCCGATAGTATCAAAGTACATTTTATCAAATAATTCTTCTAATCTATCGAAATCAGTATCCCAAACAGTTGCTTCTACTACATTCTGAGCTGTCCACTTCAGAGAATATTTTTTTAAGTGATTCCCATCTAAGACATTAATAATTCCTGCATCACAGAGATTATATAAGTCAACAAATTTTAACATTCTATGAGATACTTGAAATTCATATTGTTGATTAAATACCCATATATGATCCATCCTAGCCTCAAGAATATTTCTAAAAATATCTAGTAACTGTTCATATTCTTCTTGAGTAGAGTATCTTCTTATATCCGTGAAAGATGTAAATGCTCCGTATTGATTATTACACAAAGAAGCCCCAGATATTTCAAACCACCTATCTAAAGGCATACCTGAAGCTTCATAGTCGAATCCAAGAGGTTCATCTATAGGAAGACAACTAAGCCATTCAAAAAATGTTACTGTTTCTTGAAATGTGTGTAATACTTTATGCTTGAACCAAGAGAAATCTCTATGAATAGTAAACTCAGAACTCATAAAATCTTGAATCACAGAATTATCCGGAAAGTCTGATATACATTTCACAAATCCCCCACCTTCTATACTAAGTCTTCTTAGTTTAGAACAATCAAAGTAGTTTTCATTTCTAATACCAAAATGATAATACTTCTGTAGGTACTTAAAAGGTTCTGCACCAACTAATAATGCTGCATCCCCATAACTAATAGTTAAAGCTTTTTTTCTTTCTAATTCAGACATTGAATCTAGTCCCTGAATTGTATAAATTTCATTACCAATTCCAGAACCATAATATCTGATGTAATCTTTTGTTTCATTTTGATCAATCAATACAATTCTTCTACACATATATCAAAGTTTATAAAAATATTATTATACTACTGGTTTTCGGATTTCCAGCGTCCGTCATATATAAGAGTTACACCTATCCTAAACGTTCTTTTAAATCAAGAGGGTAAAGTTGAAATAAAAACTGAAACTAAATATCTTTATAGATTTAGTGCTAATCCAATGTCTTTGAAATTTAAAGCCTCCGGAGGAACATTACAAACTAATATATCATCCAATAGAACTAAATATACAAGAACATCCACGGATGGAGGTAATACTTGGGGTAATTGGGTAGCTAGCTCTCCAGAAGGAGTTAGTGATTATACAGAAACAGTATCAGGAGATGGATTTACTTTTGGAGGTAGTGGAGGATATGTTACTGCTTATGAGAATGATTATCCTTCTAAGAGATATGGAAAACTAATTTTAAAACAAAATAGGCCTACAGGAGAAACAATAGATCCAGATAGTTCTTATCACACTATAACTATAGATCTTGAACAAGAAGCCGGAGAAAGTAATACAGTCGATCTTGTCTTTACTGTTTCAAATGATACTGGTAATTTTATAAGTGGATTATCTATTTGGTATACATTAGATGGAAATACAAATACTATATTTACTGCTGCATCTATAAATCCTGGTGAATCTAGAGGAGGGCATGCAGTAGTACCCAAAAACACAACAATAAGATGGTCTGCTAGTGTTCCTTGGAGAGTATCTCCTGCGAATGGATACTATTCAGAGGATGCTTCTGAAAATTTCTCAATTCACTCTTAAGTATTAAAAGTTATGAATACATCATTGTTAGCACTAAAATTTCCAGAACCAGGGCTAATTGAAGATTGTATTTGTTTCAGGTCGTCATGATATGCATACCAAACTCCTGAAGAACTCCATGAAAAAACATTATAATCATTTACTACTTGTATTGAAAAAGTTTCTGTATCTCCTGGTAAAACTCCTGAACTAGATATTTCTTGAGTACCATATACAAAACCATTACTTATCAAGGTAAAATGAGCCCCATAGGGTTTACTTGGATTTCCACTCCAAGTAACAATAAAGTTAACATAAATGGCTTTTGCATATTGTTCTAAAGGAACATATAAAAAGAGATAGGATTTATTTCCTATCTCTTTATTTTTATTCTAACTCAGCTTCTTTAATCTCATTACTTGCTTTCTTCAAAATTTTAATTGCTTTATCTACAGAATTATTGACCGAATAGTATAGAGAATTTTTGTTATGGTAGATAACATCACCTACTTCAGATATCAGGAAACTAATTAATTCCCCATAGACTTCAAGATTTTCTTGTCTCTCTGAATCTATTGAACTATCTCCTACAGGTTTAATTGGCCCTACTAGCCTTTTTATAACCTCTTTAACCATTTCTAGATCTTTTTCTTTAACTGTCTTCATAATTTTACTGTCATTATTGGTGTTAAATCAAAACTACTGGGAGTTATAATCACTTTATCTTTCTTGAGGATTATGTTTTTAGAATAATAACCCTCAGGAACTAAACTAGCACCTAATATATTCCCATGAGCTCTCACAAACGGAATAAATTTAGCCCCAAAAGATATATTTCCTATACTCTCTCCGGCCAATCTTTTCTTAAGGAGTTCTGTTTCTAAGTATTCATAAACTTCCATAGACATCTCCTCCTTAGAACGGCCGGATTTTGCTAATGGAAGTAGAGTATAATAATAAATCTTATCTCCATACTTATCTCTAAACCTTAAAAACTCATCAACACTTTCTTTATTAGAGATAATATGATGGGTGACTACATAAACATCTCTAGGGATTAAGTTTTCTATGGCCCTTAATGCTACTTCTCTAATACTTTTGTTTCCAAGAGATACTGCAACGGCCGAACAATATTTTTCGGTTGCTTCTAAGAGATTATCACGTTCCTTAATCTTCTCTTGATCACTTCCACAGTATCCTAAGATTAATCCATTTGTTGTATAATTAGGAATAACTTTTGTTCCTCTAACAGTCTTAAGAAATTCTATAAACTCTGGATGTATAGTAGGTTCTCCAGTTGACCCTATCGCTATTAATACTGGAGCATTTGTTGCAATCACTCCTGCTATATTCCTTCTATACCAAGTCTTAGAAAATTCCCTCCAAGCCTCACATATTCCAAGATAATTTTCTCCACCTTTTTCCGCCGAAACATAACAAAATTCACACATAGCATTACACTTTGTATTTATTCCAACATCATAAAATTCACATTGATTCGGCGGTAATTCAAGTGGAGTTGGATCTTCTCCTTTAGGACAGAATCTTACAGTTTTATTATCCTCCCATACTGCACGATAATGATATTCTGGAAGACACCTATAAACTCTCCCTATATCCCCAGTTTCTCTTGCCATAATATGTATCTTTTATTTTTTCAGTTATATCTTCAATAGGAATAATACTTCTAGACGCATATTCTCCGTCTTCAGAAACATAATACCATGAATCCTTTGGTATAACGCATTTAAGATATCTTGCTGATGGATTACTATTTAATATACTAAGAAGAGGTAGATCATTTCTAATACTTCCTGTTTTAAAGAATCTCTCAGAAGGATACCTAACACTATGAATAAATCCAGCACCAACTAATTTATTGAAAACCGGGGATATCAAGTTAAAAAGACAAAATTCATAAATTCTTGCTTTTTCTCTTTTCCCTAATTTATATATGTGATCCTGATTTACCTTAATACTACGATTGTTATGATTTATATAGTAAGGAATAAAGTTATCACCCTCCTTCTTCCTTACTAATTTAATAACAACAATAGGTTCTTTCGCTATTTTCGGAAATCTATGACATGCTTCTAAACACATAACTCTTTTATCTTATTTACTAATTCTTCTTCACTATAATACCCAGAAATCGAGTTAAGTTTTGATGGATCGAATCTTCTGTCGATAGTACTTACTAAATATTCTTCTTCAGAAAATTTTGATATAATAGCTTCGTAATGTTCTCTGAGTCTAATCCAAATATCAAAACACTCACAATAATGATCTATTCCTACGACACAAAGATCGAAGGAGATTTTTACTAAGCCCTCTACTAATCTTTTCGAGGGCTTAATTGTTTGATCTGGATAATTTTCAATCTCTCTATCTATCTTAATAAGTATATTTTCAACTAACATAGCTTTCTTTTATCTTGAGATTGTAACTCTTGTCTAATCCGATCCAGACACTTTCCGAGAAGATTTAAACCCCATCTTGAAGTATCCAAGAGATTAGGGTCATCTTCAGACATTCCTATTCCCCATATACGATCCCTCGGACTTGCCTCTACAAAGGATTTATCAAAATATTTAAGTCTAAGTAATTCATATCTAGCTTCTTCGGATTGGGAGAATTTAAGACGAAGAGTATCCATCATAGCATTTTCTCTTTCTTTTTCCCAGTCTTCTTCAATAAAACCTGAAACCTGTCTACCAAGTTTCTTCGCATCTCTTGGAAGAGGAGTTTCAATAATCTTTCCTGCAACCTCTATATCATTAAAGAATAATGCTTTTCTTAACATAAAATAATGCTCGGAAGTAGGTAATATCGTCTCCTTCTCCTGCCCTAATTCATCAACCATTATAAAATCTTCTAGGACTATAGGAGTCTCACTAAAATTTGAAAATGGATGATCACCCCAGAAAAATACATAACTGTCTGTTACTTTCATAATCTTTTCTCTTAAGTAATTTATTAATTTTTATTTTAATATTCATGAATAAGGTTTTAGAAGGATAAAATATATAATAAGATTAATATTAATATATTATACGTTCCTTTAAATCAAGAGAGTAATACTATAACATATACATTTACTGTCTCACCTACCTCCATTGAATTTACTAAGGAAGGAGGAACAAGAATTCTATCTATAGTATCTACTAAAAGTGGTTCTAATGGAAGTACTGAGAGTCTTGGATACAGTTACAGTTGGAAATCTGTAAGACCTATGTTTTCATTCTCTGGAAATACTATAACTGCTAGTTCAACTACTAGTATATTGGGCAGTAATGATACATTAACGCTAACACAAAATGAATCCGGAAAAACTCAGACTGTAGATGTATCACAGAAAGGAACTGGCGGAGGAGGTATTAAACAAGACTGTACTGTAACATTATCTTATAGGAAGACGGGTGGAAATAATATTTGTGCAGTATCTTCTGATAAAGCAGTAACATCTACAATAACTATAACAGTAAATGTTACTTGGGTTAGGAATGATACAGGAAAAACGTATACAGGAAACTTATCTTCCACAATACAGAAAGGAAGTACAACAGGAAACAATATCAGAATGTCAGATGTAATAAATGATGGATATAATTGGAATACTTTAGATACTAGAAGTATATTTGGATTTGGAAATGTAAATCCAGTAAGTGATGATACATATAATTATAAGATAGTAATTAATGAGAATTAATTACAGTTTATTAATATTTATAAATTATAAAAAAAAACAAAAAGTTTCTATAATATAAATTTTACTATTAATTTAACCACATATTATCGTTAATCCATAACTATCTCCAGCAATTACCTCGTAAAAAGCTGGATTTACATCAGCAATATGAGTTCTTGCATCTTCGGAATTTATCCATACTGCTGAAAAATTTAAAGAATATGTTTTTGTAGAGTCTGGCAGAGTGATAGTTATAGTATCAAAATCTCCATCTATTGTAGCAGTATGTCCAACATCACCTCTAATTGTTAAAGTTGTACTAGCCCTCTCAGACTCTCTTCCTGTGATAGTAACTTCAAGAGTACATGTTCTATTTTCAACTTTACCCGCTTGATTTAAAGGAACATATAATATAGTAAGAAGAAAATTAAAGAACTAGGATTT
>OHPD01001125.1_pt1 | contig 12479 bp, 10 predicted proteins | sample 1577641 | NCBI WGS metagenome assembly OHPD01 (sample SAMEA3879532, study PRJEB24766) | human gut metagenome | biome: human-associated habitat; feature: feces | place: USA | collected 1985/1987
ATAAAATTATATATTATTTATAACAGCTTTAAGCCTCTTCTTCAACAATAACACTATAAGAAGAGGGCTGACATCGGCAAACATCAGTTTATTCTCTTCTTTGTTTATTATACTACAATGAATATGGCAAAACAAGTTGAATTAATTTAGATATTATATTGGGTATTATAATTGATTTGTTTCAACTAAGGACAGGATATGTTATCAAAAAGCATTTTGCCAAATAGTCTATAGATGGTATAATATAGCTATTGTTTTTAACTATTTATAATTTGTATATATAAGAAAGGATGGAAATGAATGGTTGAATCAGCATGGTCGCTATTGCCTCCGATAATTACCATAGTATTGGCTTTGGCGACAAAAGAAGTATACATGTCGTTGATTGTGGGTATCTTTGTAGGGGCTTTAATGTTCACAGGCTTTGATTTATTAGCTGCTATTGATACATTTTTTGCAATTATGTCCGATAAAGTTGGCGGAAATGTATATATTTTAGTATTTTTGGTCTTATTAGGTATTATTGTAGCAGCTATTGCTCGCTCTGGTGCTTCTCGTGCTTATGGTGAATGGGCAGCAAGTGCAATCAGAGGAAAACGCAGTTCCTTACTCGTTACTTCTATCTTAGGGGTAGTTATCTTTATCGATGACTATTTTAACTGTTTGACTGTAGGTACAGTTATGCGTCCTGTTACTGATAAATTTAATGTAACTCGTGCAAAACTCGCTTATATCATTGATGCTACAGCAGCACCAATTTGTATTATCGCTCCAGTATCTAGCTGGGCAGCAGCAGTTAGTTCTTCACTTCCAGAAGACAGTGCTATTGATGGTTTCTCCTTATTCTTGCAGACAATTCCTTTTAATATGTATGCATGGTTTACTATTATCTTTATGTTGTTCTTGATTTGGACAGGTAAAGATTTTGCTGCTATGAAAACTTTAGAGAAAAAAAGCGGTGGCAAATTAGTAATTCCTGAAGAATATAAAGAAGAAAAAATGGAAGCAGTAGGTAATGGTAAAATCTTAGATTTATTATTACCACTTATCGTTTTAATCGGTGGTTGTATCTTCGGTATGCTTTACACTGGTGGTATTTTAGAAGGTGCTAGTGTATCTGATGCTTTTGCAAATTGTGAATCTGCCAGAGGTCTAGTAATTGGTTCCTTTATCGCTTTAGTATTCACATTTTTACTCTATGTACCACGTGGGGTGCTTCGCTTTGGTAAATTCTGTGAATGTTTTAACCAAGGTTTTAGAGCTATGACTCCAGCTATCTTTATCTTATGTCTTGCTTGGAGCTTATCTGGTGTTTGTGGTGAAGATTATTTGAATATCGGTGGTTATGTTGGCGGTATTGTATCCAATAATGCTACTGTAGGTATGTTCATGCCAGCTGTATTTTTCCTTGTAGCTATCGGTCTTGCTTTTGCTACTGGTACTTCTTGGGGTACATTTGGTATCTTGATTCCTATCGCACTTGCTGTAGTATCTACTGATCCTCATCTTTTAGTAGTTACAGTAGCAGCAGTATTGGCTGGTGCTGTAGGTGGTGACCATGTATCACCAATATCTGATACAACTATCTTAGCTTCTGCGGGGGCTCAATGTAGTCATATTGACCATGTAAGTACACAGGTTCCATATGTAATCGTAGTAGCTAGTTGTGCATTTGTAGGTTATTTAGTAGCTGGTATTGCTGGTAATGGCTGGATTGGTGTAGTATCTGGTTTTGTTTTATTAGCTATAGCTATGACTTATATTTATAAAGTTTTAATGAAAGATTAATAAAGATTAATTAAGAAAACTCTAGGATTTATATTCTAGAGTTTTTTATATCTAAGTTTATATTTGATATTATTAGGAAATTTATATTTTTTTGTAAAATATAAATATAAAATAAGGAAATAATATAGTAGTGGATTTTTACACATATATGATATAATATAGAATTAGTTAAGAATGGATTTATAAATTAATAATAAAATTTGTGGAGGATTTTATGGGAAGATTTTATAAAAAAGCGATAGTTACAGCTTTATTAGTATCAGCATTATCAACTACAGCTTTTGCAGCGCCAGAAGATGTATATACAAATATTGCTGATAGTGCAGTGATTATGGATGCAACAGATACATCAGTGTTTAAACCAGCAGCTATTAAATCATTAACAGATTATGATGAACATTATCGTTTATATAAATATGACACGATATCAATTAGAATTATAGGCTATAAAGATGCTCAGGGATTGGATAGCATTATGATCGGTACAGATGGCTATGTAAATTTACCTTATGCAGGTAGTGTGAAATTAGCAGGTCTAACTATTGAAGAAGCAAAACAAGTATTGTCTGCGAAATTTGGCAGATATATTAAAATACCAGATATGTCAATAATCGTCACTAATTATGGACCTAGAAAAGTACAGGTATTAGGAGAAGTGAATGTTCCAGGTACAGTGGAATTAGCTTCTGATGATATGAATGTATTATCTGCTATTTCTAGAGCTGGATGGGTGACTACATATGGTCGTATTAAAAAAGTACAAGTCATTCGCATAGATGATGGTGTTATGTATGTAAAAGAAGCCAATATTAAAGATTATATAGAAAAACATGATATCAGTCAGAATTTTGCCTTAGAAGATGGAGATATCTTATATATTCCTAAATCTAATAAAATCGACTTCCATAAAGACGTATTACCACTTATCAATGTATATAGTACGTATAGAGCTTTGACTGATTAATTAGGAGTGAAATAATGGATATAAATAATGCAAATGATAATGATACAATTGATTTAAAAAAATTGTTTTCTTTAATGATTGAAAAGAAAAAGATTGTTATAGCGATAATAGTAGTTTGTACTCTTATTGCTACTATAGTTGCTTTTGTCTTGCCAAAATCTTATCAATCTACCACACTTGTACGTGTAAAATCTAATAATATTTCTTCTATGGCTGGTTATGCAGCTATGGCAACTGGCTTTGGCATAGATACAGGGGGAGGAAGTTCCGGTTCACCTGAATCTTATATAGAACTTATGAAATCTCGTGAAGTCTTAGAGCCTATTATTGCTGAGTTAGATTTATCAGATGAAGATAAAGAAAAATTAACAGCAGAAGGTTTTGCAAAGAAAAATTTAGAAGTTACTAATATTAAAAAGACAGATTTAATAACTATAGCTGCTTATGGTAAAACACCAGAGGAAGCGCAGATGATTTCCCAAGGGGTAGCAGATAATTTCTTAGCATTGATGACAAAATTAAACAAAGAAGATAATTCCACTACTTTGAAATTTCTTGATGAACGTATAAAAATCGCTAAAGAAGAGATGGAAACAGCAGAAAATAAATTAGCTGCTTATCAGCAGGAACATAAAATTTATGCACCTGATGAACAAGCCAAAGCTATTATTGCTAATTTAAATAATTATGATACAACGATTGCACAACTTCAAGCTCAAAGTGAAGGAGATAGTGCGAAACTCGCTGGTGTGACTAGTCAATTGGAACAGCAAAATGCATCTTTATTAGAATATAATGTATCTGATAATACAAATATCGGCAATATCCGTGAGTCTATAGTCAATAAACGTGTAGAACTTGTAGGACTTCAGCAACAGTTCACTGATGAACATCCAGATGTGATTAAAGCCAAAGAAGAATTAAATAGCCTTGAAAGATCTTTATCTGATGAGATTGCAAAGGCTGTAAATTCTCAATCAGTAACTTTAAGCCCAGTACAATCAAGTCTTTTAAAAGATAAAATCAGTACAGAAGTGCAGATATCTGTAAATAATGCTTCTTTAGAAGCTTTGAAAGCAAAACAAGCAGAAGCTCAAGAAAGTATAGCTACATTATCTGCTGATGGTGTAGAATATATGCGTCTATCTCGTGAAGCGACTATTACAGGTCAAGTATATACTTCTCTTGTACAAAATTACGAACAAACTAGAATTCAAGAAGCAAAAGACTCTATGGATATCCAGATCATAGATGCAGCAGATTTACCAAAAGAAGATATGCCAGCTAAGCCAAATAAAAAATTAGTTGTAGCTATCGGTTTTGTCTTAGGTATAATGATTAGCTTTGGTTATACTTTATATAGTTATAGTAGAAGATATGGTTTATAATAGGAAATAAAAGTAAAAGGAGAAGTATAGATTTTAAGATAAATATAGCTTCTCCTTTTATACTATAAATAAAAATAAATGCAATGTAGGTGAATTTATTGGCACAGAATTATAAAACTAATTTAAAACAGAATATCCACATAATTTGGTCCGGTATATCACTGATGGCAGATTATCTAGCAGTATTATTAGCTGAGATGATAGCGATATATTTTAGTGAGGAAAATCTTCGTCATATAGATTTATTTATCGTTATACCGTTTATTTATATAGCTTTTATTGCTGCTGCAAGGACTTATCGTCGTACTATCCCTTTTTGGCAGAGAATAGAGTCGCTTTTTTATAGTAGTATCTATAGCATTATTGCTATATTATTATTCTTTTTTGTACGAGCAAGTTCTACTGAACATAGTATAGCTTTTTTAGCTTTATTGTGGTTAGCTAGTTTTATTTGTCTAGTGATAATTCGTTATTTATTAAAGCGTATTTTAGATGAAAGAAATATATTTCAAATTCCTTTACTTATTATTGGAGCTCAAGAAGAAGCATTAGCTTTTGTTAAAGCTATTAATAGTGATATAGGGATGAGTTCTTATAAAATAGTAGGTTTAATCAGTGATAAAAATCCTGTAAAAGGATTAGAAAATTATCCGCTATTAGGTGATTTTAAGGATATTGAAAAAATAATCAAAACTACTGGTATTAATAATGTATTGATAGCAATTCCTTATTTAGAACAAATCAAAAAACAAGAAATCATTCATCGTGTGCAACCTTTAGTCAGAAATATCTGTATCATACCTAGTTTGTCAGCTATTCCTATGGGGGGCGCTGATTTAGAAACTTTTTTTGATGAAAAGTTTATGCTTATACGCATTCGCAATAATTTAGCACGTGATATCAATAAATTGATTAAATTGATTTTTGATTTAATCGTAGGTTTGTTGATTTGTATACCAGTGATTCCAATAATAATAGCTTGTGCTATATGGGTAAAATTAGACTCCAAAGGACCTATTTTTTATAATGCAAAACGTATTGGTAAAAATGGCAAAGAATTTACTTGTTATAAATTTCGTTCCATGTATACAAATGGTGATGAATTATTAACGCAGTATTTAGCAGAAAATCCAGTGGCAAAAAAAGAGTGGGATGAATTTCAAAAGCTTCATGATTTTGATCCTCGTGTTACAAAAGCTGGAAAAATTATGCGTAAAACAAGTCTTGATGAATTGCCACAAATTCTCAATGTATTAAAAGGTGAGATGAGTCTTGTTGGTCCTAGACCATATCTTCCTCGTGAAAAAGAGATGATGGGACATTTTTATAATATTATTATCTCTACAGTACCAGGAATAACAGGTTATTGGCAAGTAAATGGTCGTTCTGATGTAACTTTTGAAGGTCGATTAAGAATGGATGATTGGTATATACGCAATTGGTCTGTATGGATAGATATTATATTGTTAATAAAAACTATAAAAGCAGTATTTTGTAGTAAAGGAGCAGTCTAATAGATGAAAATTATTATCTTAGCAGGTGGTGGAGGTACTAGATTATTTCCTTTATCTAGAGATTGTTATCCCAAACAATTTCTTCATGTGATTGGAGATAAATCTTTGCTTGCGCAAACTATAGAGCGATTTTTAGGTTTAGTAGAAGCAAAAGATATTATTATTGTGACTAATGAGCGTTATATTTTTCATGTGCAGGCAGAATTAAAAACTATAAATGCACAAGAAGCGCATATTATCACTGAACCTATGGGAAAAAATACAGCTCCCGCTATTGCCTTAGCACAGAGTTATTGTCAAGATGTATTGCAATGTGATGATGATGAGATATTATTTGTTAGTCCATCGGATCATTTAATTAAACCGATAGATGTTTTTCAAGATTTAATTAGAAATGCTCAAGATGTAGCTAAAGATAATATAGTTACTTTAGGAATTAAACCTACAAAACCAGAGATTGGTTATGGTTATATTGAAGCAGAGAAAAATAATAACTTAGCTAAAAAAGTTATTTCTTTTAAAGAAAAACCAGATTTGGCTACAGCTAAAGAATATATCGCTTCGGGTAATTATTATTGGAATGGTGGTATGTTTATGTTTAATATAGCTACTATGCAGGCTGAACTCACTAAATATATGCCAGCAATAATAGACATTACCCAGAGTGGTTATCAATATACAATAGATAATTTTGCAAATATGCCAGATATATCTATTGACTATGCGGTAGCAGAAAAATCAAAAAAGATGATGATGATACCGATGGAAAATATTTATTGGAATGACATCGGTAGTTTTGATGCCATCGCAGAAGTACTTTCTGATAAGGATAAAAATGTATTTAAAGGTGATATTTTAGCGGAAAATTGTACAGATACTATGATTATTGGTGATAATCGTCTAATAGCTGGTATTGATTTAGAAAATTTAATGATTATAGATACACCAGATGCACTTCTTGTAGCAAAAAAAGGTGAAAGTCAAAAAGTAAAAAATATAGTGAATAAGCTTAAACAAAATAAAAGAAAAGAAGCAAAAGAAAATGTCACTATGTATCGCTCGTGGGGAAAATATACTTTACTTACTGAGAGTAAAGGTTATAGAGTGCGTAAAATAGAGATGGATCCAGGGGCTTCGCTGACTATGCAGATGCATTATCATCGTAGTGAGCATTGGACTGTCATCTCTGGTACAGGTAAGACTATTATCAATGATAAAGAAAGTATTTTTACGGAAAATCAAAGTACTTATATTCCTATGGGAGTAAAACATAAATTATCTAATCCAGGAAAAATACCTTTAATTATTATAGAGGTACAATCTGGAAAATATATTAATGATGATGATATTGTAGTTTTTAGTAAATGAGGTAAATAAGGTGAAAATTCTTCATGTAGGTGAATATGTTAATGGTGGTGTAGCCACATATTTAAGAACTTTATTAAATGGATTAAAGAAATATAATGATATAGAAAATTACTTATTGGTTAGTGATTATAAATCTCAAAAAAACTGGGAAAATATAACTAAAAAATTTTTTTATTACAAATATAAAAGAAGTATATTTAATATTTTTTCAGCTATAAAACAAATACATGAAGTTATAGAAAAGGTAAATCCTGATATAATACATGTTCATAGTACATGGGCAGGTCTTTTTGTTAGATTACCTTATTTATTTAGAAAAAGAAAAGCTAAGATAGTATATCAATCACATGGTTGGGCTTTTTTAATGGACACATCTAATTATAAAAAAAATATATATGCTTTAGTAGAAAGAATTTTATCTATACCAACAGATAAAATTATAAATATATCTAATTATGAACAAAATCAAGCTATTAAATATGGTTTAAATAAAAATAAGATGATAATGATTTATAATGGAGTAGAAGATAAAATAAATAAGTCTAATTTAAAGTTGAATTGGGATGGTAATAAAATAAACTTATTATTTGTTGGTAGATTAGATAGACAAAAAGGGTTAGATTTATTTTTAGATGTATATGAGAAAATGAAATTAAAAAATATTCATTTATATGTAATAGGAACAAGTGTATTGGATAATAATTTGCCTAAAAATACAGAATATGTTACCTATTTAGGTTGGGTTGATAGTAAAAATATTGATGAATATTATCAAGCTTGTGATGCAGTAATAATGCCTTCTCGTTGGGAGGGCTTTGGTTTAGTTGCTGTTGAAGCAATGAAGAATTCGAAACCTGTTTTAGTAAGTAATAGAGGTGCATTACCAGAATTAGTAAAAGAAAATAAAAATGGATATATTTTTCAGTTAGAAAATATATCCATTTTAGAAATGATATTAAAAAATTTAAATAAGGAATATTTGGTTACTTTAGGGAAAGGTGCTAGGCAAATCTATAAAAATAATTATACTGCAGATATTTTTGTGATAAAGATCTTAAATATATATAAAAATATTTTATAATGGAGAAAATAAATGAATATATTAGTTATTTCAGATAAGTTGTATCCTGATGAATATGGAGGATCATGTACTGTAACATATAAATTAATAGAAAAATGGCAAGAAAACAATAGTGTAGATATTTTTACATGTAAAAAAACAAAAACATCAAATGATACTTTATTTAATAATAAAGTTTATAGAGATTTTATAAAATCTAATCCTATTTTTAGTGCTAAATGTTTAAAAAAAATTTTAGAAGAAAATGATTATAATGTAATAGTGACACATAGTGTATTTGCTTGGTTTATTTATTATTTAGCTACATTGTTTAAAGAAAAATATTGTAATAATAATGTGTATAATGTTTTTCATGGACCATGGCATAAAGAGGCTATATTAAAGTATTCTGGAAATAATAGTAATTTAAAGAAATTTTTTATACCTAAAATGATGTATCAATTAGAAAAATTATATTGCAAAAAAAATAATAATTTTATTTTTTTAAGTAAATATATGCAAAATGAATTAGCATTAATAGATAATAAAATAAAAAAGAAAAATTGTTATTTTATACCTGGTGGAGTAGATTTACAAGAGTATAAGCGTAAATATAAAAAAGAAGAAGCAAAATCTTTATTAGGTATAGAAAAAAATAAATGTGTTTTGTTTACATTAAGAAGATTAGATAAAAGAATGGGTATTGACAATTTAATAGAAGCAATATGTTTAATGAATAAAGAAGAAAGAAAAGATTTTGTATTAATTATTGGTGGAAAAGGAAGTTATAGAAAAGTTTTAGAAGAAAAGGCTAATCCAATAAAAAATAATGTAATATTTACAGGTTTTATATCAGATGAAGAAGTTAATAAATATTTTTGTGCAGCAGATTTGTTTATTGTACCAACTTTAGATTTAGAAGGTTTTGGATTGGTTAATTTAGAAAGTTTAGCAATGGGGGTTCCAGTAATAGCAACTCCTCAAGGTGGAATGAGAGAATTAGCAGGAGTTTTTGAAAATTTTAATTTAGCGGATGAAAATAGTATTGGAGAATTAAAAAAAGCTATTTTAAAATATAGTAAAGTATATAAAAATAAAATTATAAAAGAAAACTTATTAACATATGATTGGAACTATATTTCAAATGAATATATAAATATATTTAAAGAAAATAAAAATTATAAAGGATAAATAAATGTTAGAAAAATATAAAACAAGAGATAGTAATTGGGAGTTATTACGTATAATAGCTATGTTGGCTATTGTATCAGGACATTTTGTAACTCAAACGAAAGCACTTGATTATGTAAAAGGAATTGACAGTATTTTTGCTATTATTTTTGGTAGTGGGTTAAGAATAGGCGTGGCGTTATTTTTATTTTTAGGTACATGGTTTATGGTAGATATGTCTTTTTCATCAAAGAGAATTTTAAAATTATATTTTGAGTATGCAATATATTCTATAGGTATAACTTTAATTATGATTAATGTAGCAGATATACCTATTAAAGAGATTATAAATGGTTTATTTCCAGGAATAAAAGGAGGATTATGGTTTGCGGAAACTTATTTATATTTATTGTTGATAGCGCCATTTTTAAAAAAATTGTTAAATATAGACAGAAAAATATTAAAGATATTACTTTTATTATGGTCTTTTATGTTGTTTGTAAAGACTACATTAGTTTTTGAATCTAAAGATAATTTCATGGATGGATATATGTTTTTTATATATACTTTTTTAGTTATGGGTTACTATAAAAAATATTTAATTAATAAAATAAAAATAAAACCATGGAAATTTTTATTTTTAGGATTACTAATATATTTTATTTTGATCAGTTTAATGGGTTATAGTTTATATAATAAAAATGAAACTTTATTAAAATTCGTTAAATTATATTTGTTTGACTATAAAACAGTACCTAATATATTAATATCATTTCCTATATTTTATTTTTTTCAAAATTTAAATATAGGAAAAATTAAATATATAAATTTTATTGCAAGTTCAGCTTTTGCCGTATATATAATACATCAAACAACAGCTTTTTATCCATATATGTGGAGTGAGATTTTTAAAAGTGATATAGGTATAAATTCAGAACATTTTATAATATATATGTGTACAGTAGTAATATTAATATATATATGTGCATCTGTGATAGATTATTTTCGAATAAGATTTTTAGAACCAATGTATTTAAACTCTAGATTATTTAAATTTTTAGAGAATAAATTAAATAAAATTTATAATAATTTATAGTAAAATAATTATTTTTTTATTAGAAAGGAGGAAATAAAATGATTTATAAGATTAGATTGAATAAAAAAGTTTGGCTGTTTATTATAGCAGTAATATCGATAATAGCATTAGTTTTAAAATATACAGTATTTACGAGTAAATATTTTACAGATTCAATAACTATATTATCTATGGAAAGAAATTTTAATTTTACAGGAAGCTTAGCAGCATTTGATGGAAGTTATGCTTCTGCAATAATTTTTTATAATTATATTAATTTTTTTGATTTAAATTCATTAATAGAATGGACAGTATATATATCAACAATATTTTTCTTTATAAATTTTTATTTGGTAAAAGATATAAAATTAATAGAATTAAAAAAGTTTTTGTTATTAATAACAGGATTATTATTATGGTATTTATTTGGTGCGGGTATTACTAAAGAAGTAATACAATCATTATTTTTTATAATGATTTATATAATTACTTGTAGTAATCATATAAAATATAAATGGATGAAATTTATAATAGGAGTAATAATATTATATTGTTCTTCAATTTTATTTAGAGAATATTTTATATTAATAGCTACATTTGCAATATGTATTTATATAATAAACATAATGTTAATAAAAAAGAAAATTTTTTCTAATTATTATATCTGGACAATGATTTTTTCGATAATCGTAATAACTTTTTTCTTATTTATAGTAAGTATTATTTTTCCAGAAGAGTATAATCTTATAATGATATTAAGAACAGATATTTATTATACGCAAATGATGGAAGTAGGAACAGATTCTTTAATAACATCATTAGTTCCTGGTGAAAGTTTGTTTATTTATATGATAAATTATGTAATAACATATTTTCGTTTATTAATACCTATCGAATTATTATTTAATATAAAAATACAATATTTACCATTTGTTATATATCAATTAAGTTTTACTTATTATTATATAACAAATATATCCATGTTGAATACTTTAAATGATAAAAAATTTATTACAGTGGTTTTTCTTTCAGCATATATTTTTGTATCAGCTATAATGGAACCCGATTTTGGTTCTTGGATAAGACATCAAACAGCAGTTTATCCGTTGATGTTAATTTTATTAAAATATTAATTAAATCTAAAATTTTTAATTGAATTATAGATGAATAAAAAAAATATATAATAAAAGTAATGAGGGGATTTTTATGAATGAAAAATTAGTATCAGTAGTAATTCCATCATATAATCGAGGATTTATATTAGAAAGGACTATTCCAAGTTATTATCAAAAAGAAGTAGGAGAAATTATAATAGTGGATGATGCATCAATAGATGATACAGAAAAAGTAGTAAAAAAGATGCAGAAGGATATTCCTATATTGAAATATATAAAGTTAAAAGAAAATAGAAAACAAACATATGCCAAAAATCAAGGAATATTGAATGCTAAATATCCATATATTTATTTTGGTGACGATGATTCTTTTTTAATAGAAAATTCTATTGGTATTTTATTAGAAACTTTAATAAAATGTGATGCAGATGTAGTAGGAGCAAAATTTTTTTATTTAAATAATAAAAATGATTTATTAGATATTGATAATTTTATTAAAATGAAGAATGTTTTTGTTAAAGATGTAGATGATATAGTGGATTTGAAAAATTGGAAAATTGATTTTTCTCTTAGTGTAAAAAAAGCTATAGAAGTACCATTCTGTCATGCTTCGGCATTAGTAAAAACTAATATAGCAAAGGAAATAATGTTTGATACTATTTATAAGGGAACTGCAATTAGAGAAGAAACTGATTTCTTTACAAGAATAAATAGAGCAGGCTATAAAATATATTATAATTCTAAAGCAATACAAATAAATTATCCTAGAGATATATTAAATAGAAAAAAAACAGATAATAGAAAAAGTTTTAACTATAAAATAAAAGCGGCTTTTTATGATGTAAAGAATACTATGATTTATTTTTATAGATATTACGATTTTTTGAAAAATAAATATAGATTAGAGGATAATAAGTATCAATATATGATAAAATATATAATGAGAAAAATTAAGCGTTCTATTATATATTTTAAAGCATATTTATAAATTAATGAAAATTTTAGATATTATTATGAAAAAATTAGTATGATTTATA
>OHPD01001129.1_pt1 | contig 12434 bp, 8 predicted proteins | sample 1577641 | NCBI WGS metagenome assembly OHPD01 (sample SAMEA3879532, study PRJEB24766) | human gut metagenome | biome: human-associated habitat; feature: feces | place: USA | collected 1985/1987
GATCTTGCATATCTAAAGCATTGATATGATATAAGATTCCTAATTGTTGAATTATTTTTTCATCTTCTTGATCAAACATTTTCTTAGATAATTGTAAATTTTCAATACCTTGATAAAACAACGTTAGATCATAACTATTTTCAATAGAATTATGTATTTTTTGTTTATATTTTTTTTCTTTTAATATATTTTTTTCATGATGATGAATTTCAAAAACATCTGTAAACGATGCTGTCATTTCTTGATAATCATTTAAATTAACATTATACGTTTGAAAAATCGCTATTGTTTTTTCATATTCATCTTTCAATCTATCTTTCAATAAACGATTAAGAATTTGATGATTAATAAATTCTTGAGGTGATAACGGCATTTTCAAATCAAAAAGATAACGATTATCATTCGTTTGTTTAACATATGAACATACAAGTCCTACAGCTTCTAACTTATCAAAAGATTCCTGTAAAGAATTTAATGAAAATCCTGATAATTTACATAATCTAGAAATCAAAGAAGGACTTTTTGTAAGTGTCATTTGATCCAATTCACTATTGAGTGTTAGATAAAGAGCAGTAGCTTCCATCCCAATCAATGGTTGATAAAGTTGTAAAACTGTTTTATAACCTGTTAAATCAAGCATATAACTACTTCTTACTTGATAAACATCACTCGTTAATAATTTCTTCATGACTGATCCTTTCTATAAATTCATCAATTTGTTTATATAACTCTTCTATCCCTTGATTGTTATCAAAAACAATATCAGCCATTTCTCTTTTCTTTAAAGAAGAAATTTGGTTATTGATAATTGTATAAGCATAACTTTCATCAATATGATCTCTTGCCATCAATCTTTGAACTTGTCTTTGTTCATCTAAATAAACAACAATAATTTCATCACACAAATATTCTAAATGAGACTCATATAATAAAGGAATATCTAAAAAGATACAATCTCTCTCTTTATTTTTTTCAATTTCTTCCTTCATTTTTAAAATCACATAAGGATGTATAATAGCCTCTAACTGTTTTTTAGCATTTTTATCATGAAAAACAATTCTTCCTAATGCCTTTCGATCAACAATTCCATCTTTAACACATCCAAATAACTCTTGAACCTTCAAAATACATTCTTGATCAATTGTTAGAGCATTTCTTGAAATCAAATCCGCATCAACAACAAGATAACCTCTTTCTATTAAATAATGTGTGACTGTCGATTTCCCACATGCAATACTTCCTGTTATTCCGTATACTTTCATCGTTTTGCCTTTTGACATATTGGACAATAATATGTTCCTCTTTCATTAATCATTACTTTTTTTATCTCATGTCCTAATGGACAATGCTTTTGCATATGCACTTTTAATTGCACTTGAAACAAACCATCAATTCCATTAGCACTAAAAGAATGAATTGTCGTTCCACCTTGTAAAATAGCCTTATTTAAAATCTCACAAGCAACATCCACTAATTCTTTAACTCTCTTTTTACTTAAAACATTGGCTTTAGTATAAGGATTTAAATGCATTTGATAACAAATTTCATTTGCATAAATATTTCCTATCCCTGTCATAATACTTTGATCTAGAAGAACTGTTTTAATCGCTTTATTTTTCTTTTTAAGTTTTTGATAAAGCTCTAAGTAATCTATTTCAAAAGGTTCAGGGCCTAATTTACTTAAAGGCAGTTGATTTTTATAATCATCATGATCCACCAACTTCATTCTTCCAAACTTTCTAACATCATTATATCTTAACTCCATGCCCTCATCTAATACAAAGATAACATGGTCATGTTTAGAAAGTATATCCCCTTTTTTACATATTTGATACTTTCCTTCCATTCTAAGATGAGAAATAAAGGCAACATCCTCCAATTTAAAAATCAAATATTTCCCTACACGATCAATCTCTTTAAAAGTCTTATTTTTTAAAGTTTGCACAAACTCTTCTTGATCATCATCAATGATTTTAGGATATAAAATTTTTATATCTTCAATTTTTTTATTTAAAATAAAATTTTCTAATGTTCGTCGAACCGTTTCAACTTCTGGTAATTCTGGCATTTTTTCACCTACTTTAACTCATACCAATTTTTAGCGTATGTTCCTTCCGCTTTTAATTCCACTTTCATTTGATAGGCACTTTCCATTCCTTCTTTTACAAGTTTCATCATTTTATCCAATTCATCTTGATAAACATCAAAAATCAACTCATCGTGTACTTGTAAAATCATTTTTGATTTCATATGATTTTCTTTTAATAATTGATCCACTTTGATCATTGCAAGCTTGATAATATCAGCGGCTGATCCTTGAATTGGAGAATTCATCGCTAATCTTTTTCCAAATTCTTGTCTCATATAATTCTTTTCATTGATTTCTGGAATATATCTTTTTCTATTTAAGACAGTTGAAACATAACCATTTTCTTTTCCAAAAGCAATGCTTTTATTCATATAGTCTTTAATCTCAGCATATTTTTCAAAATATTTTTCAATAAATGATTTAGCTTCTTTAACAGTGACACCTAATTGTTCAGCCAAGCCATAATCAGACATTCCATAAATAATTCCAAAGTTAACAGCTTTTGCATTTCGTCTCATTGTTGATGTAACCTCTTCTTCACTTACACCAAAAACAACACTTGCGGTATGACGATGAATATCTTTATCATGATTAAAGGCATCTATTAAACTTGCGACATTGGCTAGATGAGCAAGTACACGTAATTCAATTTGCGAATAATCAAAAGATATTAAATAATCATATTCAGGAACAAACGCTTTTCTAATAAGTTTTCCTGCTTCTGTTTTGACTGGTATATTTTGTAAGTTAGGATCTGTTGATGATAAACGTCCTGTTTGAGTTAAAGCTTGATTATAAATAGTATGTGTCTTTCCATCAATAAAGATTTGTTCTTGTAACCCAATAATATAAGTTGAATAAAGTTTACTTAATGTACGATAATTTAGAACTTTATCAATAATTGGATGAACATTTTTTAATTTATTTAAAACATCTACTGACGTGGAATAACCTGTTTTTGTTTTCTTACCATTAGGTAATCCTAAATCCTCAAAAAGAACTTCTCCTAATTGTTTAGGAGATGAAATATTAAATTCTTTATGTGCCAATAAATAAATTTCTTTTTCTAATTGATCAATTTGTCCTTTAAAAGTATCTCCTAATTGTTTTAAAACATCTTTATCCATTTTAGCTCCTTGAAATTCCATATCCGCTAAAATATACGCTACAGGCATTTCAACATTTTTGTATAAATCAAATTGTTGATCTTTTTTCAATCTTTGTTCTGCTTCATTTTTTAATTCATAAATTGCTTTAGCTTGTAAAACATAATGTTTCGATAAGACATCTTCTTCAGGAACATGTTTTTTAGCACCTTTTCCAAAAACTTCCTCATCAAATTGTAAATCAAAATATTGATAATAATCACAAACGATTTTAATTTCATCTTTTAAAGAAGGATTTAAAATATAAGAAGCAAGCTGTAAATCAAAAGTATACCCTTTAACTTCTAATCCATGCCAACGACAAGCATTGATACATTTTTTTATATCATAACCATATTTTTCAATCTTTTCATCTTTTAAGAAAGACTTAAAGTTTTCATCATGCATAGCATTTTCTAAAGAAATATAATAGGCTTCATCTTTATTATAAAGACCAAATCCCAAAATAGCCGATTTATGATAATTCGTATCATAGACTCCTACAATTAAAGCTGTATTCTTTTTAATATTTGGCAAAGTTTCAACAATTTTATATTCTAAAGGTTTACTTTGTTTTGTTTCTGTAGAAAGAGACATTCTTTTAAGTAAAGAATTCATATCATAACGTCTGTAAAACTCTGCAAGATCATCATTATATTCTTGTCCTTCATATTTCCAAGCATCTAAATCTAATTCAACAGGTGCATCTGTTATAATTGTGGCAATCTTTTTAGATAAAAGGCCCAATTCAATATTCGTTCTAACTTTCTCACCCATTTTACCTTTTAATTCATCCATATGTTCCTTTAGATTTTCTATTGTCCCATATTGATTTAATAACTTCAAAGCCGTTTTTTCACCAATTCCTGGAATTCCTGGAATATTATCAGCACTGTCTCCCATAAGACCTAAAAGATCTCTCATTTGATCAGGTTCTAAATTAAATTTTTCTTTAAAACTTTCAACTGTAATAACTTCATAATCATTGGTCTTTTGAGGCTTTTTGTATTGTTTAACATTTGAATCGATCAATTGCATCATATCTTTATCATTTGTATAAACAGCTACTTCCATGCCTTGACTTGACGCTTTTTTAGAAATCGTTCCAATAATATCATCACCTTCATATCCTTCTTTTTCAATATAAGGAATATGATGAGCTTCTAAATATTCTCTAATCATTGAAAACTGACAAACAAGTTCATCCGGTGTTGGCTTTCTTGTCCCTTTATATTCTTCCAATAGCTCACTTCTAAAAGTCTTCCCTTTTGCATCAAAAGCAACCACAATATACTCAGGATTTTGTTTCAATAAACTTTCTAATCTATTAGCAAAACCATAAACTGCATTGGTTGGTACACCATCTTTATTGACCATTAAATTCCCCATAGCAGCTGTTGCATAATAACAACTAAATAACCAAAAATTCCCATCTATTACAACTAATTTTTCCATTTTATACCTCATTTACTTCTTTAACATTTTGTACCACTAAAGAAAGCTTATCTCGATAATTCATCTTTCCTTCAATACATACAATCTTATTTTTTTCTAATAATGTCTTATATCTTTGATACGTTGAAGAAAAAACGACTCCCTCAACATTTCCTGTTTCATCAAATCCTTCAATAAAACACATTTCATTTCCTTTTTTATCAACGATCACTTTGACCCTTAATAAAGATAATAATACTCTCACATTTTTTGAGACATACTCATTTAAATTTGCGACTGCAAGAATTGGTTGATTGATTTTTTGTTTCATATAAGCTAAAGGATGTTGTGTTAAATACACACCTATCGCTTTCTTTTCTAATTCTAAACGCACCATTTTATTTTCTTTAATAATTTCTAAAATAGGTGGTTCATCAATACCAATCATATTTTTTAAATGTGCATACTCTGTAATCTTTTCTAAATTAGCTTTTAAAGTCGCACGATTAAGTCCAAATTCATCAAAAGCACCCGCATCAATTAAACTTTCTAACATTAAACTCGTGATTTTCTTTCCTTCCATTCGCGAAACAAAATCAAAAATATCTTTAAACAAGCCATTCTTTTGTCTTTCTTCAACAATTGCTAGATAACCTGCCTGTCCTACATTTTTAATAGCTAATAAAGAAAAACGTAAATCACCTTCTACTTGTTTAAAATAATGTTCAGAATAATTAATGGATGGCGGTAAAATTCTAATTTGATATTTTTTAGCTTCTGCAATATATTCCATTTTATGAACATCACTATTTTGTTCATTAGAAAGAATTGCTCCATAAAAAGATAAGGGATAATTAGCTTTTAAATACGCAAGTTGATAACCAATTAAACCATAGGCAATTGCATGAGCTTTATTAAAGCCATAATCCGCAAACTTTTCAATTAATCCAAAGATATATTCCGCCTGATTTTTTTCATAACCATTTTTTAAAGCACCACTTATAAATTCCTCTTTCATTGATTCCATTAACCCAAGTGTCTTTTTAGAAGTTGCTTGTCTTAATATATCTGCTTTAGCAAGAGAAAAACCAGCAATTTTTTGTGCTACTTGCATTAATTGTTCTTGATAAATAATAATACCATACGTTGATTTTAAAATATCTTTTAAATCATCATGTGGGTATTCCACTTTTTCTTGATGAAATTTTCGAGCAATATAATGAGGAATTTGTGACATAGGTCCTGGTCTATATAAAGCATTGGCAGCTCCAATATCTTCAATACTGCTTGGCTTTAATTTTCTAAATAAATTCTTCATCCCTGGTGATTCTAATTGAAAAACACCTAACGTATCTCCATTTGATAACATCTTAAATGTTTTTTCATCATTTAAAGGAATCGTATTTAAATTTAAATGAACACCTTCATACTTTTCAATATTTTTTAAAATATCAGAAATTACAGTTAAATTCTTCAATCCTAAAAAATCCATTTTTAATAAACCAACACTTTCAATATAATTTTTAGAATACTGTGTCAATACATTTTGATTAGGACCTTTCGTTAGAGGAACCACTTCATTTAAACAATCTCCTGATAAAACGACCCCTGCAGCATGCATTGAAATATTACGTGGTAAATGTTCTACAAGATAGATTGCCGGTAAAATCTTTCGTAACATTTCTTCTTGATTGACCATACTTGCAAAAGCATAGGAAGATTCATAAACTTCTTTTACTGTTTTTCTATTTTTTCCTTGTGTTGGAATATACTTTGACATCATTTCTAATTTAGGTAAAGGAACTGAAACGACTTTTCCTAAATCTCTTAAAGCAACCTTAGGCCCATAGGTAGCAAAAGTAACAATTTGTCCAACATGTTCTTGTCCATACTTTTCTGTAACATATTTAACAACTTCATCTCTTTTATCATCTTGAAAATCAATATCAATATCAGGCATTGAAACACGCTCTTCATTTAAAAAACGTTCAAATAATAAATCATATTTTAAAGGATCAATATTCGTGATTCCTAAAACATAACTCACTAAACTTCCAGCAGCACTTCCTCTTCCTGGACCGACTTGAATATCATGTGTTTTCGCAAATCTTACATAATCAAAAACAATCAAAAAATAATCATTGAATCCCATTTTAGCAATGACTTTTAATTCTTTTTTTAAACGTTCTATATAAGTTCTAGGAACTTCCTTTCCTTTAAATCTTTTCTTTAAACCAACAATACAAAGTTGCTGTAAATAATTTTGGCTCGTCACATTTTCAGGTAAAGGATAGTGTGGTAAATGCATTTGATTGGTTTCAATAGTGACATTGCATCTTCTTAACAAATCATTTGTATTTTCTATAATTTCGCGATCAAACAATAAAGACATCTCATAAGCATCTTTTAAATACATCTGATTTGTTTGTACTTTATAATTTCGATCAATTTTTTCGCCATGGATACTTGCTTGCATTAAATCAACCGCTATAGCATCTTGTGGATATAAATAACGTACTTCATTCGAAGCACAAACCTTCACTTCTTGTAAAGTGGCAAGTGCTTTTAAACGTTCATTTAAAAATGATTGCATTTTTAAATGATGATCTTGAATACAAATATAATAATTATCTTTAAACATTTTTTTAAATAACGCAATATATTTTAAAGCCTCAGATTCTAACTCTTTTAAAACAAGCCTTTCAACAATTCCTTCTTTACATCCAGAAAGAATAAAAAGATGTTCACGATATAAAGATAATCTTTCTAATTCAATCGCTTTACGTTCACTTAAATTAATATCACTACATATTTTCATTAAATCATGATAACCAATTTGATCTTTTGCATAGAATAAAAAAGGATAAACTTCTTGATCAATAAGTACATCCCCTTGCATTCCAAAAATAGGTTTGATGTCATAATGATGACAAGCATTAGAAAATTCAATCGCACCATACATATTATTGATATCTGTTAAAGCCAATGCTTCCATATGCAATTCTTTCGCTCTTTTACATAAATCTTGAATCAAAATCGTACTATTTTGAAAACTATAACAACTATAGATATTCAATTCACCAATCATGTTGCCACCACCTTTTTCCATATTATACGCTAAATCATCCTTGATTAAAAGAATTACAAAAATGTTTTCAAAGATAATAAAATTAAAATCAAACCAACATATAAAGTTAAAAATAAATACAACATTTCAAAAAAAGAATACGTTAAAACAAGCATAACAAACAACCTATAGATATATAAAATAACTGCATAGTAATGATAACGAATCTGTAAAACACAAAATCTTCTTTGCCAAATGATAATGACAATAGATAAAAACATCGCTATAAAATGAAAAGGTAAAAATAACGAAGACAAAATAATTTGCAAAATCAAACAAATCCCTACTAGAAACTGCATTTTTTTGATTCTAATTAACATAACACCACCATTTTATTTTATGAAAAAAACAAAAAAAGAGCACTTATTTAGCATGCTCTTGTAAACTTTTTGCAAGCTGTGCTGGACAACTTGTTGGTTTTGCTCCACATTTGATGTCTTTTAAACGTTCAATAACTTCATCAACTTTCATACCCTTTGCTAATGCAGCAACTCCTTGAGTATTTCCTGAACATCCACCTGTAAAGATAACATTTTTAACAATCCCATCTTCAACTTCTACATGGATATTTCTTGAACAGACACCTCTTGGTGTATAATCGTATTCCATTTTTATTCCTTCTTCCTATTTTCTTGTAAGTTTAGCAATTGATGTCACATATGATTGATACATATGACTATCTACTGCTTTGATCTCTTCTACTTTATAATATTTTGATAATTCTTGCAAATCTTTTGCAAGCATAGATGTTGAAGAATTCATATAAATGACTGTTTGTACTTTTCCAAGTCTTAAAGTATCCTTTAATTCATTAGAAATCCCATTGACTCCTTGAATAATCACTGTATCATACACTTTCTTTTTTGCAAAAGTAACCATTTTCTTAATTGGTTGACCATAAACAAATTTAATATTTTCTTTTCCTAATAATTTAGCATTATAAGTAGCACTTTCAATATTATCTTTCTTTTCATCAATAGCAACAACTTCTTGATCTAAATTCATTTCTAAAATACCATTTTCACAATTAATAGAAATAATCTTTTTACTTCCTTTAACCATTGTTTTAACAATCTTATTTCTAATTTCAAAAGATTCTAAATGATCTGGTAAAGTTGTTTTAACAGACATAATATATTTTTTACCATCACAAATAAATTCTTCTTTCGTATTTCCAAAAATCTTCTTATAACCTTGACTTTCAAAATCTTGATATTTAGAAGTATTAATTGACATAAATAAACCATTGACTTGTTTTAATTTTTTAATATCACTTACCACTTCATCTTTTAAACCGTCTTTCCCTGTAATAATGATGACTTGTACTTTATCTTGGAAAACACGTAATTTAATAAATCTTAAACCTGTTCTAAATTTATCATTATATGTTTTACATTGATGATTATTAAAAACTTCTTCTAATTGTAATAATGTTTGATTAATTAATGGATGTTGTTTCATACACCCTGTCATCACTGTTAAATATTTTGTTTCTCTTTGATAAATTCCAAAAGTAACTTTTCCTTTAAAATCTACAATAGGTAAATTGGCTTGTGTAAGGAAACCATTTTTTTGATTCATCCCAATAATTTGATCAATCTTAATTTGTGAACGATCTAATTCTGTATACTTCTTTAAAGATTCTTTAATTAAATCTTTTTTATGTTTTAATTGTGCTGGGTAAGCATAATGTAATAAATTACATCCCATACATTCTTTATTCGCACGACATGGATTTTTAACACGCATTGGTGAAGGTTTAATGACTCTAATTAAATCACCAAAATAATAATTTTTATTATTGTATTGTTTGGCATCAATTTCTACTTCTTCATTTAATAATGCCCCTTTAATAAAGACAATTTTACGATTAATGTAACCAATACCTTCTCCATTGATTCCCATTTTTTTTATTTCAACTGTTGTTTTCATATAGCCTCCTTAAAAAAGGAAAAGCATCTTATTGATGTTTTTCCTCTCCTTCTTCCTCTTCTTTCATTTCATGTATTATTAATCTAAGAAGTTCAATTCGATTCTTATGCATCTTTTCGATAATAATTGTAACTCCTGGAAATTCAATTTTATCTTTTATTTTAGGAACACCACTAAACTCTCCTAAAACAAGACCACCGATTGATTCAAAATCTTCCGATTCAAAATGAGTATCAATTTCATCATTGACCTCATTTAAATTTAAACTACCATCTACTAAATACTCATGATCATTGATTTTAACAATATCATCACTTGCATCATCATATTCATCATCAATTTCACCAACGATTTCTTCAACAATATCCTCAAAAGTAACAATTCCACTCATAACACCATATTCATCTAATACAATAGCAAGTGTTGCATGTTCCTTTCTCATTGAAGCAAAAACATCATTGACTTGATTAAATTCATAGACCACAAAAGTCTCTCTCATATACTTTTTAACATCAAAATGTTCTTTATCAATATCGATAAACAACAAATCTTTCATATTTAAAACACCAATAATTTCATCAAAAGACTCATCATGAATAGGATATCTAGAATACTGTGCATCATGATAAACATTCATTAATTCATCATATGTACAATCATCCGGTAAACTTTCAACATGAATACGTGGTGTCATAATCTCTTTGATTTCAGTTTCACCAAATTCAAAAACATTATGTATCATTTCTTTTTCTTCTTTTTCTAGAACACCTTCTTCATGTCCAACTGTTACAATTGTTTTCAATTCTTCTTCAGTTAAACTAGGGCCATGTTCTTGATTACCACCTAAAAGTTTAATAATAAATCCTGTAATAATATTCAACACAAAAACAACTGGTTTAGTAATTACACAAACAAAACGAATAAATGGTGCTAAAGCAAAAACTAATTTATCAGCGTTTTGAGTAGCAAGAGATTTAGGCGTGATTTCACCAAAAATCAAAATACACAATGTTACAACACCTGTTGCGATTGCAACTGTTTGTGCACCATCTCCAAAAATAGCCATAATCGTTGCTGTTGTAAGTGACGAAGCACCGATATTTACTAGGTTGTTTCCTACTAAAATAGCACTTAATAAACGATCTTGATCATCTAATAAAGACTCTACTAATTTTGCTTTTTTATTTCCTTCTTCAGCAAGTGTACGTATTTTAATTTTACTTACCGATAAAAAAGCTGTTTCACTACAAGAAAACAACGATGATAAAATTAATAAAATGATTAATGATATGATATTCATTATCTGGGCAGAATCCACTTTTACATTTCTCCTTTGATTCTATTATTGAAAATTATAATAGTATAATTACAAAAATTTGTCAATATTCCATTATTTTTGTATAAAGTTTATGTAATGATGATAAAAATCATCAATATCTTCATCATATACAATTAACACTTTTTTACCTTTGATTCCTAATTGATAATGACCAATTTCAACAACTTGATCAAAATACATTGATTTTCTTTTTTTAAATTTCTTTAAAACATTTTGATACGTATTATACCCAATTTCATCGCTACGCCATGAACCCTTTTCTTTAACGATTTGGTCAATCTCTTTATCACTTGGCATTCTTGTTTGTTTTTCACGTTCAAGAACCAATTCTTTAAAAATATTTTTTGAAACAAAAGTATTTAAACATTGATAATAACCTTCAAAAGAATAAATTGCTTCTCCATCATCTTTATCTTTACCGATTTTTTGAATAAAAGTTGTCGTATCAACAAGTAAATTTGAATTATTTTCATCTATCCTTTTATTTTTTGGCAAAGTGAACGTCATTTCTTGTTTATCTAATTTCGAAAAATCAATTTCATTATACAAAAAGTTGACTCCTACAAAAACAGCAACAGAAACAATCACTGCTATTTTCTTTTTGATTGGATTTTTAATTAAAGGAATTTTTGTATTAATAATTGTCGCAAATAATGTAATTAATATAAAATAACCCGAAAAGCTTAAAAGTGAACTTAAGTTATTCATTTTCAAGACAAATAACATTCCAATCATCAAAATAGCTAAAATATCTATAATAATGCGAACAAACCCATCTAAATATTTAAACTTTTGATAAGAATATGTTCTTTTCTTTAAAGCACGTCTCTTTAAATAAATAAACAATGCTGCAAATAGCCATAAAAAACAGCCTACATAAATAAGAAACAAACTAAAACAAACATTTAAATTTAAAAATATCGAACCCCAAGAAAAACGGTACAACCAAGAAAAGAAACTTGTAAAACCATAAAAGATCATAGCCGCAAGAATGCACATAGCAATTGCCCATGGTTTAAACATTTTTAATTTTGCCTCACATAAAACATCTTCATCACTTGATAAATCTTCCGCATCTAAATTAACATTTCGATAAATATGCATATCTTGCATACAACAAACATGTTCATATCCTAAATGGTCTAAAGTTTCTAAATAGTCATCCGTTAATGGATTATAGTCAACTTGATATTTATAAACTTGTGAGGATTTTTCAAACTTAAAAAATGAATTAACTGATACAAGATTCCATCCTTTTTTAGACATTTTATCTAGATAAGGAATTAATATTTCATCATAAAACAATCTATTTTTTAAAAATGTATACTTATATTTCATCTTCGTAATCCTTTTTCATAAACAAAATAA
>OHPD01001131.1_pt1 | contig 12420 bp, 7 predicted proteins | sample 1577641 | NCBI WGS metagenome assembly OHPD01 (sample SAMEA3879532, study PRJEB24766) | human gut metagenome | biome: human-associated habitat; feature: feces | place: USA | collected 1985/1987
CAACGGCACAAACAGCTGACTTTGCAGAGATGCAAAACCAACATAGCAAGCAACGTTAAACACCCATTTTCAAAAATTATATAGGTTTATCGACAGTCTGAGCAGGCGAAAAACCGCCTGCCTTAATAATCACAGAACATCACAGTTCATAATGCCGAAAACGGATATTTTAGCAAAATCATTATCCGTGCTGTCGCAGGCGGTTTCTTCCGAGCTTTCGCTACCGGTATCACCGCCGCCGAAAAGCCCCTGCAACGCCTCGAATATTGCAAACTTTATTTCATAATCACGGCTTTCTTCAACCCGCTTGCTCTGTTCTTCGGTAAAAAAATCACCCGATGCGGCAGGCAGGCACAGCGGCGGGAACATTACGCACCACCAGTTCCTACCCTCTGCATTTCCGATAAGCAGGCGGACGGCTGTGTATTCTCCTGCAGGTAAGGTTACATTCTCGTACTTTCTGGTGGTGAAATATGTTTTTGCGACCTCGCATTTTACATTGTAGCTGTAGCCTTTGGAATGTACAAATTCGTTAGCCTTTTCTTCGATTTCGGCTCTGCGTTCGTTTGCAACGGCTACCGATTGACTGAAGCTGTCACAGTTTCCGAATACATCCGAAAACGTTGAAAGCATATAGTCACGCAGATCGTATTTCAGCGTCTGGTCATCCTTGCTGTCCGAGTTTGCCAGTATATGAAGCCTCAGCACTTCCTGCGGCTTTTCCTCACAATCCTCCGCAAATGCGGTAAAGGCTGTTATTACAATACATATTACCGCACCCAGTATCATAGCCTTGTCAAGAATATTACGTTTAAAAAAACCTGTCATAAGTACCTCCGTAGCGTTTAGCTTTGTGAGGTAATTATTGACAGGTTTATTTTGGTTATTCACTAATGCTTTTATTTGAGATTTTCTATCTGACTTAACCACAGCGTTGCACAGGCATCGCTCGGCATTCTCCAGTCGCCTCTGGGTGACAGCGTTACCGATCCGACCTTAGGACCGTCGGGCAGGCATGAACGCTTGAACTGCTGTGAGAAGAAACGGCGGTAGAAGGTTTTCAGCCATTTCAGTATTGTTTCACGGTCATACGCACCGTCAAAAGCGTACAGCGCAAGCCTGAATACTTTTTCGGGGGTAAATCCCCATCTTATGCCGTTGTACAGGAAGAAATCGTGAAGCTCGTAAGGACCTACAAGGTCTTCGGTCTTCTGAGAAATTTCATCGCCGTTTGCAGGCAGAAGCTCGGGGCTTACAGGCGTATCAAGTATATCCTCAAGCGATTCTTTGAGCAGCTTGTTATCTGTCGTCTTGCTGTAGTAGCTGACAAGATGCTTGATAAGCGTCTTGGGTATTGAGCAGTTCACGCCGTACATAGACATATGATCGCCGTTGTAGGTCGCCCAGCCGAGAGCAAGCTCGGACAGATCGCCCGTGCCTATTACAAGTCCGCCTGTCTGATTGGCGATGTTCATAAGCACCTTTGTGCGTTCTCTTGCCTGACCGTTTTCAAATACTACCGATAGATCGTTTATATCGTGTCCGATGTCCAGAAAATGCTGTTTTACGCTGTCGGTTATGTCGATCTCACGCAGTGTAACGCCTATCGCCTCGCATATCTTCACAGCGTTTGATTTTGTGCGTTTTGTTGTGCCGAAGCACGGCATTGTCACCGCTACAATATCCGTCATAGGTCTGCCGAGCAGCTTCATGGCATTGGCGCATACAAGAAGTGCAAGCGTGCTGTCAAGTCCTCCCGAAATTCCTATAACGGCGGTTTTTGCGTAAGTATGGGCAAGGCGCTTTTTGAGTCCGTGTGCCTGCATCGAAAGGATAAGCTCGCATCTCTTGTCGGTCTCATCGGCAGAGTAGGGGATAAACGGCGTGCGTGATACAAAACGTGTTATCTTTGTATCGGTGAGCGGTATATCAAACCATATAGTTTCCGTATCGCATTTGTCATTTCTGAATGATGTGTTTTTTCTGCGTTCAAATGCCAGCTTGTTTACGTCTATCTCGCTGATAACATAATCGTTTGAGAAAAGCTCGCTTTCGACAAGCGTTGCACCGTTTTCGGCAATTATGTTATGCCCTGAGAATACAAGGTCCTGCGTGCTTTCGCCTTCTCCTGCGGAGCAGTAGATATAACCCGAAATAAGCCTTGCAGATTGATTTAAAACAAGCGAACGGCGGTATTCCGACTTTCCTATCATCTCGTTGCTTGCGGAAAGATTAAGAATGATATTTGCACCTTCCTGTGCAAGATATGTCGAGGGAGGGCAGGGTGACCACAAATCTTCGCACAGCTCGATTCCGAAAGAAAAATCGTGCATATTGTTACAGCAGAATATAAGTCCCGCACCGAAATACGCACTCAGCGAATCGTCGCATTCGCCGTCGGCATCCGTGTCAAACCGGTTTAAAAAATATTCGCATTTACTGCCGTCCCAGGCGGTAAAGTGGCGCATCTCGTAAAATTCGTTGTAGTTCGGCAGGTACTGCTTAGGCACATAGCCCAGCACTTTTCCGTGATATGTCACAGCCGCACAGTTATACAGCTTGCTTTCAAACTGCATCGGCAGTCCGACTACAGTTATCATATCAAGCTCCGACAGTTCTTCCAGAATCGTTACGAGCGCATTCTTAGCACCGTCAAGGAGCGTTGTCTGGTAGAACAGATCCTGACAGGTGTAACCCGTGATGCACAGTTCCGGGAAAACTGCGAGCTTTACATCTTTTTTAGCAAGCTCCCTTGCCAGAGAGATTATCTGCTTTGCGTTGTGCTTGCAGTCGGCAACCTTAATCTCAGGTGTTGCCGCCGCTACTTTTATAAATCCGTCTTTCATATTGTTCTTTTCGGCTTAAGGCTTAAAATTCGTAATTGCCTGTCATTCCGCCGACCTTTCTTTCTATCCAGGTTAAAATATCGTCGAAAACTATTTCCTTCATAGTTTCGTTTACAAGCTCGTGACGTGCGCCGGGGTACAGCTTGATATCAACGTTGCAGCCCTCGTCAATCAGCTTTGCGTATACGTTTCTTACGCCCTTGCCGTATCCGCCGACAGGGTCTGCCGTTCCTGCCATGAATATAACAGGCAGCTTTTTCGGCACCTTTTCAGCCCACTGCTGACTTGACACTCTGCGAAGAAGGGTAGTAAGGTCAACAAATCCGCTTGCCGTAAACACAAAATTGCTCTTTTCATCGTCGATATACTTTTTTACAACATCTCTGTCATGAGTGAGCCAGTCATAGATAGTCTGACGATCTTTGATTTTGTCGTTATACACTCCGAAAATGAGAGTGTTCAGCTTATCACTGCGGAAACGCTCGCCCTTCAAGGAAACAACGGAGCGTGTAGCCCTTACTCCTATTTCGGAAAGTGCCTTGTCATCGCCCGTACCCATAATTACGGCGCAGGTAAGCTCGTTAGGAAAGCGTGTGAGATACAGCCTTGCAACAAAACTGCCCATACTGTGACCTATAAGAATATACGGCAGTGCAGGGTACTTCTTTTTCATTATCATCGTCATTCGGTGCAAATCGTTTACAAGGTGACTCCAGCCGTCCTTTTCGGCGAAAAAGCCGAGATCATCGTTTGATCTGACGCTGTTTCCGTGACCGAGATGGTCGTTACCGCAGACAATATATCCGTGTGAGGTAAGAAAATCCGCAAAGTGTTCATAACGTTCGATATATTCACACATACCGTGCGAAATCTGAATGATGCCTTTATATCCCACATTCATAGGAAGAACCGGAACATAGATGTAATATGCACAGTTATCAGTGCCGTTCGAGGATTCAAAAGTGCCTGTGAGCTTTTCGTATGCCATAGCGTACCTTCTCCTTTCGCAAGACGCATCAAATATTTCTTTATACTTATTATAACAAACACAGCCATAAAATACAAGTAAAACGGGGAAAAAGGGGTGTGGCGCAGACAGATAAAACTATAATCGTGTTTTTTCGGTAAAACTCCGAACGTATTTTTCTTATTGCGGCTGATATTAACAAACATATTTATATCGCAGTGCAATGCAAAAAACTGACTTTATTGCCTAAAATATTTGACATTTCGCCAAAATATGTTATAATATATACAAAGTAATTTCAACTTACCATAAGAAAAGAGGTATCCTGTTATGGGTAAGAAAATACACGCACGAGATCTCAGAGAACAAAGAAAGACCGATAGAACGGAAAAATTTGCAGATCAGAACAAAAAACGTGAAGCAGAGAGGGCAGTTCCGAAAAAAGACGCAGCCGTTTCTGTAAAATCAGTTTCTTCTGTTTCATCAAAAAAAGACAATGTAACAAAATCTATGGCTAAAGCCGCAGGCGTGAAGTCGGTTTTTGCTGTAGAAAATACTGTTTATATGACTTCATTCGGCAGAGGAAACGATGCTGTACTTGAGCAGAAAATAGTCGATACATCGCACGAACAGCTGAATATTGACGATCCTGCATATCAGTTGAACGTTGTCACAATGAACGGCTATTCGGTTACCGGTCACAGAGGTGAAACGGTATCTGCCGTAACGGATAATCCGCTGCGCCGTTTTAACGGAGGAAAGAAAGATGAACCGGAACAGTCTGTGCCTACGGATATGCTGTGCCTGAAACCGACTCTTGAAAAGAAATTCTTCGGCAAGGAATTCAATGATAATATACATATTCAGCTTATTTACAATATTCTGGATATCGAGAAAATACTGGCGGTTTATTCAACCAACGCTATTTACGCATTGAATAATATGAGTGCTGACGAAAATATCGAAAACAGCGATTTCTTCATGAAACGTACCACCGATGAAACCTTTGACGATTTTGAAAAGAAAAAGGAGAGTACAAACAGTCGAGAGAAAGCCGATTTTGACGCATTTGAAAAATTCATCGGCAATTACAGACTGGCTTATTTTGCCGATGCATTTTATGTCAATAAAAAGAATCCCAAAGGTAAAGCAAAAAATGTTCTGCGTGAGGATAAAGAACTTTACTCCGTGCTCACTCTGATCGGTAAACTGCGTCATTGGTGTGTTCACAGCGAGGACGGCAGAGCAGAATTCTGGCTGTATAAGCTCGATGAACTTAAAGATGATTTCAAAAATGTACTCGACGTTGTTTATAACCGTCCTGTTGAAGAAATAAACAACCGCTTTATAGAAAACAATAAGGTAAACATACAGATACTGGGCTCGGTATACAAGAACACCGATATTGCCGAACTTGTAAGGTCATATTACGAATTTCTTATCACAAAGAAGTATAAAAATATGGGCTTTTCAATAAAGAAGCTCCGTGAGAGTATGCTCGAAGGTAAAGGTTACGCCGATAAAGAATATGATTCTGTAAGGAATAAGCTGTATCAGATGACGGATTTCATCTTATACACAGGATATATCAACGAAGACAGCGATAGAGCCGACGATCTTGTGAACACTTTGAGAAGTTCGCTCAAAGAGGATGATAAGACAACCGTATATTGCAAGGAAGCGGATTATCTGTGGAAAAAATACCGTGAATCCATAAGAGAGGTTGCCGATGCGCTTGATGGCGATAACATTAAAAGGCTGAGCAAATCGAATATTGAAATTCAGGAAGACAAGCTGAGAAAATGCTTTATCAGCTATGCCGACAGCGTATCGGAATTTACGAAGCTTATTTATCTGCTGACAAGATTTTTAAGCGGTAAGGAGATCAACGATCTTGTAACAACGCTGATAAACAAGTTTGACAATATCAGAAGCTTCCTTGAAATAATGGACGAGCTTGGGCTTGACAGGACATTCACCGCCGAGTACAGCTTCTTTGAAGGCAGTACAAAATATCTTGCCGAGCTTGTCGAGCTTAACAGCTTTGTGAAATCGTGTTCGTTTGATATAAACGCAAAAAGAACAATGTATCGCGATGCGCTGGATATTCTCGGTATCAAATCGGGTAAGACCGAAGAAGATATTGAGAAGATGATCGATAATATCCTTCAGATCGACGCAAACGGTGATAAAAAGCTCAAGAAAAACAACGGTCTGAGAAATTTCATTGCAAGCAACGTTATAGATTCAAACCGATTCAAGTACCTTGTGCGGTACGGAAATCCCAAGAAGATCCGTGAAACGGCAAAATGCAAGCCCGCTGTAAGGTTTGTGCTGAATGAGATCCCGGACGCACAGATCGAAAGATATTATGAGGCTTGTTGCCCCAAAAATACAGCTTTATGCTCTGCAAATAAGAGACGTGAGAAACTGGCTGATATGATAGCTGAAATAAAGTTTGAGAATTTTTCGGATGCCGGCAATTATCAGAAAGCAAATGTCACATCAAGAACGTCTGAAGCGGAAATCAAGCGGAAGAATCAGGCAATAATCCGTCTTTATCTTACCGTTATGTACATTATGTTGAAGAACCTTGTAAATGTGAACGCCAGATACGTTATCGCTTTCCATTGCGTTGAAAGGGATACGAAACTGTATGCGGAAAGCGGTCTGGAAGTCGGTAATATAGAAAAAAACAAGACAAATCTTACAATGGCTGTAATGGGAGTCAAGCTCGAAAACGGAATCATAAAAACGGAATTTGACAAGAGCCTTGCAGAAAATGCCGCAAACAGATATCTCAGGAATGCACGCTGGTACAAGCTGATACTGGATAATTTAAAGAAGTCGGAAAGAGCGGTTGTCAATGAGTTCAGAAATACTGTGTGTCATCTGAATGCGATAAGAAACATCAATATCAATATTGACGGTATAAAAGAGGTCGAGAACTACTTTGCTCTGTACCACTACCTCATTCAGAAACATCTCGAAAATCGTTTTGCCGATAAAAAAGTAGAAAGAGACACCGGCGATTTTATAAGCAAGCTCGAAGAACACAAGACTTACTGCAAGGACTTTGTAAAAGCATATTGCACGCCTTTCGGATATAACCTTGTGAGATATAAAAACCTTACGATAGACGGGCTGTTTGATAAAAATTTCCCGGGAAAAGACGATTCTGATGAACAGAAATAATATTAATATGTAAATCGGTGCGCAAGGGTGATTTTATGAATAAATCTATTGACATTTGTACAAAAGTGATATATAATATAGATAATTCAAAATCACCTTTGTGTATTTTGAGGAACTACACCCGTGCAAAATTGCAGGGGTCTAAAACATATAAACGAAACTATCGTCATTGGTTATGAACTACACCCGTGCAAAATTGCAGGGGTCTAAAACCTATAAGACTATCGGTTATAGCGTCGATTTGAACTACACCCGTGCAAAATTGCAGGGGTCTAAAACCCTGAGCGGTACTTCCACAGTAATTGCATTGAACTACACCCGTGCAAAATTGCAGGGGTCTAAAACTTCAATTATCTTCTTTGAAGGCTTCTTTATGAACTACACCCGTGCAAAAATGCAGGGGTCTAAAACCGAACTCTTGACACGTAGATTAAAAGCCTGAACTACACCCGTGCAAAATTGCAGGGGTCTAAAACTTATCGTGATTTTCTACATTAAGTCCTTTTGAACTACACCCGTGCAAAAATGCAGGGGTCTAAAACATTGCCATAACGATATAGCGGTCATCTGCTGAACTACACCCGTGCAAAAATGCAGGGGTCTAAAACTTACCGTTTGAACCCGTAAATTCTACATAGGAACTACACCCGTGCAAAATTGCAGGGGTGTAGTTTTTTGCATAAAACAGCCCGACCTTAGTTTCAAAGGTCGGGCTGTTCTTTTGTCATAAATAGATTTTTGGGTACAGTATTTCGATTTACCGAGGGGGTTCGATGTGGTAAAATGTGATTGTAAGGAAAAACAAAGAGGAAAAATGTTGTTTTGGGTACAGTTTTTCGCTCGAAAAAAATGAAAAATGTGAGATAATATAATCAGAGGGTAAAACCTCACGGTTATATTATTGAAAAAAGAGCGAATTCAACAAAGAGGTATCGGCAACATATCCGGTCCGCTGTTACAGTTCAAGGAGGTACATATTATGTTCGGAGATTTCTACAGTCTTGTCCGCCTTTTCTTTTATCACGGTAATTCGGTTTCCGATGAACGTGACGCATACTGCTACAACTTCACAGACATCGGTTATTGGTATTGATAAGACGATAAACGCATAAACCGAAAGGGGATGTTAAAATGTCAGCTTTAAACCGTATCCGTATCCATATTCCTGAATTTCCGTGCTGAGCGTAATGGCAGGAAATTTTATCCGAAAGGGGATGTTTATATGACAAATCAGGTATTGACTTCAGTAATTGCCGCAGCTCTTACGGGAGCTATCGGTGTAATCACGGCACTCGGTAAGGATGATTGACAACAGACGTGACATATAACGAAAGGAAGGTTCATATGACAAAGCAGGTATTGACTTCGGTAATTTCCGCAGCTCTTACGGGAGCTATCGGTGTAATCACGGCACTCGGCAAGGGCGATTGATAACCTTGATATAAATTCAGCACATTTGCCGTCAATATTAATTTTTTGGTGACAAATGTGCTGAAATAGTGTATAATAGTATTTATAACAAGCAAACAGATAATAGTTACAGAGGTGATTGTTTTGGAGATAATCGGAGAAAGAAATACCGCTGTTGTATACGGCGAAATTATTGACGAATGCGCTGTCAGCCAGATTGAAGAAATCTGCAACCATCCTGCATTCGAAAATTCCCGTATCAGGATTATGCCCGACTGCCACGCCGGTAAGGGTTGTGTTATAGGCTTTACCTGTGTAACTTCAAATAGGATGATTGTGCCGAATATCGTCGGTGTAGATATAGGGTGCGGAATACTCACGACCGTTTTCACAGCGGACAGAGAGATTGATTACAGGGCACTTGATACTTTTATCCGCAGTAATATCCCTTCCGGTATGGAGATACACGACAGCGTGAGTGATACGGTAGCAGAGAATACGGCTCTTATCGCAAAGGTGAACGGTATCTGTGACGTTATCGGAGAATCAGCCGATGTTGATTATCATCTGCGCAGTATCGGAACGCTCGGAGGAGGAAACCACTTCATTGAAATTGACCGTTTAAACAACGGGAACTATGCTTTGACGGTTCATACGGGAAGCAGAAATCTCGGAAAGAGAATCTGCGGTTATTTTCAGAGCAATGCTTCTGTAATTGACACGGAGTTAAGACGCAGTATTCTGTTAATGCACAGGAGCGCAACGACAAGCGAAGAACACGAAGAAATCGACCGCCGTGCCGCACAGATTGCACCCGTGAGCAAGGAACTGGCATTTATCACGGGCGAAAGGTACGATTCTTACATCAGCTGTATGCTTGACGCAAAGGCGTTAGCCGCATTCAACAGAACGGTAATATCAGACAGAATAATGTCTTTTCTTGCGGAGGAATACGGCGTTGAGATAAAGGACAGATTTGACACCGTTCATAACTATATTGATTGGTACGATGATACGCATACCTCTGTTGTAATCAGAAAGGGTGCAATTTCCGCAAGGAAGGGCGAACGTATGGTAATCCCGCTCAATATGCGTGACGGTATCATCATTGCACACGGCAGGGGCAACGAAGAATGGAACTGTTCCGCTCCGCACGGCTCAGGGCGTGCATACAGCCGCAGTGACGCAAGAAGAACATTCACGCTTGAGGAGTATGCCGAAGAAATGGACGGAGTCAACACATGGTCTGTCAGCGAAAGCACCATTGATGAATGCCCTATGGCATACAAGCCGTCCGAAATGATTATCGGAAGTATCGGGGATACGGTCGAAATCGAAAGTATCGCTCACACTGTATACAATTTCAAGGCATAAGCAAAGAATTAATAAAGGAGATGGGAAAATGAAAAAAACGGAAAAATTCGATGATGTTCAGAGCGGATATGAATATAAGTATTTTCTTGAAAGCATAGATAAATACAGGGCCGCTGTTCAGAATATTTATACTTACGGCTGCTTTAATCAAAAGCAGCTGTCTGAGCAGTGCAATTGCTCCGATCAGACGATCAAGAAAGCGTTCAATTTTTACAATCTTTGCTTAGCAAATTATATCAAGAAAAAGAAAGGCACTCTTTCAAAAAAAGCAAAAGGCCGTCCTACCGAAGCAAAATACTTGGAATATGACAGATTTACATTAAATGAGAATTATCTGTATAACATCTACCTCTGGGCAAGGATAACAAAGAAACAGATGTGGGCGTTCTCCTACTTCAGAAGGCATACATCTCTGCTGATTAATGCGTCCCGAACAGAAATCAAAAATCAGCTGAGCGACTTTTTCTTATATTTCAGCGAGTATATGGATAGAAGCAAAAAGGCGGAAAATTCTCAGGACCTTGGGTATATTATTGATATGACGGCGCCGACCGAGAAAAATATGCTGATAAGTTCAATGTGCGATGCTCTGGCGGTATTCGGAAGAAAAGCGCCGTACAGCGTTCCTGCATACAGCATAAGCCATAAGCTGAAAAAGCTGTGCGGAAATGACAGCAAAAGTCTCTGGTCGTTTATGTATGACAATTACGACAGAATACTCTATGACGAGGCGGTCTACACTATCCGTCAGGCTATAAGGGACAGAAAGCTCATTGGCTATCAGACGGTCGGAACCGAAAAGCAGAAATCTGTAAATTATGTTGTTCCTCTGAAAATAATGTATGAATATAATCTGGGCAGATGCTACCTGCTGTACAGCCCGCTGAATTCAGACAGTATTATAAAGAGCATTCGTCTTGATAAGCTGTATAAGGTTGCGGCATACGAGCCTGACGGTATTATCAATTACGAAAAGCTCTACGACGTACTTGCTGTTGCCGAAAATGAGATCTGGCTTTCCGGTGATTATACCAAAAAAGATTGTCTTAGCAGGATTGTATTGAAGAATGTAAAACCGCAGGCATTTTCGCTCATAGAAAAGTACGGCGTTTGCTATACGGAAGACAGAGAAGCAAAAACAGTAACATTCAATATAAGAAAAGCCGATGATATAAAGCCGTTTATTCGTACATTGGGCGGTGATGCGATAATATCGGAGGAGGATAACCCCGGACTTTTCAGAGAGTTTGCTTATGATGCCCGTATAGGAAGGCAGATGTATTATGACGACAGCTTTGCCGACCGTCCGGCTGAGAAAGACAGTCAGCCTGCAAAAGACAGCAAGACCGCAAGCGGCAATGACAATATAAAGAAGTACGCTTCTTACCCAACGTTGCGCTTGTTTAATAAATACGGCAGCTTTATGAATATTCTTGCCGAGGAACTGGCAGAACATATTTTCTCGGAAATCATCAGAATGCCTGTCGAAAAGAGAGCCGGACAGATTGAATATTCGTCAAACCGTCTTGAACGTGTATTGAACTCTTACTTTAAAATATACGGCTTTGATGAGTTAAGAACCGAAGCATCCAATATCACAGAATGGTTCACAAAAGCGACCGAAGAACTCAGCGACAGCGATTACAGCTCGTGGTTCAGCGTGAACGGCGGCAAGTTTGAAGCTGTGGCGGATTTAAACGAATATGAGCATAAACAGCTTCTGACAAACATTGAGTACGAATACCTGCGTCTTATGCTTGGCGATCCGGACGCAAGGGCAATAATAGGAAACGAATACTGCGAGAAGCTTTCGGAATATGTCGGCAGTGCCGACACGACCCTTGATGAGTTTTTCACGGTGCGGTATGCAAACCGCAATGAAAAAACGATAGAAAACAAGCATAGTGTTCTGCGTACGATAATGCGTGCGATGAACAACGAGAAAAAAGCGGATATTGAGTATAAGGGCAAGCACTATATCTGCTCGGCATATCGTTTTACATATTCCCTCAGAGAGCGTAAGCATCGTCTTATGGTGTTTGACGGCAACTATATAATGCAGCTTAATCTTTGCGACATCAAAGACGCACAAATGACCAAAGAGCCGTCCCTTTCCGATGAAGAAATGAACAAACTGCTTACAGAAAGAAAAAAGTATATAGAAATTGCAATCCCTCAGAACGACGATGCACAGCAGAGAAACGTATTTGAGAGAGCTTTACGCTTGTTCGGCGGCTTTGAAAGATATTCGTGGAACGATGCCAAAAACGGCGAGTATGTAATAGCCGTTGCTTACTATGAGCCGGATATCAGCGTTTCGTCTTCTGCCGACAGGAGAATATACAGGCGTGATACCGTTGCGGCGGATATTATGTCGCTGGGCAGATATGCAAGAGTTATGAAACAGCCGGGATTTGAGCTTGACGGCGTGAGGTATGACAGCAGCTTATATGACTATATTTCAAAAAATTATTCCGGCACGGCAGCAAGGTACGAAAAATAGTAAAGGCAATATTTAAAGGTGATTTTATGAATAAATCTATTGACATTTGTACAAAAGTGATATATAATAAAGATAATTCAAAATCACCTTTGTGTATTTTGAGGAACTACACCCGTGCAAAATTG
>OHPD01001138.1_pt1 | contig 12331 bp, 8 predicted proteins | sample 1577641 | NCBI WGS metagenome assembly OHPD01 (sample SAMEA3879532, study PRJEB24766) | human gut metagenome | biome: human-associated habitat; feature: feces | place: USA | collected 1985/1987
TGTAAATTATTATATCTATTTTACAAAAAAAAGATAGTCTTATGCACTATCTTTCCTCCAATACATCTTGTCCTTTAAAATGACAATAAATAAATCCTATTAAACCAACAATAACAAATACAATAGAAACAAGTTGTGCTGTTTTTAATCCAAAAACATATAAACTATCTGTTCTAAATGCTTCTATGAAAAAACGAATAACTCCATACCAAATAAAATAAGTAAAAAACTGAATTCCTTGTTTTTGTTGGTACTTTCTAATAATAAAGAAAATAATTAAAAAACCAATCACACATCCTAAGGATTCATATAAAAATGTAGGTTGATAATATTGACCATGAATATACATTTTATCAATGATAAACTGTGGTAAATGAAGTGCTTTTAAGAAACTTAAATCAACTGCACTTCCATAAGCTTCTTGATTAAAGAAGTTTCCCCATCTCCCACATGCTTGGGCAATAAGGACACCTGGCATGATGGCATCCCCCGCAACAAGAAATGAAATATTTCTTTTTTTAAAGAAGAAATAACTATAAATAAGTCCTGTGATAACTCCTCCTTGAATAGCAAGTCCTCCATGATTGATCATAATGATTTCCATCGGATTATTGGCATACAATTCATTCCACATAAAAATTACATACCAAATTCTAGCACCAATGATTCCTACAAATAATAAACCAAAAACATAATCAGAAAGTATTTCTTTTGAATAACCTAATTTTTTAAAATGATATTGCCCTAAAAAATAAGCAATTGCTGCACCTGTCAATATACAAACTGCATACCATTGTATAGAAAGTGGTCCAATTTCTATAAAGGTATTAAAACTTGGGAAGAATCTCATTGTTCTTGTTTATTATGATCAATATTTTTAAGAATACGTTCAACAAATTCTTTACTTGAATCAATACCTACGTCACGTAAACGCATATTCATAACTGCCGCTTCAATAATAACCGACATACTACGACCACTTGATACAGGAACAACTATTTTAGGAATTTTAATTCCTAAAACATCTTCTGAAATATCATTTTCTTCAACCCCTACACGTGTATATTCACGTGATGGTACCCAACGTTCTAGCTGAATCACCAAATCAACATCATTTCTATCTAAAATAGCAGAAATACCAAACATCTTAGAAACATCAATAACCCCAATTCCTCTAATTTCTAATAAATTAGCAAGAACAGCAGGTGCTTTACCAACGATTTTTTGTCCTATACGATAAAATTCTACAGCATCATCAGCAACTAATAAATGGCCTCTTTTAACAAGTTCTAAAGCAATTTCTGATTTACCGATTCCACTATCCCCTTTAATAATGACACCTTTACCATGAATATTTAGAAAAACACCATGCATTAATGTTTCTCTTGCAAGTTTTTCTTCTAAGGTATTCATAAGTTCACTTGATACAACACCTGTAATCATTTCTGTTTGAAAAATTGGAAAGTTTCTTTCATCAGCAATATTTTTTAATACTTCAGGACAAGGATGTCCTTTACAAATTACAATACAAGGTACTTCTTCATTAATTAAACACGGAAAGATTTCTTTTTGTCTTTCTTCTGTCATCTCAGCAATAAAAGCCATTTCTTTATCACCAAAGACAATAATTCTTCTAAAGTCACTATGTTTGAAGAATCCTGCTAATTCAAAACCTGGTCGATTGATTTCACCAGTTAAAATAACTCTTTTTAAAGATTCTTCATTTCCTGTAACTTGTTGATAATTTTTATTATTCCCTAATAATTTTTCTACTGTAATTGATTTCATCTTTTTTCTCCTTAAAGCATTGATTTCAAGAACTGACCTGTATAACTTTTTTCACACTTTGCTACTTTTTCTGGAGTACCTGTAACAACAATTGTTCCTCCTCCAGCTCCACCTTCAGGTCCTAAATCAATGATATGATCTGCTACTTTAATAACATCTAAATTATGTTCAATAACAATAATTGTATCTCCTTGATCAACAATACGTTGTAAAACATCGATAAGTCTTGCAACATCATGACTGTGTAATCCAGTTGTTGGTTCATCAAGAATATAAACAGTTTTCCCTGTTGACTTCTTTTGTAATTCACTTGCAAGTTTAACTCTTTGAGCTTCTCCACCAGAAAGAGTTGTTGCACTTTGACCAAGTTTAATATAACCAAGACCAACATCATAAAGTGTTTGGATCTTATTTCTAATTTTTGGTAAATTATCAAAGAAATCTACCGCTTCTTCTACTGTCATTTCTAAAACATCATAAATATTTTTATCTTTATAAGTCACTTGTAAAGTTTCTTCATTATATCGTTTACCTTCACATTGTTCGCAAGGAACGTAGACATCTGGTAAAAAGTGCATTGAAATTTTCTTTAGTCCATCACCTTGACACGCTTCACAACGACCACCTTTAACGTTAAATGAGAATCTTCCTTTATCATAACCTCTCATTTTCGCTTCATTTGTTTGTGCAAATAAATCACGAATATCATCGAAGACACCTGTATAAGTTACTGGATTTGAACGTGGTGTTCTTCCAATTGGATCTTGTGAAACTTCTATGACTTTATCAATATTTTCAATTCCTAAGATTTCTTTATGTAAACCTGGTCTCTCTTTTGATTGATAAACATATCTCATTAATGATTTTCCTAAAATATCATTCACTAATGTTGATTTACCACTTCCTGATACTCCTGTAACGACATTGAATTTACCAAGAGGAAATTTAACATTAATATTCTTTAAATTGTGTTCCTTAGCCCCTTTGACTTCAATAAATAAGCCATTCCCTTTACGTCGTTTTTGAGGAACTTCAATCTTTCTATTTCCAGATAAATATTGTCCTGTAATAGAATCTTTACAATTCATAACTTCTTCTGGTGTTCCTGCACAAATGACTTGTCCACCATGAACACCAGCTCCTGGACCAATATCAACAATAAAATCTGAAGCTCTCATTGTATCTTCATCATGTTCAACAACGAGAACGCTATTTCCCAAATCTCTAATATCTTGTAAAGATTTGATAAGTTTTTCATTATCTCTTTGATGTAAACCAATAGATGGTTCATCTAAAACATATAACACTCCCGTAAGACGTGTTCCAATTTGAGTTGCTAGACGGATACGTTGAGCTTCTCCACCAGATAATCCTCCTGCACGTCTAGCAAGTGTTAAGTAACCAAGACCAACATTATTTAAGAATGTAAGACGATCATTGATTTCTTTAACAACTAATCGAGCAATATTCATTTCATAGTCTGTTAATTTTATATTTTGAATAAAATGTAAAGCATCCTCAATTGATTGTTCTGTAAATTCAGCAATATTTAAACCACCGACTCTTACAGAAAGAACTTGATCATTAAGTCTTCTTCCCTTACATGTAGGACAAGTATGTTCTGACATAAAGGATGCATACCATTCTTTTGACCATTTTGAAGTTGTTTCTTCATATCTTCTTGCAATTAATGTTCTCACACCTTCAATAAATTTTGTTGTACGTGAGACATTTCCACTATCTGATACGATTTCATAACTAATAGGTTCTCTCGAACCATCAAGAATATAACTTAATTCTTGTTTTGTAAAATCTTTTAATGGTTTATCTAAATCTATTTTATATTTCTTACAAAGAACTAAAAATCTTTGCCATTCAATACGATTTGTTCCGACTGCTGTTTTAAAATAACGAAGTCCACCTTCATTAATTGATTTACTCCAATCTGGAATCAATAAATCAACATCCACTTCATTTTTAATCCCTAATCCACGACAATCCGGACAAGCTCCTAATGGATTATTAAATGAAAATAAACGTGGTTCTAATTTAGGAACAGAAAAACCACAAATTGGACAAGCAAGATGTTCACTAAAAAGTTCTTCTGTTTTTGTTGTTAAGTTTTGAACAATGACTTCTCCACCCGTTAGTTTCAAACCGACTTCTAAAGAATCTACTAAACGACTACGATAACCTTCTTTTTTGATAATACGATCAATAACGACATCAATATCATGTTTTTTATTTTTATCAAGTTCGATTTCTTCATCCAACATGTAATTTTGTCCATCAACAACCACACGTAAATAACCATCTTTAAAAGTTCCTTTCTTTCTTTTAACAACTCTTGCGACAACCATTAAACGATCGCCATCAGCGTATTGGTCAATCGTATCTGCCATTTGTTTAATTGTTTGACTTTCAATAACAACATCATGTTTAGGACAATAAGCTTTTCCTACACGTGCATATAACAATCTTAAATAATCATAGATTTCTGTAACTGTTCCTACAGTTGAGCGTGGATTGTTAGAAGTTGTTTTTTGATCAATTGCAATAGCAGGTGATAAACCTTCAATCGCATCAACATCTGGTTTTTCCATATTGCCTAAAAACTGTCTTGCATAAGCACTTAGTGATTCTACATATCTTCTTTGTCCTTCAGCATAAATTGTATCAAAAGCTAAAGATGTTTTCCCTGAACCAGAAAGACCTGTCATAATAACAAGTTTATTTTTAGGAATATCGATATTAATGTTTTTTAAATTATTTTCTCTTGCTCCTCGAATAATTAATTTATTTTCCATCTTTTCTTCCTTTCAATAATTGAATAACACTTTCTTTGTCATGCCCTCTCATTTGTAAATCATAGGCCCAATCAAGTAATTCTTTAAAATCTTGATTAGGTTTAAATCCTAATTCTATTAAGAGTTTACCATCCACAAAAGGTTTTAATGCATGATTTCCACATCTTGAAACCTTTTCTTCAACATAAGTATCTAATGTTGAAATTGTTTCTGGGCGATTTGCAAGTCGTCCTAACTTATCACATTTCGACATACATACTAAATCGTTTAAAGGAAAAATTCCTTCTATTCCTTTTAATAATTTATAGTAACTATAATCTTTGCTTTGATCTCTTACCATATTCATCAAATGCATATGATAATAGATCATTGTACGAATATATTTTTTCATTTTTTTATTTGTAAAAAAATGACTAAAATATTGATTAAAAACTTTTACACCACTTTCATTATGCCCTGGTGCTTTTCCTTCAGGAGTTGTTACTAATGGTTTTCCTATATCATGAAGTAAAGCACTCCACATGAAAGCAAGTGGCCAACTTGTTTTATCTTTACATAAAGCAGCTAAGTCAACAACTAATAAAGTATGATTCATCACATTTCCTTCAGGATGAAAATCTAATCTTTGGGGACATGTTGCTAATGTTTCTAAAGGACGAATAAGAGCATTGAGCTCTAATAAGAATTTTAAACCCATTGATGGATGTGAAGACATCAATAACTTATTATATTCTTGTTGAATTCGTTCTAAAGATAAATATTGTAAAACTCCTTCATTGACCATTTTTTGACAAATCTCTTTTGTTTTTAAATCCACTTGAAATTCAAAACGAGCCATAAATTGAGCTAATCTTAATACTCTTAAAGGATCTTCATAAAATGTTTTTTCATCAACCATTTTTAAACATTTATTTTTAATATCTTCTTGTCCTTGATAATAATCTATCAGCTTTTCATTTTGATAATCATACATCATTGCATTAATTGTAAAATCTCTTCTACGACATGCTATTTTCATATCTAAATTTTTATGAACTTCTACCTCAAATTCTCGATGTGTTTGTCCTTTTTTTCTTTCAATACGAGGTAAAGCAAAATCAAAGTTTGGTAAACAATCCAATTTTAAAATACCAAAACTTTTACCTACCTCGTTTACTTTTCCATATTGAGATAAAATATCAATAATCTCATCTATTTCTAGATCATAGATTTCTACATCTACATCATGGTAATCTACCTTTTGATACATCACCATATCTCTAACAATACCACCTACAAGATAAACTCGACCCTTTTTAGATAAAGAATCTAAAACACTTTTTTCTAAATGATTAAACTCAAACTTCACCTTGCAACTCCAACATCATATCTCTAAGTTCCATTGCTCTTTCAAAATCAAGTGCTTTTGCTGCTTCTTTCATTTGTTTTTCAAGTTCTTTAATAAGTGTTTCTTTATCTTTCTTCTTCGCTTTCTTACCTTTTTTAACAAGAGAAATGGCTTCATCCACATTTTCTTGTCCATGGATAGCTTCTCTAATTTCCTTTTTGATTGTTTGAGGAATAATACCATGTTCCTTATTATATTTTTCTTGTATTTCACGACGTCTTGCTGTTTCATCAATGGCCTTTTGCATAGAATCAGTAATTTTATCACCATACATAATAACTTTACCATGACTATTTCTAGCAGCACGTCCAATAGTTTGAATCAATGATCTTTCCGATCTTAAAAAACCTTCCTTATCAGCATCTAAAATACAAACAAGAGAAACTTCTGGTAAGTCTAATCCTTCTCTTAACAAGTTGATACCCACTAAAACATCATATTTTCCAAGACGTAGATCTCTTAAAATTTCTGTTCTTTCTAATGTTTTAGTATCACTATGCAAATAAGCAACTTTTAACCCAAGTTCTACAAGATAAGCACTGAGGTCTTCTGCCATTCTTTTAGTAAGTGTGGTAATCAATACACGTTCATTTTTTTCAATACGTTGATGAATTTCATCAATAATATCATCTACTTGACCATCAATAGGTCTTACTTCTATGATTGGATCTAATAGCCCTGTTGGTCTAATAATTTGTTCAACAACTTGATGATGAACCTTATCTAGTTCATAATCACCTGGCGTTGCAGAAACAAAGATAGCTTGATGAATCAAATCTTCAAACTCTTCAAAAACGAGTGGTCTATTATCCAAAGCACTTGGAAGTCTAAAACCATATTCTACTAATGTTTCTTTACGAGAACGATCCCCATTATACATTCCTCTAATTTGTGGAAGCATAACATGACTTTCATCTACGACAAGTAAAAAATCTTTGGGAAAATAATCAATCAATGTATAAGGTCTTTGACCTGCTTTTCGTCCATCGATATGTCGTGAATAATTTTCAATTCCTGGACACATTCCCACTTCTCTTAACATTTCTACGTCATGTCTCGTTCTTTGATCAAGACGTTCATACTCTAATAGCTTTGTTTCATCTTTAAAATACTGTAATCGTTCTTCTAATTCCTTAGAAATCGTATCACAAGCTTTTAACATTTGTTCCTTTTTCGTTACATATCCATAAGCAGGATAAATAGTATACGTATTATAAGAACCTAAAATATGTCCTGTAAGGGGATCTACTTCACAAATACGTTCTACTGTATCTCCAAATAATTCAATACGAATCAAATAACTTTCACTATGTCCTGGAACAATTTCAATAACATCACCACGAACTCTAAAAGTTCCTTTAGTTTGTTCAATATCATTTCTTTGATATTGACGATCGACTAAAAATGTCAATAATTCTCTACGATCAATATCTTGGTCAACACGTAATGAGAAAATCATTTCTTTATACTGTTCAGGATTTCCAAGTCCATAAATAGAAGCAACAGAAGCAACAACAATGACATCTTCTCTTTCAATAAGTGAATTCATTGCTGCTGAACGCAACATTTCAATTTCATAATTTGTTTTTGCATTTTTATCAATATAGAGATCTCTACCTGGAATATAAGCTTCTGGTTGATAAAAATCGAAGTTTGAAATAAAGTACTCTACTCTATTTTCAGGAAAAAATTCTTTTAACTCTGAATATAATTGTCCTGCTAATGTTTTATTATGTGCTAAAACCAACGTTGGTTTATTATATTCTTTGATAACATTAGCAACAGTAAATGTTTTTCCTGTTCCAGTTCCCCCAAGTAAGACTTGTTCCTTTTTACCTGCTTTTAAACCATCTACAAGTTCTTGAATAGCTTGAACTTGATCTCCCATTGGTTGAAAAGGAGAAACGAGTTTAAACTGAGACATAGTTTCACCACCTTATTTTATGATTTTCATTAACTGATCATACTGTTTATCATTTTCATGATTATTGATATAAATCATCATTCTTGCAACCAGCATTTGTTTATCACTTTGACTATACTCTCCATCTACGTTTAAATGATTATCTGTTTCAAATTGTTGTAATGCTGCTTGTGTATTAACTGAAAAATAACCATCTTCTCGATCAACAGAATATCCTAAAATATTGAGCATCTTTTGCATAGATTTAATACGTGTATTTACACAATCAACTTTTAAGGTTTCTTTTACATCTTTTGTTGTAATTCCTGATAATGAAACATTATCAACTTCTTCATCAGGTGTTAGACCCTTTCCATTAATACATGTCCCATTAGGAATCATCCATTTAGCATACGTATACTTTAAAACTGATCCATCAGAAAGCGTTTTTTGAGTTTGTGCACTTCCTTTTCCATAAGTTGTTTTTCCAATAAGTTGATATCCTTTTTCACTTTGTAAAGCTCCTGCTGTTAATTCAGAAGCACTTGCTGTATTTTCATTTACAAGAATATAACCATTTTCAAATTCATATTTTTTATCTGATTCTGCATAATATTTTTTTGCTGCACTATTTTTTTCTTTCATTTGATAAATTACTTCATCTGAAGTAAAGAATAAATCTAAAATATCTGTAGCAGCTGTTAAATAGCCTCCACCATTATCTCTTAAATCAATAACTAATGTTTGAATATTTTTCTTTTTAAACATTTCTAAGGCTGTTTCTACTTGCTTAGCAGTATCTGTTCCAAAAGTTGATAATTCAATATATCCAAAAGATACATTTCCTTGTTTTCTTATTTCATAAAAAGCAGAAGTATCTAATGCGCCTCTTGTAACTGTCACATCACTTGTTTTTTGATTACTTAAAATCGTTAATGTAACTTCTGTTCCATCTTCACCTCGCACGTAGTCTCTTACTTGATCAGTACTTGCTTGTGCTAATTCATTTCCATCCGCTTTCGTGATAATATCGCCAACTTTTAAGCCTGCTTTACTTGCTGGTGAATCACTATATACTTTAGTAATCATGGCCCCTTGTTCTACCATAGAAAAACCTACACCGATGCCTTGATAATTTCCAGCAACTGTTTGATTAAATTCAACAGCTTCTTTGCTTGTTAGATAACTTGAATGAGGATCATTTAATCCTGCAACCATTCCTTCAATAGCAGAGGTATTTAAATTTACGTCTTGATCATTCGTATTTACCCAATACTTATCTAAAGTATCATAAACTTCATTAATAATACTGCTATCATTTTTACTTTTAACAATAACATTCTTTTTTGAAACATAGCCTGCAAAATACCCAATTGCAAGACAGACAATAATCAAAATAACAATTAAAACTTCTTTGATTGGTCTTTGTTTTGTTTCTTGTTTTACTTCTTTTTTTGGCGGTCTAATAAAATCATCCATCATTTTCACCTCACCATAACATATTATCATATTTTAAAGTGCATTAATATCATTTATCAAAACCTATTTATTAGTTTCTTTTTTAGACACATTATATCGTTTTTTTATTCATAAGTCACGCTTTTTGCATAGCTCATTTATTTTTTTGGCGTATTTTTTGAGTAATTGTCTTCATATATGAATGAAATGGTTTCACCTTTTCTTGATGACCACCAACATATTCTTTAAAACATTCTGCAAAATATTCTTTTTTTGTCTTTTGATTAAATAATGTTCTATATTTCTTATATAACTTTGTAAACTGTTTAGAAGAACTAAATTGATGTTTTTCATCAAAATAATGACATAATTCATGAATAATTACTCCTTCACTTGTCACATTATCAAGATGTGGATGAACTAAACGAATCGTTTTAGGAGGAATCATTTCCCCTGAAATAATCAAATCATTCTTTTTAATACTGTAGTTATAAAGTTCTATCTTCCCGCCAGTATTAAAAAAGATTTCTAAAAACTGTTGATCAAAATGATAATGGTATCCTCCTTGGAGTTCTTCTTTAATATAGCTATCACCAAATTCATTAGTTTCTAACCAACTATCTTTAAATTCTTTTTCTACATAAACATGTTTTTGGATTTCTATCATTGATGTTTTAGAGGAACACCCTGTGAGAAGTAATAATAAAACACATAATATTTTTTTCATGTCTAACTCCTTTTATTAAACTATAAATAAAAAAGGTATCTCTACCTTTTATAATAATTGATAAATCATAATCATGAATGGCATCGTAATAATACTAAAAATAACCCCCATTACATTCATAATACTTGCATACCCTGGATGTTTATTATAGAGTTGTGCAAATTGTGTAATTGTTGCCGCTGGTGGTGCAGATGCAGCTAAAATTGTAATCAACAAAATTTTGTCAGCATCAACTGTTAAACGAGACATATCTGTAAATTTAAAAATAAGAATCATAATTAATGGAAAGACAACTAATCTAAATAAAGAAATTAAATATGTTCTCTTTTCTACAAAAATACTCCTTAAATCCATTTCTCCAATAAGCATTCCAATAACAATCATCGCTAATGGTCCCATCATACTTCCTACTTTAGAAAAAGTATCAACAAGTAAAGATGGTAATTGTAATTGAAACATAAAAAGACAAATTCCAATAATGATAGCAATAATATTAATATTTAATAGAATCTTTTTTATATCAAATGATGGTTCATTACAAACAAGACTTTTAGCATGTGTCCATAATAAAATAGTTTGTATAACCATATAACCACTTGAATAAATGACCCATTCATTTCCTAAAATGGCTCCTACTAAAGGAATAATTAAATTACCAGAATTTGAATAAATAAGTGTTGCTTTTTCAATAGGTGTAAAACCAAAAATTTTTCCTAATAAATTAGCAAGTGGGATAAAAATGATATGTACTAAAATAGCCCCTAAAAAAGATATTCCTAAACCAATCAACTTATCTGATGTAAAATCAATCATAAAAGAATTGATAATGGCACAAGGGCATGCAACATATAAAAGTAAAATAGATAATACTTTACTATTTTCCGCTGTTAAAACTCGACCTCTTACAAGCAAAAAGCCAAAAAAGATCATAATAAATAATTGACATATTTGTTGAATTAACAAAATACTTAATTCCATTATATTCACCTCAAGGGATAGTTTATACTAATTATTTTAAATATGTAAAAGCTTTCATTATTTGAAAATAAAAAACCACTTAAGGGAAAATTCTTAAAACATAAAAAAAAAGAAGGAACTGGCAACGAGCTATTTTCGCACAATGTACTATCTTCGCCGCGATGATGCTTAACTTCTGTGTTCGGAATGGGTACAGGTGTGTCCATCATGCTATCATTACCAGATTCTTCTTGTCAAGTGTCTTCAGGACACTCAAAACCAGACAGTAGTTTTTCTTCTTTCAAGCTCGCTTGCCTTTTCGGTCAAGCCCTCGACCTATTAGTATCAGTCCGCTTAACATGTCACCATGCTTACACTCCTGACCTATCTACCTTATCGTCTTTAAGGGGTCTTACTTGCTTGCGCAATGGGAAATCTCATCTTGAAGTGGGTTTCACACTTAGATGCCTTCAGCGTTTATCCCTTCCGCATTTAGCTACCCAGCTATGCCACTGGCGTGACAACTGGTCCACCATTGATGCGTCCATCCCGGTCCTCTCGTACTGAGGACAGCTCTTCTCAAATTTCCTGCGCCCACGACAGATAGGGACCGAACTGTCTCACGACGTTCTGAACCCAGCTCGCGTACCGCTTTAATGGGCGAACAGCCCAACCCTTGGAACCGACTTCAGCTCCAGGATGCGATGAGCCGACATCGAGGTGCCAAACCTCCCCGTCGATGTGAACTCTTGGGGGAGATCAGCCTGTTATCCCCAGGGTAGCTTTTATCCGTTGAGCGACGGCCTTTCCATTCAGCACCGCCGGATCACTAAGCCCGACTTTCGTCCCTGCTCGACTTGTGGGTCTCGCAGTCAAACACCCTTTTGCCTTTGCACTCTGCGCTTGGTTTCCATCCAAGCTGAGGGTATCTTTGGGCGCCTCCGTTACTCTTTGGGAGGCGACCGCCCCAGTCAAACTGCCCGACTGACACTGTCCCGTCAACGGCTCTACGTCGTCCGGTTAGAAATCCAATACAACAGGGGTAGTATCCCAACAGCGGCTCCTTGAATACTGGCGTATCCATCTCTTTGCCTCCTACCTATCCTGTACATGCTGCATCAAATCCCAATATCAACCTGCAGTGAAGCTCCATGGGGTCTTTCCGTCTAGTCGCGGGTAACCTGCATCTTCACAGGTACTAAGACTTCACCGAGTCTACAGCTGAGACAGCGCCCAAATCGTTACGCCTTTCGTGCGGGTCAGAACTTACCTGACAAGGAATTTCGCTACCTTAGGACCGTTAT
>OHPD01001141.1_pt1 | contig 12231 bp, 9 predicted proteins | sample 1577641 | NCBI WGS metagenome assembly OHPD01 (sample SAMEA3879532, study PRJEB24766) | human gut metagenome | biome: human-associated habitat; feature: feces | place: USA | collected 1985/1987
TTCTGCCAGTAAAACCCGCACAGCTCGCCGTTTTCAATGTGGTTGGATTTTACCAGCAGGATAATGTCTTTATCATTTAATGTAGGGTACATGCTGTCGCCGGAGACCTGAAGCACCGGCAGAAACAGCGTAGCCAGCAGCACAGCTACTGCGGCTACCACCACCAGAATATAGATCGTACTGCGCAGCACCCGCTGGTAGCGGCTCTGGTACGCAAGACGCTCACGTTCTGCGGCCACTTCCTCGGTGGAAGGGATGGAAGCGAACCGGATATCGCGTTTTTTCATGTTTCCTCCGAAGGCAGGCCGTCTGTGCTGCGATACTGGTCCAGCAGCTCGTTGGCCTTGTGGTCAAATGCCTGCCAGCGCTGCTGCACCTCCTGCTCGGCGCGCTCTACCATGGCCTTGCAGTCGGCCTCGGTCTGGGTGCGTTTTTGCGCGGCGGCGGCGGTCATGGCGTCGCATTCCTGCTGCGCCTGCGCTTTCAGGCTGTCGGCGTCTGCCTGTGCCTGCTCCAGAATGCGCTTGGCCTCGCTGCGCGCCTGCGAAAGGGTATTGGCGGCGGTGGCGTTGGTGTCCGCAAGACTGGCCTGCACCGAGTGCAGATAGTCATCGGCGGCGGCCTGCGCGGCGGCGAACACGTTGTTCAGCTCCAGCGCGGCCTGCGCGATGGAACCGGCGCTTTCCAGCCGCAGCTGCCGGTCCTGCAGCTGCGCGGTAAGCGCGGCGTTCTGCGCCTTGAGCTGGTCCTCGCTCTGCTTCAGCGCATAGATGATCTCTATCAGTTCAGCGCGGTGCATCCGCCGCAGTTCACGATCTGCCATTTGCGTACAAACTCCCGAATGTAAAGATAACGAAATTTTTTTCGAAAATACCGAAAAAACTTAAAGAAAATGCCTGAAAACTCACTTGTTGCCACGCAACTTGCGCAGCTGGAGAGACCTTTTATAAACTATCTTATTTTAGCACATTCCATGTAACAACAATATAACAAATCAGACACAAAATCAAGAGATAAAGCCCAAAAAATATCGCATTTTTTTTGCTTTTTATATAGAAAAAGCCCAAAAAACGGCCACTGACCCCCAAAAAACTTAAAAAGGCTGTTCACAATTCTGGAACGCGAAGTTCTGCGCAGTAATGCACTGAATTACAGCGTGTACGAAAAACCGGATCTGAACTTTGGGGTGATGCTTTTACTTGCCGAAGCTGCCCAGCAGGCTGTTCAGCGATACAAAGGACTGGTAGATGACGTTAACGTTGTTGATGATGGAGCTTGCACCGGAGAAGATGCGGGCAATGTAGTTGAACACCTTGCCGATGTCCAGGAAGGACTGATAAGCGTTGCTGGCGCCGCCGTCCAGATAGGTCATCTCCTCGGCTTCGATGGTGGAATAGCTGGCGGGCATTTTCATGGTAGAAGTAGTCATGGTAAGATCCCTTTCTTCAATGGTGTCATTGTGTTTACAGCAGTGTTCAGAACATGGTGGCGACCAGCAGGGTAGTAAGCAGGGCACCGGCCACAAGGGCAGGGCCTACATACTTTTGCCACTGGGTGGCGGCAGGCTGGGTGGTGGGCTGCGGCACGGTAGAAGTACCGGCCTTGGCAGTCCAGTGGGCGTAGATGGTGGCGTCGGAGGTGAACACGGTGGAGGTGGTCACCTTGCTGCCGCCCACCGGCTCGGTGTACCAGCCATCAAAGGTGTAGCCCGTCATGGTAGGCTGCTCGGGCGTGCTCTCCAGTTTGCCGGACAGGTTCGTGTAGGTTACCACGGTGGAGCAGATGCCGCCTTGGGCATCCATACCAATGGCGTACACGTTCTCTTCCTTTTTGCTCCCTGAAGTTTTGTCGGCGGCAAATGCAGCCGGCAGTGCGCAGCACAGCAGCGTGAACAGGCAAAGCCCGACCACCAGCGTTTTCAGGAATTTTTTCATGAGATCCCTCGCTTTCCTTCACAAAGATGGAGACACTGCCCCGCCCGGGGACAGCCCGGACATCGGCGTAGTTTCTTCAACTTATTTTTATCACATCCAGTGTACCAGAATCGCAACAAAAAATACAGTCTTTTGAGAAAATAATAAGAAAAATCAGGAAAAAAATAAATTTCACCTTTGCAATATGAATCTTGTGCCCCCTGCGGACTGTGTTTTTTGAAAAACGCATCCCGCAAAACTTGCCTTTCGTAAAAACATGGAAGGATATGGAAAACGCAGGGTCCCGGCCGCAAAGCCCAAAAACCGACCCAAACCGCCGCAAGTGCGGCAGACAGCGCACAGAAAAAGCTGCAAAAATGCGGCGCACCTCTTGTGGAACAGCGGAAAATATGCTATACTGTTTTGCATGATGCGCCATCGCCAAGCGGTAAGGCAGGGGACTTTGACTCCCCCATCGTAGGTTCGACTCCTGCTGGCGCAACTGAAAAAGAACCCGCAGGGGGCCTGGGCGACAGGTTCCCTGCGGGTTTTATTTTTTGTGAAAAGAGGTTGTTTGTGTGAACGAAGAGAATTCTCTGCTGACCGGGGCAGTGCGGCCCGCGCTGCTGCGGTACGCGCTGCCCATTATCCTGAGCATGGTGGCAACACAGTTTTACGCCGTGGCCGATACCATGATCATCGGCCTGCGGCTGGATGCCGATGCGCTGGCAGCAGTGTCCAACGCTTCCACGGTGTTGATGATCTTTCTGTTCATCTCCGGCGGCATGGAGCTGGGCGGCGGCCTGCTGGTGGCGGCGGGCAAGCCCACTGCCACAAAGCATGAGATGACAGAGCTGCTGTATAACCTGCTGTTCGTGGATGAGGTCATCGCCCTGTTGACCACGGCAGTGGGCTTTGTGACCCTGCCGGCCCTGCTGCGGCTGATCAACACGCCTGCGGAGATCCTGGATACCGCTGTGCTCTACGGGCGCATCTATCTGCTGGGGCTGCCATTTCTGATGCCCTATGATCTGAGCAAGGAGTGTGTCATGGGCTGCGGCGATTCCAAAACGCCGCTCAAGGTCATTGTGGCGACCAGCGTGATGAACATTGTGCTTGACCTTGTTCTGGTGGGGCCCTTCGGGGTAGCCGGTGCAGCGGCTGCCACAGCGGCGGCGCAGGTGGCGGGCGCAGTTTACATGGTGGCGTTTCTGCGCCGCACCCAGATGGATGCGGCCTTCTCGCCCCGGATGCTCAAGGCGCGCTATGCCAGGGATATCTTCCGGCTGTCAGCCCCCAACAGTATTCAGCAGGCCAGCGGCACCATCATCACCACGGTCAAGCAGGGGCTGCTGGGCGGTCTGGGTGTGGAAGCCATTGCGGGTTTCTCCTGCGCAGGCAAGCTGTCCAGCCTGTTGATGATGCCGGTGTTCGGCTTTGTGCAGTCCACAGTGTTCTTTATTGCGCAAAACACAGCCGCCCTCCAGCCGGGCCGTGTAAAAGAGGGCCTGCGGGAAGGGCGGCGGATCTTGTTGGTGTATTCGCTTGGAGTGGTGGCGGTCTGCATCGGTCTGCGGGGGCCGCTGCTCCGGCTCTTTACCACCGACCCAGCAGCAGCCAGCTATGGATGCACCATGCTGGCCTTTGAATCGGTGACCTGTCTGTTTGTGGCACAGAAGCATCTGTTCGAGGCCCGTCTGCGCGGTGCCCAGAAGATGGGGCTGTATCTGGCCTCCAACCTGGGGCAGATTGCCCTGAACCTGCTGGCCTGTGTGATCCTTGTACCCCGCATTGGTTTTGCAGGCTTCTGGATGTCCAGCTGGATCAGCGCGCCCATCGGAATGCTGTTGGCAGCGGCGCTGGCGAACCTCTCAGGTGCTTCGCACCAGCTCCCCTAATAGGGGGGGCTTGCCTCTCCTATTAGGAGAGGTGGCATCCCGCCGGGATGACGGAGAGGTTCAGCCGATCACCTCATACTGAAAATACTCGCACTTGACCTTGCTGCCCACCTCGATCTCGGGCGGCAGCAGGGCCAGCGCAACGGGATTCAGCTCGTCGCTTTCAATGTCGGTGCGGCGCAGGTTGACATAATCGCCGTCAAAGCTGACGACCTCGTAATACCAGGGGCCCATAGGATACCTTCTTTCAGTTGAGCTTTTCTTTGAGCTGTCGCTTCTTGGAGTGGCGGCTTTTTTAATGCTTCCGTCTTTTCTTTTCGTCCCAGGCAAAGTGCCCGGCGTAGAGCAGGAACACGGGCAGGGCGGCAAGGGTGACAGTCCGGCTCAGGCGGATGCCGTCCGGCTGATAGACAAAGTCGATGGTGACCGTTCCGGCGGGGCAGAGGACGGCCATCAGGCCCTCGTCCACCCGCAGGATCTCGGTCTCCTGCCCGTCCACATAGGCCGTGAAGCCGTCATCGTAGGGCACGGAGAAGAACATCAGATTGGCCCTGTCCAGCGTGGCCTCGGCGTGGAAGCCTGCGCTGGTCATCTCAAAGGCGGTGCAGGCAGAGGCCCGGCGGTCGGCGCAGTCCTGAGTGTAGCGGGTGTAGGTCAGGTCGTTGAGCTCTGCCGTGGGCAGGGGCGTGAGGTACTGCCCGTAGGCCACCGCATCCTCCTCAGTGAGCACCAGTGCCCGCATGAGCAGGTTGGAGCGGGTGGGGGTCACGGTGTCCTCGTACTGGGTCTCGGTGAGGTAGTAATCGTAGGTGAAGCCCATGGGAACGTAGTTCTGGTTCTCGTAGAGAACATAGCCGTCCAGGGTATCGTAATACGCCCAGCCCTCATCGGCCTCAGCGTGGAACTGCTTCTGATGCGCAAGTGTGGTCAGCAGGTATCTGACGCTGAGCAGGCCGCGCAGGGCGTAGTTGGAGAGCTCGGGCTGACTGCGCACATCCCGCTTGACCCCCAGTGCCGGGTAGAAGCTGAGGATGCTGGGAGCGGCGGTGCTGCCGAAATACTGCAGGCAGCTCTTGTCCAGCCACAGGCCCAGATTGTCGTGGGTCTTGTAGGTGTCAATGCGCCAGTCGCCCTCGGGCAGATCCTCCTTCAGGGCCAGCGCGTTGATGTACTGCTCCACAAGGTCACTGTCGGTGTTCCACTGGCCGAACTTGCCAATGCCGATGTGGACGATGCCGAACAGGCAGCTGAACGCCAGCACGCCGGCCAGCAGGCGGCGGGCAAAGACCCTGCGCTGCTGCCAGCGCCTGCAGATGCAATGGTAGACGGCCAGCCCGCCCAGACCAAAGGCAAGTACGGCGCAGTACTGGCCCGGATTCTGCAGCACGCCCAGGCTCCACTCCTTGGTGGCGGCATCCTGCACGGGCACCAGTGCAAAGGCCAGCGTGGCGATCATCACAAAGGCAATGCTCCGGGCGGGGCGGGGGAGGTCGAGGCTGGGGTCCTCCCACGCGCTCACCGTCATGGCCGCAAGGATGAGCACCGGCATATAGAACCACCGGGCATAGTAGCTGGAATTGAGGGCATAGAACGCGCTGTTCAGGATGGGCACCAGCGCAAATACCATGCAGACGGCAATGATCCGCTTTTTGCTGTCGCCCTGCCGGGCACGCCAGTAGGCCACCACACCGGCCAGACTGCACAGGGGCAGATAGGCTGTCATGCTGGTCCATTTGATGATGCCCTCGGACCAGATGGAGGTCATATAGGGGGAATCCGGGGGCAGCACCCAGCTCAGCAGAATGGCCAGATACTGCTGGGGCTTGGAATAGGTCAGAAAGCCCCAGCCGGAGGAAAGGTCGATGGTGCGCGGGTTCTGCAGCACGCTGAGGACAGTGGGCCAGAGCACCACAAAGCCCAGTGCCACGCCCAGCAGGCTCTCAAAGGCCAGCTGACCGAAGAGGCGGGGCGTGAGCCGGAACTCCCCGGCGGAGAGCTTGCAGACGAAGTAGATAACAAGGAAGAGCACCTGCCCCACAAAGAAGAAGTAGTTGTTGAGCAGGTTCACCGCCACCCAGAAGGCGAACCATCCGTGGCGGTGCTCGTAGATGGTCTCATCCAGTGCCCAGAGCATCCAGGGGAAGAGGGCCAGCACATCGATGAAGTGGTTGAAGAAGATGTTGTACAGCCCCCAGCCCGAAAAGGCGTAGAGGACCGCACCCAGCACCGCAAAGTTCGGGTCTTTGACGTAGCGGCGCAGGTACAGATACGCGCCGCCGCCCGCCACCGCGAACTTGAGCACCAGCAGCGGCACCATGAGGTAGGGGAGCCAGTTCTGCGGGAAGAGCAGGGAAAACCAGAAGAAGGGGGAGCCGTACAGGTAGAACGAATAGGCGTTCATGGTTCCGCTGCCCAGGTCAGTTGCCCAGGAAAAGGTGTTCTTCACGCCTCCGTATCCGGCGGGGTAGCCTGCCCCCTTGAGGAAGCCGTTCATGTAGCGGTAAAAGCTGATCTGCTGGCTGTTGAAATCGCCTGCATAGTGGAAAAAGCCGCCGTCCAGCAGATAGAACGGCAGGAAGATGAGAGCGGCTGTCAGGGCGCAGAGCCCCACGGTGAGCCAGAACTTATCCTGCTTCTGCCCCAGCATCCGGGGCGAAGAATGAAATGCAGTCATGCGTCAGTCCTCTTTTCAGTATCGGAAATTTCCCGCTTACGGGAACGGCACCTCGCGGGTGTCATCGGGGTCCTGCGCGGCCCTGCGCTGCTGCTCGAACACTGCGTCGATGAGGGTGTCGAGGTCAGAGAGGCGGCTCAGCTCACAGCAGTAGCGCCGCAGGCTGGCGGCCCCCTTCAGGCCCTTCATGTAGTGCATGGTCTGGGCCCGGGCCTGGGGCATGGCAACGAACTCGCCCTTCTGCTCCACCATCTCCTCCACCTGCCGGCGCAGGGCGTTCATCCGGGCCTGCAGGTTCGGCTCCTTGGGGGCGGGCAGGCCCTCCAGCGCGGCGTTCACCCGCTCAAAGAGCCAGGGGTCGCCCAGGGCGGCCCGGGCGATCATCACGCCGTCGCAGCCGGTCTCCTCCACCATCCGCACAGCATCCTCAGCGGTGCGGATATCGCCGTTGCCCAGCACGGGAACGTGGACGGCATCCTTCACCGCCGCAATGATGGACGGGTCGATGCCCGGGGTGTACATCTGTTCCCGGGTGCGGGCGTGGACGGCGATGAGCACCGCGCCCGCCTGCTCACAGGCTTTGGCGCATTCCACGGCCGTGACGTGCTCCGCGTCCCAGCCCTTGCGCATCTTCACGGTGACGGGGCGGGAGGTGTTTTTGACCACTTCCTCCACAATGCGGCCGCAGCGGTCGGGGTCAAGCATCAGCTTGCTGCCCGCCCCGCCCGAGACGATCTTGGGGGCCGGGCAGCCCATGTTGATGTCCAGAAAATCGAACGCGTACTGTTCCACGGCGGCAGCGGCCTGCCCCATGATCTCGGGTACTTCGCCAAAGATCTGCACGCCGTAGGGGGCACCGTTGGGCTCGGCCTTGAGCAGGCTGACGGTTTTGTGGTCGCCGTATACCAGCGCCCGGCTGGACACCATCTCACTGACGGTAAAACCGGCTCCGTGCTGGGCCATCAGCCGCCGGGCCGGGGCATCGGTAAAGCCCGCCATGGGGCCGAACACTGCCCGGTGGGGCAGGGAGATCTCCCTGATCTTCAAAGGGGTGTTGAAAGGTTCCATGATACTCCTTAGCGCTATCTGATTTAGTTGATAACATGATAAAATTTGGATTATAAGTATACCATATTTCCGGCGGCAGAACAAGAAGCGGAACATCTTTCTTGTCAGCGCGGGATTTTTCCGGTATACTGGGGGCAAAAGGAGGAGCGGCTGGAACACGGCAGCCAGCTGCACAAAAGAGATGGAATACAGAACATGGAAAAAGCAGAACGGCGCAGGGGAGAGCATCCGCACCTCCCTGCTGGGCTATGGCTGTATGCGGTTCCCCACCACACCGGAGGGAGCCATTGACGAGCCCCGGGCCGAAGCGCTGCTGAACGCCGCGCGGGATGCAGGCGTGAACTATTTTGACACCGCTTACCCCTACCACGACGGCCAGAGCGAGCCCTTTGTGGGCAGGGTCATTGCAAAGTGGCCCCGGGAGAGCTTTTATCTGGCCACCAAGATGCCGCTGTGGCAGTGCGGGAGCCTGGAGGAGGCCCAGCATATCTTTGAAGAGCAGCTCCGGCGGCTGGGCGTGGAGTACATCGACTTCTACCTGCTGCACTCCCTGTACGCCGCCCGATACGACCGGGCCAAGGAAATGGGCATCGTGGACTGGCTGTGGGAGCAGAAAAAGCTGGGCCGCATCCGCAGCTTCGGTTTCTCCTGCCACGACAACGCGGCGGGCCTTGAGCACATCCTGCGGGATCAGCCCTGGGATTTCTGCCAGCTGCAATATAACTATCTGGACACCGATGACCGTGCCGAGGAGATCTCGGGTGACCGCGGCTATCAGCTGACCGAGGAGCTGAACATCCCCCTCATCATCATGGAGCCCATCAAGGGCGGCACGCTGGCCAACCTGCCCCCGGAGGCCGAAGCACCCCTCAAGGCCCTGCGGCCCGAGGCCTCGGATGCTTCCTGGGCCCTGCGCTGGGTGGGCAGCCACCGGAACGTCCATGTCATCCTCTCGGGCATGAGCGCCGAGGATCAGCTCACGGATAACCTGGCCACCTTTGCCCGCTTTGAGCCGCTGACCGCTGCAGAGACCGCCGCGGTGGAGCAGACCGCCGCCTTCCTGCACAGCCGCATCAAGATCGGCTGCACCGGCTGCCGGTACTGTATGCCCTGCCCCATGGGGGTGGATATCCCAGACAACTTCAGTATCTGGAACAAGCTGGGGATGTTCGGCCAGCCCGAGGCCATCAAGCACCAGTGGGAAGCCCACTTCCCCGATGCCGAAAAGGCCAGCCACTGCGTCCGCTGCGGCAAGTGCGAGGCGGCCTGCCCCCAGCATCTGTCCATCCGCAATGCGCTGGCCCAGCTGCAGCAGGAGCTGGATCAGCTGTAATCTGCATCAGAAAAGCCACCGGTAAAAACCGGTGGCTTTTTTCTCTTATTCGCTCCACTCCATCCCGATCTTATCCAGCATTGCGCGGCGCTCAGGGGTGAGCTTGGGGTCGTGGGTGGTATCCCACTCCCGCATCCGGCGGAGCCAGTCGCCCAGGCAGAAGCCGGTCTCGTCGGATTTGTAGTTGGCGGCGGCGTGGAGGTTGCCGTGGGCCTTGTAGTAGGCCTTTGCCTGCTGATAGGCAGTTCCCCACTTGGCATCCCGGGCATCCCACACCATGCCGATGCTGTTCAGCTTTTTGATGTGGGCGAGCGTGACCTGATAGGAATCCGGGCGGTTCTTGCGGGCTGCACGCAGGTTGGAGATCCACACGCCCAGCCGGACACCATCGCTGTCCACATAGCTGGCGGGGACCAGCAGATGTTTGTACTTGCGGGCATAGCGGGCGGCACTGCGGAAGTTCCGCTCCCAGTTGGCCTCGCGCACGGTGCCGTGGTCAGCAGCGGGATCACTGGGGCGGCGCTCGCCCTTGAACAGGATGCGCAGCAGCTTGCGGCGCTCACTGCTCAGGGCGCTGCTGCCGGAGTTCAGGGCCTGCCGCTGGCGGCTGACCCAGCTGCCCAGCCAAACGCCGTCGGCGGTCTTGTAGACAGAGGGAATCTCCAGATCGCCGTGCTCTGTCTTGTAGGCCAGAGCCAGATCATAGCGCTCCTGCCAGGGGTCATACTTTTCCCACACCATGCCCAGCTTGTCCAGCAGGGCTTTGCGCTCAGGGGTGACCCGGGCGCTGGAGCGATCCGGGTTCAGGTAGGCATAGCGCTGGCGCGCCACCCACTTGCCCAGCAGTACTCCGTCCGGCGTGACATACTCCGAGGGGACGTTCAGGTTGCCGTGCTCATGGTAGTAGGCGGCGGCAACATCGTACAGGGACATCCACTTGCGGTCGTTGCGGTTGGTCCAGTCCATGCCCAGAGCGTCCAGCCGCTCCACCTGTTCCTGAGGCAGCTCGCCTGCCTTGTGAGCGGCGCGCTGGGCCCCCAGCCAGACCCCCAGACCGAAGCCGGAGGGCGTTTCGTACTTGATGGGCACTTCCAGATCGCCGTGCTCCAGATAATACTGGGTGGCGGCGGCATAGTTCTGCTCCCACAGATCGTTGGAGGTGCTCCACACCATGCCGATGGCTTCCAGCCGCTCGATGCGGTTCTGGGTCAGGTTGCCGCCCAGATAGCGCTGGCGGTTGTAGACGATCCATTCGCCCAGTGCAAAATCATTTTTATCGCGGTAGCGCACCGGCACCAGCAGGTCGCCGTGCTCGGTGCGGTATTTCTGTGCGGAGGCAAAGCCCTTTTCCCAGGCGGCCTCCAGCCGGTGGTTCCAGCGGATGCCCAGTTTTTCCAGCTTGGCGGCCTGTTCAGCCGTCAGGCGGCCCGGACGCTGCCCGGCCTGTACCTGCCGCTGGAGCTCGAGCCACTTGCCCACGGGCACGCCGCTGTGGATGGTATAGCTCCGGGGCAGCTCCAAGGTGCCCTCTTTGGCAGCGGCATCGGCGGCAGCCTGACACAGCACCTCCCAGCGGGCCTCCATCTCCCGGCGCAGCTTGCCATACAGGCGGTAGGTCTGCTGCATGGGGCGCTCCTGCCGGAAGCCCGGCGTTTTGCTGCCGGCTCTGGTCATGGCCTCGGTGCAGTCACGCTGCAGGGTACGGCCGTTGCCCAGTCCCTCGAACTGTGCCACAAGGTCGAACACCGGCACGCTGCGGCTGCCTGCAGCCACCAGCGCGCGGCAGAGCATCTGCTTGAAGGTGGACATCAGGCTGGACTGGCGCACCAGAATGACCCCGGCCAGCCCCTCCAGCGGCTGCTGGACTCCCGGCGCGTTGACGCAGAGCAGGACCTTGGGGCCGGGAGCTGTATCGGAGAGGAAGGTCTCCACGGCGGCAGAATCCGCAAAGCAGGCGTGATCTGCAGCGTAAAAGCGGACGGCAGGGTCCACAGTGCGCAGCAGCTGTTCCAGCTCCGTGCCCAGCTTTTCCTGATAGGCGGCGGATTCAAACAGGACCAGATAATGGCCGCTGGTATCGCTGAGCAGGCGGGGCAGCAGAACGGTCAGGTTCTCCACCTGACGCAGAGACCAGCTCAGCTCTTCATATTGAACGCGCAGGGAGGTGTCGCCCTTGGGCATACACAGATTTTTGATCCGGGCGCGCAGGGTGGCCAGCTCCTCCTCCTGAGGCCAGAGCAGGGCTGCATAGGCTGAGGGCACCGGCATGGTCCCGGCGGCCATGGCCTCGGCCACAGTCATGTGGGAGACGATGCAGTCGGCAAACAGCTCCTGCGCGGCGGCGCAGACGGGGGCACCGTTGGGCACACCCAGCCCCAGCACCTTTGCCTGGGGGCACATCCGCAGCAGCTTCTGCACCGACTGCGCCCAACACACGGCGCTCAACTCATGGTAGCAGTCCAGCACGATGCAGCCGGGTTTCTGCTCCCCCAGCCGCACCCACTGCTCCGGGGTGGCCGCGGCCAGCTTTTCGCAATCACAGAAGCGGACATTGCCGGGCAGGGTGCCGCCGTTGTAGCGTGTCAGCTCTGCCTGCCGCAGGGCCAGACGCTGTGCACCGGCCACCAGCCAGAAAAAGGTGGTCTGGGGGTGAGCCTCCACCACCTTCCAGGCAATACAGCTTTTGCCGGTGCCGGTGGGGTGGAACACGGCGGCCCGGTTCAGGGTCTCCAGAGACTGTACAGCTTTCTGAAAAGCGGCTTCGTTGACGGGATTCAGGGTCATCGACATGGTGGTAGTGTCCTCTCCGAGTTGCATGTTTGGCATCGTTGGATATAACGAAAATATTTCATAGAATTAGTTTATCGCAAAAAACATTTTTCTGTCAAGCCCTTTGAAGAGAATTTAGAGCAAAACTCGGGAAAAGAATAAAAATAGTGTGGAATCTGTGGCAGAAACTGCGAACTTTGTGCGCAGCAACGGGGATACTGAAAGTGGAAATGCATCCCGGAGCGGAGAGAAAGTATGACCTATGGCAGGAAGAAGGTTTCTTTTGCCCCGGCAGAGCTGCCCGGGCCGCACCGGGGAGATCCGGGCAGGAGGGCTGCTGCGGAACATCCAAGAAGCATTTCATCTTTACGGCCGAAAAAATGAAAAATTCCCTCTTGACTTTATGAAAATAAAGCGTATAATGCAATCAACAAACCGATGAGGCGGAAGAGAACCTGCAAGCGCACTTACAGTGAGCCCGAATGGTGAAAACGGGCAGAGAGCGGGGCAGAGTTCGTGGGCCGCCGAGGGCCGGGCGAACAGGGCAGTGCCTTTAGTAGCTTGGGACGGAAGCCT
>OHPD01001144.1_pt1 | contig 12178 bp, 10 predicted proteins | sample 1577641 | NCBI WGS metagenome assembly OHPD01 (sample SAMEA3879532, study PRJEB24766) | human gut metagenome | biome: human-associated habitat; feature: feces | place: USA | collected 1985/1987
CTCCGTTGGAAGGGGAAGCGGTGGATAAGAATTTTGTTGGTTTGGACAAGTCAGATGCCAGCCGTTATTATCAGGCTTGCATAGATGCTTCTAAAGCTATCATCGCTTCCAATAGGTTTGGGTTGTATAAGGCGCATCCAGGTAGTGTGCAAGAAGCGATTGCTAACTACAGAGCGCTTTTCACAGATCCGAATGTGGCTGGTGAAGAGGCTATTTTTATCAAAGGCTATGGAGCTCCGGGTACTCGGATTGCACATGATTATGATGCCTGGAACAATCCGAATCAGAATGCGGAAGGATTCCCTCACAGAGGTAGAACCAATCCAATTCTTGAGTTGATTGACTTGTATGAGGATTATACCAATCCGGGGCATGCTGCTCCGATCATCACTACGGAAGATGGAAAGGTGAGCGATAATGAAGGCTATCGTCCGTATGTTGCTTATCGCCATTTTGATTCGCCGGAGGAAATCTTCAAGCATAAGGATGCCCGCTTTTTTGCTTGCATCACGTATCCGAACAGTGTGTGGAAAGGGAAGAAGATTGTAATCCAGGGGGGGGTGATTAAACCGAATGGTGACTTGATGAGTTCACCGGGTGCTTGTGAACATAATGGTAAGACGTATTATACATTCGGTGCTCAATTCTCGAAGGATTATTCGGGTTTTGACGGTACACCGAACTGTACGCGTACGGGGTTCTTGATGCGCAAATTCTTAAATGAGAACCTGACCGTGACCAAGGAGTTGCAGTCGACTACCGACTTTATGGATTTCAGATACGCCGAAATCTTGCTGAACTTTGCGGAAGCGGTTGTTGAAAAGGGTGAAACGGATGGTAATTTGCTGGATATGGCCAAGAAGGGACTGAATGACTTGCGTAAGAGAGCAGCTCATACTACAGAGGTTGACTTGACTCTTGATAATGTGTTGCGCGAAAGGAGAATTGAGTTGGCTTTTGAAAATAAGGGTTACTGGGATTTGATTAGACGCAGGGATTTCCATTCGGAATTCGATAACCGCCGTAAAATGGCGTTGGTGCCTATGATTGATTTACGAGGGGAAAAGCCTCAGTATATTTTTGTGCGTAAGTTTGTACCGGGTGCAAACTCTTGTACTTTCCAAACGCATCATTATTACAGACATATTCCTGGAACTTCTACCAATGGTTTAACTCAGAATCCAAAACACTAATTTAACAATAGCAACTATGAAACGTAACATTAAAAATATGGCTTTCGCTTTGCTGACATTGTTTGCAGTCACTTCCTGCGACTTGTTGGAAATAGACAACTATGATGGTCCGAATGCTACCATTGAAGGCAAAATCTTAGACATTGAAACTGGCGAACTGGTTGAACAGGATATTATTGACGGGGCACAAATCGAATTTATCGAACATGGGTTTGAGAATCCTGAAACGCAATACATGGTAATTAAGAACAATGGTACGTATCGAAACAACGTGATGTTTGCAGGTTCGTATACGATGAGTCTGATGCGTGGTAACTTTGTGTCTGTCAAAGATCAAGAAGTTGTGGTGAAAGGTAATACGGTATATGACTTCAGAGTGCAGCCTTACATCCGTATTAAAAATGCTTCCATTCAAAAAAATGGTAGCAAGGTTGTGGCTAAGTTCCGTCTAGAAAAGACGGTTGACCAAGAGGTGGCGGAAGTGGCTCTTTACGGTCACCGTGAACCGAATGTTGGCGAACCACTCAAGGAGTTTGTGGTAAAGCAAGGTGTGGATAACTCGTACCTTGGCAATGAGTTTACATTGGAATTGGACTTAAAACATGAAAATATAAAATCCGGCACGCAATATTACTTTAGAATTGGCGCAAGAATTAACATTGGCGGTGCGAAATTCAATTACGTTCCTGCAGTAAGACTAGCTTTGTAAGATGAAGAGACAATTACTCACTATAGGCTCTTTATGGGTCTGTTCTCTACTTTTTGCACATCCTTGTTCTTCGGGACAAGAAATGCAATGGATCGATCATGTTGAAATGTATACGTCTAAACGTCCACCGGTGGAAAAAAGACTTTTCCGGTCAGAAGTCGTCGAACGGGTTATTGAGGAGACGGTCACTCTACTGAAAAATGAGAAGCTCAAATGGATGTTTGCCAACTGTTTTCCCAACACATTGGACACGACGGTGTTTTATGAATCGGAACCGGAGGACGACACTTTTGTGGTAACGGGGGATATTCCGGCAATGTGGCTTAGGGATTCTTCCGCCCAGGTGTGGCCTTATCTGATGTACGCCAATGAGGACGAGCGGTTGAGGAAAATGATTCGGGGGGTGATTCTACGACAGTTCAGATTAGTTCTGCTGGATCCGTATGCGAATGCGTTCTACCGTGATCTCTCTGGAAAAGGGGAGTGGCAAAATGACAGGACACCAATGAGAGGGGGAATTCACGAAAGAAAGTGGGAAATCGACTCGCTGTGTTATGTTGTTCGTCTGGCTTATCATTATTGGAAAGTAACCGGTGATGACAGCGTTTTTACAGCGGAATGGATGCAGGTGGTTGAATCTATCCTGACAGTTTTCAAAGACCAGCAACGGAAGGAGAATCGGGGTAATTATTCGTTTTTACGTGTGACGGACCGGCAGTATGACACGTTATCCAACGATGGATATGGAAATCCGGTCCGTGCCAACGGACTGATTGCCTCTTCTTTTCGCCCTTCGGATGACGCGACTGTTTATCCGTTCCTGATTCCTTCCAACTTTTTTGCTGTGACCAGCTTGCGTCAGATGGAGGAGATCCTATTGAAGGTGAACAAAAACAAAGCAATGGCTCGTGCGTGCAATGTGTTGTATATGGAAGTGGGCGAAGCGTTGAAAAAACATGCCATACACAAGCATCCTACCTATGGAAAGATTTATGCTTTTGAAGTGGACGGATACGGCAATCAGCTCTGCATGGATGATGCTAATATTCCCAGTCTGCTGGCTTTGCCCTACATCTGCGATGTGAAGCCCTCGGATAGGATTTATCAGAATACGCGAAAATATCTGTTGAGTCTGGACAATCCGTATTTTTTCAAGGGCAAATATGCCGAAGGCATCGGTGGCCCTCACATAGGAATGGACATGGTGTGGCCCATGAGCATAATCATACGTGCCATGACGTCGGAGAACGATGAGGAAATCAAATTGTGCGTTGCCATGCTGTTGGCTACGGATGCTAATACAGGCTTTATGCATGAGTCTTTTCACAAAGATCAGCCTGAAAAGTTCACACGTTCGTGGTTTGCCTGGCAAAATTCCTTGTTTGGTGAATTGGTTCTTAAGATTATTAGAGACGGAAAGTTACATCTTTTAAATGAATTATGATGAAAAGGATTTATATTATAATACTACTCCTATACTGCTGGGTCTCGTTTTTACCGGCACAGGATATATGTTCTCCGGTACGAGAAGGTTATTTATCAATGTCTGATGAGAAGAAGAAGCTGACCGTTCTCTTGTCAGGCGCTTCTTTTGCATCCGTGGATAACGGTTGGTTTGAGTTGGGGTGTGAGGCGTTGCGTGCGAAGGGAATCAACCGGGCCATCGGAGGAGAAGCCATTGCGGATGTGGCGAACCGAATGTCACGTGGCGATTTGTATTCCCGTGAGGAATTGGACGAGGTGGATGTCTTCGTGATTATGCAGGTACACAACCGGGATGTGTATGCCCCGAATGAGCTGAAAAAGGACTATCACGAATATGCCTTGCCTTTTACCCGTGGGAACTATGCGGCCGCTTTTGATTATGTAATCAAGAAATACATATCCGATTGTTATCAACTTCAATTTGACAAAGGTTCGAAGTATTACGGTGTGAAAGGGGGGAAGCCGGCTGTGATTCTGCTTTGTACCCATTGGCACGATGCACGCGTGGTGTATAATGAATCTATCAGGAAACTCTCCGACAAATGGGGCTTTCCACTGGTAAAATTTGATGAACAGATTGGCTTTTCAAAGACCGTTGAGCATCCAGAAACACACCGACAAACGAGCACTCTCTTTGCCGATGACACAGAGTGTATTGATGGGGTTGAGTATGGATGGCATCCCAACCGGGGTAAAGACTGTTATATTCAAAACCGTATGGCTGCTGTTTTTGTAGCCCAAATACAATCCTTAGTTCTGTAAGAAAATGAAACATTTATACTTTTTGTGTGTTGTGTTTGTTTTTTTATTCGCAGGGTACGCCCTCTCTCAGGGATCGAATAAAGAACATAACTTGACTCCCGTTGACTATGTCAACCCTTATATGGGCAACATCAGCCATTTACTAGTACCCACTTATCCTACGATTCATTTGCCCAACAGCATGTTGCGTGTATATCCCGAACGGAGTGATTATACAGGTAGTCAATTACATGGATTGCCGCTCATCATTACCAGCCATCGGGGCACTTCGGCCTTTAACCTTAGTCCTTGCCAAGGAGAGCCGTTACAGCCGGTCGTAAACTATAGCTATGACCATGAGAACGTCAAGCCCTACTATTACGAAGTGTTTTTGGATGAAGAACAAATTGAGGTCAAGTATGCGCCTTCACGTCAATCGGCTTTATACCAACTCCGCTTTACCCAAACGGACAAACCGGCTTATCTCATTGTGAATTCCCGGCACGGAAAAGTTCAGGTAGCGGAAAACCATATCAGTGGTTACCAGCATTTGGATAACAACACTCGAGTCTATCTGTATTTGGAAACTGAGCAGATGCCAGTACAATCAGACATGCTGGTGGATGGGAAATTGAGCCGTACGACGACTGCAGAAGGTCACAATGCGTGTGCGGTGTTGGCCTTTGCAAAACAAACTGAGTATGTGCGTGTAAGATACGGTATTTCATTTATCAGTGAAGAACAAGCTCGCAAAAACATGGAACGTGAATTGTCCGGTTATGATGTGGTGGCACTGGCTGATAAAGGGCGGAATATCTGGAATGCTTCCTTGGGCAAGATAGACGTTAAGGGAGGAGATACTGACAGTAAGCGGGTATTTTATACTTCTTTGTACAGGGTATTTGAACGCCCAGTCTGTATCAGCGAAGACGGGCGCTATTTCAGCGCGTTCGATCATCGGGTACATAATGATTATGGTTTGCCTTTCTATACAGATGATTGGATATGGGACACATATCGTGCAGCCCATCCATTACGTGTACTTATCGATCAAAATACGGAGTTGGACATCATTCGGTCCTATTTGCGTATGGCAGAACAGATGGGAACGATGTGGATGCCTACTTTCCCGGAAATTACAGGAGATTCTCGACGAATGAATTCTAATCATGGAGTGGCTACGATTGCAGATGCGGCTGCCAAAGGAATCAAGTTTGATTTAACCAAAGCATACAATGTGTGCAAACGTGCTATTGAAGAGAAGACATTGGCTCCTTGGTCAGCAGCAACCTGTGGCTGGATTGATCTGTTTTATAAAGAAAAGGGGTATATCCCTGCTTTGCAGCCTGATGAAAAGGAAACTGATCCGAATGTACATTCCTTCGAAAAACGTCAATCTGTAGCCGTGACACTCGGAACGGCGTATGACGAATGGTGTCTGTCACGCATCGCTGAAATGCTAAATAAGGATGAAGAAGCTGCCTACTATCGTTGTCGTTCGTTTAATTATCGCCATATTTACAACAAGGAAACGTGCTTTTTCCATCCAAAGGATAAAAATGGCAAGTGGATTAGCCCATTTGATTACCGCTTTTCTGGTGGTCAGGGTGCCCGTGAGTATTATGGAGAAAATAATGGTTGGGTGTATCGTTGGGATGTGCCGCATAATATTGCCGACCTTATTGAACTGATGAATGGCAAGGAACAGTTTGTTGCCAATTTGGATCAGATGTTCAATGAGTCTTTGGGAAAAAGTAAATTTGATTTCTATTCTCAATTACCCGATCATACTGGCAATGTGGGACAATTCTCCATGGCGAATGAGCCGTCTCTGCATATTCCTTATCTTTATTGTTATGCTGGTCAGCCTTGGAAAACTCAGAAGCGTATCCGCCAGTTGTTAAAGATGTGGTTTCGCAATGATTTGATGGGCATTCCTGGGGATGAAGATGGAGGGGGCATGTCAGCCTTTGTTGTCTTTTCTTCTCTCGGTTTTTATCCTGTCACTCCGGGACTGCCTATTTATACCATTGGCAGTCCGATGTTCAGTGAGGTCCGTATCAAGTTACATAACAACAAGTTTTTCACAATTATAGCAGAGGGGGTGTCAGATGAAAATAAATACATCCAGTCGGCCACTCTCAATGGCAAAGAATTGAATCATGCCTGGTTTGCACATGAGGATTTGATAAATGAAGGTGTATTGATCTTGAAAATGGGAAACAGACAAAATAAGATGTGGGGTATCGATTGTCCACCACCCTCTCATGGGCTGAAATAAAGAAGTTGTAAATTATATCAACGACTATCCCAGTTCTGATTTTAATTTTACTATTGGTCAAGGTTGGGTTTATGTTTATTTATGACTGATTCCAATCAAGATTTATACATAGTGGTATGAGTTTGGGTTAAGAATATATGGGTATAAGCCAATAAAATTTTGGTAACCATGTCATATTACGGATATTCCCAAACTTTTCATTACTCTTTTTTTGCTCTCTGTAATACGTAACATGAGAGGGTGCTCTCCGTTTGATAACACTTTACTCTTAAAACAAATCACTGAAACCTTGATACTCATTGCTTTAAAGGTTGTGCAGCGGTTTACACTATGGTTTACACTAACCTTGATTTTGTCCCATTTCTACTGCTAAAATCAGGAAATGTATAAAAAGAAAAAGTGCCGATAATCATTGGATTACCAGCACTTTACTCAGTCGGGATGACAAGATTCGAACTTGCGACCACACGCCCCCCAGACGCGTACTCTACCGGGCTGAGCTACATCCCGTCTTTCTTTGAATTGCGGTGCAAAGGTACGTATTTATGGGGATTCTGCAAATTTTCTTCCTCTTTTTTTGTATTAATAATGAGTTTTTTTCTTTTGATATGCGTAACTTGTTGTTTTGTAGTTGATTATCAGCTGCTGTGATGTTGATTGTTGTTTGTATTTGTTTATATACAGTCTACTTTAATATTTTAGGAAAGTTTTAGGGAGAAAACGTGGCAGAAATTAGGTATATATTTTCTTCTGTTAATCAGTATTAAATAGGCGATATTTTTATAAACCTATTTTTCTTCTTTTGAGAAATAACCCTATATTTTTGCTGCACTTTAATATTTATAATATGGCAACATTTAAAGTGCTTTTGCATTCCTCTAATAGGAGGAAGGATGGAACCTATCCGGTTTCATTGAGAATCATAAAGAACATGAAAGCCAAGTATATTTCACTGGGGCTTTACTCCAAGAAGGAGGAATGGGACGTTATTGGTGAACGTTTCAGATGTGATAAGCGTGTCTGTCCTAATTATAAGGAATTCAATGCGCGAATAGTTCAACTGCTGGCACGCGCTCAAGAAGTCGAGCGCCATTTTGAGTTTGATAGGATTGATTGGACGCTGAATCAATTCGAGGATGCTTTCCTATATAAGGATAAGAAGGGAAAGTTCTTGGATTTCGCATTGTTGTGTATTAAGGATATGAAAGAAACGGGACATATCGGTAATGCAAAAGTGTGGGAAAAGGTCATCTGTAATATGAAATTGTTCGACAAGAAGCTGTCCACACGTTATTTTCAAGAGATAGACATCAAGTATGTTGGAAAATCCAGTGTAAGCTGCCCCCTAAAACCAAGCGATTCTGCCCCCTTGTGCTAAAATAATCCTACCCCCTTGATTCCAATATAAAAATACCCCTGCTTGGCAATGCCCGGCAGGGGATTTTTCGTAGATTTGATTCCCGTCTTGACCGGTGGGATAAAATCATTTCTACTATGACAACAAAGATAGCAAACATCCTCCAATGTTACGCATTGGGGATGGGGATAAAGCAGATAAGCAGGAGCTTTGAGCTTTCCCGCAACACGGTGCGCAGATATGTGCGCCTGTTTCAAGAGTGTGGTATACCGATAAAGGAGTTGGCCGCCATGCCTTCCGCTCGCATCCAGGAAATGTTCTCTGAAGGTGTTGGCCGTAACAGGGAACCGTCACAACGCCAGCTTGAGCTTGAGGCACTCCTTCCTGAGTATGCTGCCCGGCTTAGCCGCCGAGGCGTAACAGTGAAAACCCTGTACGAAGAGTACCGCGAGACCCATCCTGACGGATACAGACATGCCAGTTTCGGCAACTATCTCATGCGTTACCGTATGGTGACACATGTCGTAGGCCATGTCGAGCATTATGCCGGAGACCAGATGTATATCGACTTCGCCGGTGACAAACTGGAAGTCGTTGACAGTGAAAGCGGTGAATGTCGCAGCGTTGAAGTGTTCGTGGCCATACTTCCGTGCAGCCACTATACCTATTGTGAGGCGGTCTGGTCCCAGTCAAGACAGGACTTGATTAAGGCGTGTGAGAACGCGCTTCATTTTTACGGCGGGGTTCCGATGGCGATCGTACCAGACAACCTCAAATCGGCGGTAACCCGCAGCGACCGTAACGAGCCGGTAATCAACGAGGAGTTTGCGGCATTTGCCGAACACTACGGATGTACCGTATACCCCACACGGGTACGTCATCCAAAGGACAAGGCCTTGGTGGAGAATGCCGTGAAGCTACTTTACCGATCCGTCTACGCTGACATCGAGGGTCTTGTATTCCACTCGCTGGAGTCTCTGAATGCGGCCATATCCGAATCGCTCTCGGCCTTCAACGGACGCAGGATGAGCGGGCGTCCCCAGTCCAGACGGGAACAGTTCGAGCAGATTGAGTCCGACTGCCTCCGCCCGCTTCCCGCCATACGCCATCAGATGAAAGAGCGACGCTCCGCAACAGTAATGCGTAACGGCTATGTCACCTTCAGGCTTCACCATTACAGCGTACCGAAAGAGTATATAGGCAAACGTGTCGAGATTGTCTATGATGCGGACACGCTGGAAATATATCATGGCCTGCGTCTGGTGACCACACACCAGCGCGATGACACGCCATACTCCTATACGACCAAGGATGCCCACGGACTGCCCGGACGTCATGGAAGTTATGAAAAGGATCTGGAACAGATTTACGAACGGGCCGGCCAGACAGATAACGTCCTGCTGCTGTATCTGCGCAAGGTGGCGGAACTCAAGAAGTATCCTCCCGCGGCGTTCCGTTCATGCAGAGGCATCATGGCGTTGGAGAAGACCTTCGGGCTGGAACGGTTGGTGGCGGCAAGCGCATGCGCCACGCAACTGCGCCTATACGGATATCAGGAGATAAGGCGGATCCTTGAACGCGGGGATGATGCAGACTTCCTGTCAAAAGACGACATTGACGATGAGGTCCCCGTAACATCTATCCACAAAAACATCCGCGGAGCAGCCTACTTCGCACAATTAAAACATTTAAATAGAGACAACAATGGAAACAAATAATCTTACCGCACCGATAGCTGTCGAAAAAGACCGCAACACGTTGACAATCGAACTGATGAACCGTATGAAGCTGCACGGCATGGCCGCCGCCTTCACTGAAAGCCTAACCTCCACTATGGCAGAAACAATGACAATCGACTCTTTCCTGCACATGTTACTTGCCAGGGAATGGGACTACCGTGCCAATGCAGCCATCCAACGCCTTATACGCGGGGCGGCGTTCCGCTACAAGGCCTGCCTCGAGCAGATAGACTATGCAATCCCGCGTGGCCTTGACCGCAATCAGATGGAGCGGCTTGCATCGCTGGAGTTCATCCGCAAGGGACAGAACCTCTTCATCACAGGGTCATCCGGTACCGGGAAGAGCTTCCTTGCCACAGCAATGGGGTATGAAGCCTGCAAGAAGGGCATACGGACATATTATGCGAATGCTCCGAAACTTATGGGTACGCTTAAGGTGGCAAAAGTAAAAGGCACACTGGAATCGGAACTCAAGAGAATCGAACGGAGCACGCTGCTCATATTGGATGACCTCTTCCTTGTGAACCTTGATGCCAAGGAACGACCCATCCTGCTCGATATAATAGAGGACCGACATGGGCGCAAGTCCATCATCATCACCTCGCAACTGCCAACGGACAATTGGTATGATGCAATCGGAGACCCTACAGTAGCAGATGCCATTATGGATCGTATTATACATACGGCGCACCGGATTGAGCTGACAGGAGAAAGTGTCCGTAAAATGGCTGCATACAGAGGGAAATAAACTAAAATAATAATAACCCCATCGGTCAAGACTTTTTAAGGGGGCATTGTTGAATGTTTTAAGGGGGCAGAATCGCTTGGTTTTAGGGGGCAGCTTACACTGGATTTTCCAGCTATTGTAAGAATAGATACTATTTATAAGTGTTGGTAAAATAGGGATTGCTTATGGGGAATTGATAGGGAATTGGAGAGCATTTTTTGTTGTCCGCGGTTAAAGAATGTCCGAACTTTATAGTGTACTAAAATAAATGATATTATGGTTTGTTTCGGAGTTGATTTGTATCGATTTTCATTAATTTGTAATGATTATTTTAGAAAAGTTGTATATAAAAAAGAAAAAGGAGATGAACAGATTGTTCTAACTCCTTCTATATCTGAAAGTAATATTAAGTTCTTGAAAATTAGCTCTTTGTTTCCCCCAGACGCGTACTCTACCGGGCTGAGCTACATCCCGAATTGCGGGTGCAAATGTACGGCTTTATTTTAAAATAGCAAATATTTATAGTGCTTTTTTTATTGAATGAACCTATATTTTGCAGTTTCAAGGCTTTCGGTCAACGTGTCCTGCTCTCTTTTTACTTGTATGCCTGCTTCGCAAGGCAATGGCTTTGAGCGGGCAGGCATACTTTGAATGAAGTTATTGCAGGTTTAGGCTGTTTCTTACGGAAGTGATAGCCGGACTTTCGGGCGTTACGGATTTCCGGGTACAATAATCGAATTCCGCAGATTTTTCGCCGCTAAATGATTTCCACTTCAGTTTCAATTTAACGGTCTTGCCTTCTGTATCAGGCAGGGCATCCAACTTGAAAGCAACCAGTCCGTCCGCATACCTGCCGTAAATGTCGCCCTTGGCATTGTGGCGGAATTCTACTTCATACGGGTTTTCCGGATTCTCGCTCAGCAGCAGATTGACAAAGTGCTTTGTTTGATAGTCTCCTTGCTGAGTTCTAAAGCGAAGGGTCAGATAACCGTCTTCTGCGATGGTTACCCAATCGTTCACTATTTCCACCGGGTCGGTGCCGTATACGGTATCGTTCTCTTCACCCAAATCCGGGGCGATGGGTTTGGTAAGGATACTGTCTATCCAGTTTATATGTACAGCTTGGGTGTAGATATCGCCATGTTGGTAGGCAGCAGAGTGGTCTTGTCATCCAATTGCAGAAAGACTGTCTGGTCTGCATCGGTCTTTACCGTTACCAGGGCATTGGGGAATCTCATGGCATAATTATCATCGTCGTCCAGGCACGATTGGAGGCTTAAGGAGCTGATGGTTGCAATAGCGATTAAAATTTTCTTGTTAAAGATTGACTTCATTTTCATAGTGTACTCTTTTAAATTAAACATTTGGAATAGGTCTTGCTTTTATAGAAATAGCATATTTGCGAAAACCCTGCATGCAGCATTGTTAATTAATGATAAGAGCCGGAGTAAGCTGGTGCGGAATATTATTCCCCGATACATGAAAGATATTTGTATATCAGGTGGAATATGATTACCTTTGCTGTATGAGATGCACATCTCGCGTGTGTTGAGATGTATGTCTCGAACTGCATGAGATGTGCATCTCGTGCATGTTGGGGAATAGCTGTCCGGCCGTATGGAAACTGGCTTTCTGTTTAGGGGAAGTAACCTTCGGGTGGGGTGTCAGCAGTCTGGTTGCAGTAAGAAACATTATGTTCATTGTGAAAAGAGTATGAGTATAGTCTATTTGGTTCGAAAGAAGGTTTTCCGCACGGCAGAAGGGGTGAAGCAACTCTATTATGCTGTGCAGCGTGTGTTACAGCGGCGTGGAGGTGTGACGGCAGAGCTGCTGGCGCAGCGTATGGCATCCAGAAAAGGGATGAGTTCGGGAGACGTGCAGAGTGTATTGATAGATTTGCCGAAGTTTATAGAGGAAGCGCTGATGGAGGGAGAGTCGGTGACCAT